>Ga0302271_10000242_pt1 | contig 51582 bp, 77 predicted proteins | sample III_Bog_N1_1_FD_198767 | JGI IMG/M metagenome (GOLD analysis project Ga0302271, IMG submission 198767) | Peat permafrost microbial communities from Stordalen Mire near Abisko, Sweden - III_Bog_N1_1 | ecosystem: Environmental > Terrestrial > Soil > Wetlands > Peat | place: Sweden: Abisko...
CTATTTTACTTCCTACCGAACTACTTTACAGACTTCATCCAATCGCAGTAAGTAATAACAATAAATTTTCAATGTCTGTTCTTTGGGGCAATGATCCAAATGGGCGAAGGATAGAATTTACAAATGTTTATAGTCCAGAAATTTCAAATTATAGAGAATCATTGGAAGACTCAAACAATGTTTCTTTTAACCCGATGCAGGACTACGGCCAAAATCCTCAGTTTGAAGTCTGGCAATTTGTTGAAGCAGGTAAATATTCCAGACTTCCTATTGATCCGCAGTTAACGCTTTCTTCAATTGACGGATTAATAGATTCTGTGTTATTTTCTGGAACCGGCGAATTAATTTCAGGATACATTTTAATAAAAAATTGATATGAAAAAATTATTCACAATTGTATTTATTTTGGTCGGATTCATTGCACATTCGCAAAATGCAAGTCCGTTACCAAATTCATCTATCAAAAAATTAATTGCTCCGAACAATCCTATTTTTTACTACAATACTGCTGATTCTGCTGTTTGGATGTTCAAGGGGCAACACGCATGGAATAAGTTTGACTTAAGCAATACCAACGAACTCGATTCAATCTATTGTACAAATACATCACTTTGGTACAGTAATCGCGATACACTGACAATATTAACCGATCAAGATGTAACGCCATATTCTGCAACGGCAAATACTAACTATACTCACAATGTTTCAGCACACATAAACGCGAACATTTCAACAAATACAAATATTTCAATCACGCTTTCAAATCTAAATAATGGAAAAACTGGAAATATTGAAATAACATACACCGGGGCCGCTGTGGTTACTTTCATCGTTGGGTCGAGTTACACGCTGAATGTTTCACCAAACATTTTAGGAACTATCACTAATGCCCACACAAATACTTTGAAATCAAAAAGTTCAGGTACTTATATTACAAGCTATTACAGATCAGGAAATAATATTTACATAAACGGAAGGTAATGAAAAAGATATTTTTTTTAACTGTATTTTTTTTGATGATTATTTCATCATGTAACTGTCAACAATATTCTAACTTTTTTTGGAGTTACCCACAAGAACAGCAAATTACACCAGTAAAATATGGATATCTTTATAATTGGTATGCAGTAACTTACAGCACTGGAGGAGCAAGTATTGCTCCGGTTGGATGGCATGTTCCTACTAGATTAGAATTTTATGCACTTGGCTTGACATTAGGTGGTGCAAATTACGCAGGAGGTAAGCTTAAAGAAACTGGATATGATTATTGGAATTCGCCAAATACTGGCGCAACGAATGGATATAACTATGTTCTTCGAGGTACCGGATTAAGAAATGAAACAGGTTCGTTTTCAGGAATAAATCAGGTTTGTTATTTATGGGCTTCAAATAGCTACGATGCAACTTACGCATATTGTTGTCAGGCCGCTGTTTATAATTCATCATATTTTGGATGGCAGGCATTAATATTTAAGGTTCAGGGATGTCCTATCAGATTAATAAAAGATGATTCAATAGACCCTGGTATATTAATAGATTACGACGGTAATATTTATGCAACAGTAAAAATAGGTTCTCAAGTATGGACTGTTCAGAATTTTATATGTACTCATTTTAATGATGGTACGTCAATAACAGAAGTTCAAAATTCAACTACTTGGAGTTCTTTAACTTCATCAGCAAGATGTGTGTATAATAATGATGAAAGCAACGCAAAAAAATAATAGTGCTTTATAACATACTTTAAAAAATATATTTACTTTTATAGTGTTTTTTTAACATTAAATAATCATCAATCATGGCAGGATCAGTAACTTTAACAAAAACACCAAACGGAAATTTTTATATTTCAGTAGTTGGCGTCCCTAGTTATGAAAAACCATTCACTTCAGGACACTTTACAGTAGCAGCAATATCTGGGTTAATTAAAATAGTTCCACCGGTTGGCGATGTTGATATTATGGTTACCGGACACTTACCTACCGATTGGACTATTAACGGGGTAACTGGATTTACAACAGTCTTACAAGTAACTGAGTCACTAACGTTACTTGGACTAGGAATTGCTACCGGAGTTTCAACAGCATCAAAACAAGATGATGCGCTTGGCAAAAAAGTACTAATCGTTACGGGAACGGCTAAAACAAGTATGCCAGCTAACTACTATGCTTATTATTGCACCTCGTGGTTTGATGGTTCTAAAATTGCATCATGTGAAAAAACAGTAGGTGTAACAGTTTCGGCCGATGTAGATGAGGGAATTGTAGGCGTTGGAATACCTTTAGGAATGGGTGGACCTTTGGTAAATAAAGTTACTTCAGTAACTCAAACAGCCGCTACAGATGTTATTTGTTATTATTTAAAACTATTATAACATGAAAAATATAACTCAGACAGCAGCGACAGACATTATTAAATACTGGCTAAAACCCCTGTAAAATGCCAGGAATAAACACACATATAGGTTTGGGGGTAGTTAAACTAGGGACAAATATTAGCTATCCATCGATAGTTCCAACGGACTTATCAAACCTTGCATTGTGGTTAAGGTCGGATGATGTTGTTGATTCATCGGGCAAGGCATCGCAGTTGACCGACCTGTAGGGTAACAATCATCATGCAGTTGGTGCAGGAGTTGATAATTATCCAACTATTACGGCAAATTCCTTAAACGGGCATAATAAAATAACTTTTAATGGGGTGAAAAATAGGTTGATAACTGACATTTTTACAATCGCCCAACCATATACTATTTACATGGTTTCAAAGTTTTTATCGTCAACACCAGACAGGGCGCAATGTGGCACACCAGCTACGCCTTACACTGCATTAATTTATCTTATGGGTGGAACCCCTGTTGGTAGATTTGGGATTAATGCTGGTGCATCTGCGGTGATCGAAACAGCATATTCTACCGATTTGAGTTGTTATTGTCAGGTGGTTAGAGCTGCAACTTCAGAATTTATTAGAAATGGCGCAAGTAAGGTTACTACAACAGTTGGCTCAAACAATATTACAAAAGGCATCGAAATAGGTGGTTATGCAAACTTGGATACAGCTTGTTGTAATTTCGATTTTTATGAATTAATAATTTACTCAGGAGCGCATACGGGATATGAAAAAATGCAAGTAATGGACTATTTGCAAGAACGTTATGCAACCAATTTTGGAGTAATGAAAGATTCACCCTATAATCTCAAAGAAAAGTATGATGGAATAATGCTTAATTCTGTTGATTATAAGGATGAAACTACATATAAAAGAAAAATGGCATTTGCCAAATATGAGTTTTACACGACCGATACTAATATTTTGATCAAAGCAAACCCCACGTTGCAACTAGGTGGTTCTGGGAGTTCTTTGCTTACCGTCTTTATTGATAATGTATATTTTGCACAATATTATCTATATGCTTTCACCGAAAAAATTATATTCCTTCCTGTCGGTAATAAAAAAGTTACCTTAATGGAGGGTACTCAGGCGGGTGTATCAGGATTTGATTCTGTTGTGGGAACATTTTTGACATCGGTAAAGTGTAAGAATATCACAAAAATAAACGAGGTGTCACATCCTGAAAAACTGGTATGTATTGGCGATTCAATTTCTGTGAGTGATGCTGCAACAATACCTGAAACGCAGGGATTTGTAAGACTTTTTGAAATTGAAAATAGTAAAAATATTGCCTCTTTGGGATTTGGTTTTGGTCAAATAAAACATTTTGCAGGCACATCTCCACTTGTCACCAGAACAATAGGATATTTGACTTCATTATTTGCCCTTACAACAACTCGAAAAATTGTACTAATTGAGGCAGCTACTAACGATTGGGGTGTCGCAAATACAGCAGCTGCAACTTTTGAGGGTTATTATGCGGCCTTATTGGATGCTATTCACACACTTGATGCAACTATTGAGGTATTTTGTTTGAGTCCACTTATAAGAGGTGACGCAAAAGAAGACGCAACACTTGATGATTACCGCACTCGTATAGCTTCATTGTGTACAGCAAGATCAACTTATTGCACTCATATCGTAGGGAAAACAATTCTTACTTATCCTGATGATTTTGCAAATGCAGTACACCCACACACGGCAGGGCATAAAAAATTGAAAGACGCTGTATATGCGGTAATTTATCCTTAGTTCGTATAGGGAACTTTTTGAACTAAATTTCATAATAAAAACTTTCGGTTGACCCCAGAATTATAAATAACAGAATGGACGAAACACAACAAAAATGCGAAGAGTGTTTTAACAACATCACAAAACGCTCAAATGATGTGTTTAAAGATTTTGAAATTAAATCTGAAAATGCAATTAAAAACTTTATTGGTGAAACGTCCGACATGTTTACTCACTTGAAAGCAGAATCAGCCGCTTATTTTGCAGACCGTGAAGAAAAATCAGATTTATTTTATGAGAAGCAAGAAAAGAAGTATGATAAGCTTGAAAGTAAATTAACAGGAATGGTTAAATGGACACTTGGAATAGTTTTATTTATAGTTACAATTTATGGAGGGGTTATCGCTTCAACATTTGCAAACAATACGGATAAAGCCGATAAAAAGGACTATTTAAGCCTCAAGGATGCTTATATTTTACGGACACTGGGTGATAAATATTACGATCAAAGATATGTTTTAAAGCCTGGTGAATCAATCGACAAATACACCTATCAATGGCACATGAATATTATCTTTGAAGAAATTCATCGGGGCACATCTCTGAAGGATTCTTTAATGCCAATGAATAAACAGTTTTAGTATTTACATTTAAAAATTAACATCATGCCAAATGAAGAACCGGAATTACCACCTATCAAAAAAGGGGTAACTCAATCTACTAAGAAGCCTAAAAAAGCAAAATCAAAAAAGTGAAAAAGTTATCAGATATAGGTGCAATAGCTTATCTTGTAATGATCATTTTATCGTACATTGTTTTCTCTTTTGACTTTGAAATTACAAGGGAAAAACTAAATATAATGTATGCCCTGACTGGTCACGTATCATGGATAGTTGTTGCACTTATACTTTTGATTGAATCAAATAATCACATAGTTAGATTTTTATCTCTTTACACAGCCATATTTTTCTTTTTGGCTATTTTACTTTTCGTTTATGTTGGAATAATTGAAAACAAAAGTTATTTCAATTATAAATTATGTATATATTTGTCTATAATTTTAGCATCTGTGTATGAGGCATTTTCTTTTATCCGAAAATACGCTGCTAGTCATAAATATGATTTTGGCCGTTGCTGCAAGTTCATCGTCTTTTGTCGCGGTATCTTTTTATCGAAGGATAAGGGAAAGTGAAAAGGAAAGGATGTTAAATCATAAAGACAAATTATTGAATGAGATTCATACAGATATAAAAAAACTTCTTAAAAATTAATTATGAAAGCACTATTATTGAAAATCAAAAGTTTAATTATTAAATTGTTCGCATCTGCCGAAGCCTTTTTGCCAATTGGTATTGATGTAGTAAATAGGTTTAAAAAATGGATTGATAGTCCGGGTGCCGATCTTCTTACCGCACTAATTCCTGGAACGTTGGACGATGCAGTAAAAATATGGCTTCGTCAATGGCTTCCAGTTATCTTAAAGGATTTTGGTGACGTTCAGACCATTATTAGCCTACCAAAAGCTGCAAAAAATCAAGTGCTTTTAGGAATTGCCTCTACTATCAATCAAGGATTAATAAATAATCTAACAAAAGAATCTGTGACATATTCACAAACAATGATTGCAACAGAAACCAAATACAATGAAACGCCCGCTTGAAATTTCAATTACAGGAATCATAAATTTATTTAAAAAATTCAAACATGAAAAAGGTAATTTTCTTGATACTATTCAGCCTGACGTTGACAATGTATCAACCCGTGTTAGCTCAAGTATCGAACGTGCCACAACAGGAACAGGTTCAAACACAACAACCCGCGCCGGATGCTCCACAGCTGGGATTCTTTCAAAAGATTTGGAATAACGCAAAAGATAGTGGCATTTGGGTTTTAGTAATGTATGTGGCTGGTATTCTTTCAAAAAATGGAGTTACAAAGACTATTAAGCTTATTGCAGGTAAAACAACAATTGTGACTAAGGAATTAAGTGACGTTTCTTTGTCTGTATCCAACTTTGCCGGACTTGTAGATAATGCCATTAAAAACGACGGTTCAGTTGATCAGAACTCATTAAAAGAGGCGGCAGCGGCCGGAAAGACTGTTATGGTTGAGGCCAAAGAAGCATGGGTACAGATTATACCAAAAAAACCTATTGTAACACCTTCGTAAAATGAAGCCAATCCTATTAATTTCGGTTCTGCTTATTTGCCTTCAGTCTACGTCGCAGAACCGATTTGAAAAAGAGTTTGCTGAAGCTGATTCTGTATTTTACTCGAAGGCAGAACCGAAAACGGTAAATGATTCGATTCCTGAAATGATCATGAGAAAGGCTTTTGACAACTTATTCAAAGCTCGTAAAGAATTGGAAAAAGCAATTAAGGCATATCAACGTAGAGACCTAGATGTTAAGGGCGACAAATACAATGCTATAAATTGCAAGGCTGCATTGAAACAGCTTGCATATGCCTATAATGAATTATCTGCTATCTGGGAAAAAATGAAAGATGATAAACTAATAGGAACCAGTAAATGATTTACAACATTTCAGATCACATTACCTTTCAGGAGGCTATTTCTAGCTCAACAGCAGAGCGTTTAGGAATAAGTAACATTCCAGATGCCTCGCAGTTAAAAAACATGATAGAACTAGCTGAAAACATATTTGAGCCATTAAGGGCCGGACTAGGGAATAGACCTATACACATCAACTCTTTTTTTAGATGTGAAGAACTTAATAAAGTAGTTGGAGGTGCTAAGAATAGCCAACACACAGCAATAAATGGAGCCGCAATGGATATCTGTTTACTTTTCGGAGGATCGAATAAAGACATATTCAATTACATCAAAAACAATCTTGCTTTCGATCAGTTAATTTCTGAATTTCCAGATGAACAAGAAAATCCTACATGGGTTCACGTTTCATGGAATACCGGAAATAACAGAATGAATATTTTAAAATCTGAAAAGAAAGACGGTAACACCGTATATGTTTCGATTTGATTTTTGTTTTTAGTAAACTTCAATTACCTCATTAACTTCAATTTTTCGTTTTCTTAATTGTGCAAACGAAACATTTGCACCGTGATATTTAATTGTTTTCTTTTTATTAATGCCATTTTTAAACGGCTCAATTTTCTTAAAATATACTGTGCGCCGGTAACGAAAATGAGGTGTTAAATACAAGTTACCATCCGAATCGGCAACTAAATAATCAAATCCCTTATACCTATATTTTATTTCTAAAATCATTAAATTTATTGGTATTTTGACTATTTAGTTGCGGATATTTACAAGTTGTACGCCATTTAAAGACGTGCTTCGATTTAGCATTCTACCATGCTAATTTTAATTGTCCTTTTTCTTCTTTGGCTGCATTGTGGTTTCGTTTATTCAATTCAAAATAGCTTTCTTTAAGCTCAATTGAAATGCTTTTACGGTTCATTTTCAACGCTTGATAACCTTCGCTGCCAATTCCTCCGAAAGGGCTGAAAATCGTTTCGCCTTCATTTGAATAAAGCAATATTACTCTTTCAATCGTATCAAGTTGAAGCGGGCAAATATGTTTCTCGTCATCTTGCGCCCTACCTTCTCTATAATTCAGAGTTCTTGAATAATCAATATCATACCAAACTGGCGAAGCTATTTTTTGCCACAAATCAACTGGTATATTTGTATTTGTAATTGGTATTGTATTTTCGCCTTCATTTCTAAAAAATAAAATATAGTCAGGTATTCCAACACGGCTCATTACACTATCTTTTTTTACTTGTTTATGCAGCAATCCAAGTGCTTTAGTTCGCTGCATTTCAATTACAGGGTCTTTCCATATTGTTGCCCGACTGTGATAAATAAATCCGCAATCCTGAAACCATTTAATCAACATTCCCGAAAAGTCCCTTAAACCAATATATCCTTCTTTTCCTTTTTGTATTGGTAAATCCATGCAATGAATAGCACAAATACGCCCAGGTTTTAAAATCCTTTTTAGTTCAGGAATTAAGAATTTAAAATGTTGCTCGAATTGGTTATAGTTTGCTGAATTGCCCATATCTTCAACATGACTCGAATATGTGTAAAGTTCGCTAAATGGAGGCGAAAATATAATCAAATCCGATTTATTTTCTTCAACTTCTTTTGATTTTTCAACACAATCCCCACGCATTAAATGGTAAAATTCTGTTTTAACATCTTCACTATTCATGTTTTTAGTTGTTATTTGGTTAAGTAAATTTTTATTAACTGCCTTCGTCATTTCACTTTGCATAGTTTTAAATGAAAGGTGTTTATCTTGCTGTATTTTAATAACATTTATCATTCTGTCGGTTGTTATCATCCAGCATGTTACTTTTCTTTTTTGTCCAAACCTCCATGAACGCCTCATGGCTTGGTAGCTTTGTTCAAAGCTAAAATCAACTGAATTAAATATCTGATAAGCGCAATTTTGGTAATTCAATCCTTGACTTGCAATTGATTGTTTTGTAATAAGTATTTGAAATTCATTATGCCCGAATCCTAATAAATCAGCTTCTTTCTTTTCATTTGAATCTGAACCTTGCACGTTTCGGCAATCATAACCAAGCAATTTTAAATGGTTGTATATGTTTTTTGCTTCATCATTTTGCTTTGTCCAAATAATTATCGGTTCGTTAAATCCAATACTTTTAACAATTTCTAAAGTTTGGTTAATGCGTTCTAATTCTGTTTCTCGTAAACTTGAATTGTAATCGGTAGCATTTACAGCCAATCCCGAAAATAGCATACCTTCCGGTAATGTAGTTGCAACCTGTTTTTCAATTATCGAAAGTTCGGGCAAATCAAATCCATTCATTTCAAATCCTATATCCCTTGGGTGCGAATACATAATTGCCCATGAACTAACAAACTCATAGAATCGTTCAACTGCATGCCCTTTAAGTCTCCATTTTTGCGTTTCTCCAGCATCATGTACAAAATACATTGCAAGCATTTCTGAAAATCCCATAACGTCTAAAAATTCTGCATGGTTTCCTAATTCCATAGGGTCGTTTGGGCTTGGTGTAGCTGAAAAGCAGTATTTGTAAGGTGTTTTTTTGAACTTTTCAATAAGTAAATTTCTATATTTTCCTGTTTCATTTTTTAAAATCGAACTTTCATCTAAAATTATGCAACCGTACAAACTACAATCTATGTTATCAATTTGCTCATAATTGGCTATCTGTATATTTCCCGAAAGCCTTTTTACTTCTATTCCAAATTTCAATCCCTGTTCAATTGTTTGCCCTGTTACTGCCAAAGGTGCTAAAATTAAAACTGGTTCATTTGTGTATTTAAAAACTTGGTTCGCAATATCTAACTGCATTGGAGTTTTGCCTTGTCCAGTATCAGCAAAAATCGCATATTTACCAGCCTTTAAAGCACGTTTTACGGTAAACCTCTGAAAATCGAAAAGCATCGGATTTAATTTAGTTTCATTTATTTCAAATCCTGAATGAATAATGCTTTTGTGTTTTGTGTTTAAAAATTGAGTATAATCCATAGTTTTAAGAATAAAAACGGCGTACAACACCCGCTCATACGTAATGCGGGGTTATTCGTAATATCGAGCGTCCTGCCTCGCTCGTAGGCTTTGCGTAGTTTGATAGTGCGTACCACGTAATCCCGCACTACGCATAGCGGAAACGTTAGTGGTAATGCTATTTCGCATCTTTCGACAGACAGTTCTTTATTTTAGTGTGCAGAATTGACCCGCTACCGACATAGTTTTTCGGGTTACTTGACAGATATTCGTCAATTTCTTCGAGGACATTGAAAAGATTCATTATCCACTTTGGATGCTTCAAAATATCTGAGTCTTTATCCTGGTAGTTGTCGAGAAGGATTCCTAAATTCAATGGAACGATGAAAGCTCTGTTTGGATATTTTCTTGCTACATCAGCAATTTCTTTATTCACTTCAGAATCATCTTCATCGTAACCGTCATTCTCGTTGACAACTTGTTCAAGTTCTTGTAGATACGTTCTTACATTGTCGAGTTCTTCTTCTTCGCATTTTGCGACTGTAATTTGATGTGTTTCTGTTGACATTTTATTGATTATTAATTAGTTTTAAATATTTGACTATGAAAGCACTAACCACTAACTTCAGCTACCCGTCAATTTGGGCGTATGAAAGTTATTCAAGGCTTTCTTTTCGTATTTACGCTGTCGGGGCTTGACAGGCTTTCGCTCGTAATCCCAAACTGCGTGTAGCTTCCTACGTTATATGCCATATTATTCGAATCCTAAGAAGCGATTGTGCTTTTCCAAAATCTCGAAAAGCTTTTCTTGATCAATTTCCTTTGACTCTTTTTTAAATAGATAATCGTCATCAGGCTCTCCATCCCAGAAAATAGATATTATTTCTTTCCTTAGTTCTTGCAACTTCTCTACATTTTTCCAGTAGCTTTCTTTCACTGACTTTGCTTTTTCCAAATCTTCAGATATTGAAGTTCCTAGTTCTTTAACTAAAGAGTCAAAATCTTCTTTTTTAATACCAATTGAAATCCCATTAATGTTAATCGAATATTCAAGGGTTGGCATCCCACCCATGTTGAAACTTGAATAAATTTTTACTGACATCTTTATTTATTTTAGTGATTAGTAATGAAATACGGCAAATAACTTTGGCTAACCCGGCAAGTCAGGCAACCGTGGTTTTCGAGCTTTGCAGCCCGTATAAACTTTGCCCGTTATGACAAATATAAAGTTCAAATTTAAAATATATCTGGTTCTTTTATTGAAACTTAAATTTATCTGCTAATTTATGAATTTGTTCAAATGATTCAATGTTAGCTGAACCCTTATATTGATCAGCCTCCCTCATTGATATATTCGCGGCTGCCTGACATCTTTCATCAAAATAGGTATCAAACCACCCTAAAAGCAATTGCCCATCTAATCGGTCATAAAACTGGCCAAATTTGCCAAGTTTAGCACGTTTAAAAACCAGGTTTATATCAGCAATATTCAATGAAGGGTAAGTTTCAATTATCAACATTGCCGTTTCTTGAGTCTGAACATCATTCATTCTTTTTCCTACGTTGATAAATTCCCGAATGTTAACTATCCAACCTTCGATGTATGCCTGAGTAAAGTCAATTCCAAACTGTCGGTTAATTGATCCAAGTGTCGGTAATCCTGATTCAAATACAGCGGGGTAATCGTTAATTCCCCGGCATATTTTCTGAACCTCCGGTAACGCCAAGTCTTTCAAGAATTGACCTTTTGTAATCGTCGCTAACCCCTGAGTTTGAATTATTGCCAAACTGTTGTTTTGTTCCTGTTCCATTTGATCTTATTTTATTATCATCCTTAAACCAAACCATATTCGCTTTTTGTTTCCAGTTTTTTACCGGATTACCTCTTGAGTCAAACCAATCTGCAACTGAATATGATTTGAAAAATTTATTAGCTGAATCTTTAGTATAACCATTTTCAAAAAAGTAATCTTCCACTTCAAATAATTCAGGAGGAATAAAAATAGTTTTCCTTTTTCCCCCTGTACCCCCTTTTTTCTTAACTACAATTTCATTTTCATTTTCAATTGCATTTTCATTTACTAAAGGAATAACGGTGGTTATTCCGTGGTTATTCCGTGGTATAATAATTTCTTCTTTTTTATCTTCTTCATTCTTTTTTTTATCCCAGTAATCCTGTATTCTTTTCCTTTGCTTTTCTGCATAATCCTTGCGATTTTCAATTGATATTTGAACCCATTCAATAAAATATATTCCTAAATCTGTTTTATAAAGAATAAGTTCAATTGCGGGCCAAACTTCATCAAAGTCTTTACCAAATATCTTCCGAATTTGTTCCACGGTACAACCACCGAATTTCCGTTGAGCTTGAATTAAATCAAAATATGCACCTCTTTCAAGTCTGTTCATATGAGAAACATCTCTGGCAGCATCGCCATCGTAGAATAAAAAGGCTGGATCTTTACTCATAGTATTTATTCGTTAGTTGTTTATTTCCGCTAAAAATAGCCCAAATACCCGATTTTTCTGCCCGCAGTTCCAATTGCTCCACTTTTCCGAACCGTTTATATGTCTGACACAAATCAACGATCCACGCGCTTGATTTTGATTTGTGCGGTCTCATTGCCCGGCCAATCATTTGATAGTACAAAGCAAGTGACATTGTAGGGCGCGCCAGTACAATTGTGGCCAATTCAGGAAAGTCAAAACCCGTAGTAAGAACCCCGACATTGGTAACTATTCTAATATAACCTGATTTGAAATCATTCAATATCCTTTCACGTTCCTTTTTAGGTGTTTCCCCGGAAACCATTTCAGCTAGTCCATTAAAATAGTCTGATAATTCCTGTGCTTCTGCTACAAATCGAGTGAAAACTAAAATATTTTTCCGTCCTGACTTAACCAGTCTTTCAATTACTTCTTTAAGTTTGCGATTAAACTCAATATCCTTGTAATGTTTCTGAACCGATTTGTCTGTAAAATCTGCACCGGTTGCATTTACCTGTAATTTTGTAGGATCAACGATGTTGATCTGGTAATATTCCATTTTTGCCAAATAACCAGCGTCGGCCAATTCTTTGATCTGGACGTGGTAAATCATTTCTGAAAATATCCGAGGACGGGTCCTGGTTATGAATTTTAGGATTGAACCGCCATAACCATCTGAAGATAATCGGTAAGGTGTAGCTGTTAATCCTAATACCTTACAGTCAAGTTCTGAAATAAAATCATCATACATTCCACCTTTCGCGTTAACTCCATGACATTCATCAATTATCACAAACTTAAAATGTGCGAATAATTCAGGTTTGTTTCGGACGCTTCCAATCATTGCAAAAGTTACCTTTGATATTTCTTTCGAGTTGAAGGATGCTGAATAAATCGAACAATCCCAAAATCCATAACTTTGAAGTTTAGCAAAATTCTGTTCTAAAATTTCCTTTGAAGGTTGAAAAATCAAAACATGATCATTCAGTCTATTTGCAATTTCAGCAATTATCAAAGATTTACCCGAACCCGTTGGAAGTACCATTATTGCATTTCGTTTCTTCTTTGACTTAAAAAATTCAATTGCCTTGTCGGATGCTTCGCTTTGATATGGTCTTAAAGTATAGTTCATTAGTTTAATTTTTATTAGTTCCGTTTCAGGGATCGAACCTGAAAGGATACCACCGATATCTGGTAACGGATTAAATTTCAATGATTGCAATATCAGAACAAGCCTCACGGATAGTCTTTAATTGTTCATCAACTGCTATATCTCGAATTTCTTCAAGAATAGCCTGAGCACCCGGAGAAAGTAGTATAAATGAAACCTGACGGCCATCTATCTGTGCAAATGTTTCAACTTCTATTGTTTCAGCAGGTACGCCTTTGAAAATTGGAATTACAATATTGAATGATTTTGGAAGATTTGAATTGACTGTTTGTTCAAAATTATCAGTTTTATCACCTGTTTCCTTTACGGAACGTGTGATACCGCTATTAACTGTAGCGGTGAAATTCATCAAATCAGAAACAAGCTTCATGTTATCATCTCGAGAAGTGAAAAATGCCCTGTTCATCTTAAAGAATAATCCAAGTGCAGTTGGTGTCCAAACTTTTCCGGTATTAATTCCAAATTCTTTGAATTTTGGATATGATTCCAGTGTTCCGACAACCTCACCCCGATTGTATTCATCGTTTTCATTGAAAACAAGCTTAATACTTATTTCTTCACGATCAACGATAATATGACAGCGTTTTTGATTGATCTGGTCAAACTGATCCATTCTCTTTAGTAAAAATTCTGCGGGCGCGCCAATGGTTCCAGAAAGTTTGATTCTTACAGGTTCCTTAACTTTAAGTTCATTTCTTTCTTTTACTTCACAAATTACTATTTCACCTTTGGTCTGACCTTCGGCAAAATTTACCTGAATTTTTTCTGTGTTCATGATTAATTATTTGTTCCCGTTTTACCAATTGGGAAAATTTTCAACTGTTTTTCGTCCGGCCTCATTCGTCTTGTTTCGATTTCAAGACCTTTTGAATTGTAGTAAGAAACAATCTGGTTTTCATAGTCAATAAACTTGAAGCATTCTTCTTTTACATGTTCAGCTTTGTTTTTGATTTTTAAAAGAATAGATTTTTTCTGTTATGTGAGAGGTTCGAGTTTGTGTTTAAACTCAGCAGCAACTTCTTTCTTTTCAATTTCAATCTCATTGATATCAATTGAAACTTCAGCAAGATCATCTTTCATAAAAAGGATCTCTTCTTCGGTAAATGGCTTCATGTATCCAATTTCTTCGATACTTTCAGCATTGTCAGACAACATTAATACTCTCCGATCTTCCGGTACGTCTTGAAATAATGGTTTACCCATGTGTTAAAATTTAATGGTTAAAAAACTATATTTACAATGTTAATAATTAACGATTTAAGTCAAAAAAATTAAAGATGTATTAATTCAGCACCCTTTGCAACAACTACAGTCAATTTCCCTTGATCAATCATTCTCTGAACTTGAACAGGGTTGGACTTTATCTGTTTTGCATATTCTGATTTTGTAATCAGCTTGGTTGAATCAATATCTTTTGTCTTAATCTTCTTCATGTTACTATTTAACAAAAATTCAGTAAAAATTAGCCGGAAGTACCGGCAATGATCAAACACAAATTAAACCCTTTTAAATTAGCCCCGGACACGTTATCCGGGGCTTTTATCTGTACATTCTTTGGGAAACCTTCTACTAACTTTTTTTATTCTTGATTACATCGACTGTCCCTCGCTATTTACCCCGGATCAAACAGCGTTTCCGGTAGCTTATATGGCCTCCAATAATCACATTTTATAAAGTCAGTTTCCCCTTTCTCTGATGGGTGCTTCTAATTTGTAAGACAAATATCAGAATACTTTTTGAATAAAACAAACTTAAGTTTTTAAAAAAAACTACCACGCTCAATCAATCAAATAAAACATGGTAGTAAAACCTAAAAGTATGAAAAAAATCATTTACTTGGCATTAATACGAAAGGGTAATTTAAAAAGTTTCATTTATTTGAAAGTTTAAACGGCCAATGCTTTTCATTTTTTAGTTTAACCACATACGAATTAAAACCGTGTGCGATATAAGTATTTTCTGTTATTGAAAGACAATTTAAATTAAAATCATCTTTCTCTAAAGTTCGTATATAATCTGGATTAACCGGAGTTGTTCCGCTTCCGTCCCGGTTAATTTGCGATATAAATATTAGTTTTAAACCCTTCATAGCTTTTGAAATTTATGTCGTGACAAACAAAGTTTACAAGTAACTTTACTTTTATCGATAGTGAATCGACTTTTTTGTTTTTCAACATATCTCTCACAAAGTGTTACAACCATATCTCCACATCCCAAATTCGTTGTATATCCAGTCCAAAAGTGAACTGCAAATGTTTTCTTTGCCATTTTAGAATAGTTTAAGGTTATTTTTTAATCTGTTTGTTTCTGAAACTTTTTGATGTTCTACTGAAGACCAGTAAAGAACGGCACGAAAGGCAAAAGTTAAAATCTGAACGTGTCCGGCATTGTAGTTGAATCCTTCCCGTTTCCATCGCTTGATGATTCGGTTGATGAAACGCTTCTCGGTGCAGTACCAGACTTTCATTTTGACAATTCTTTGAGTTCTGAAAGTTCGTTTTGAATTGATGAACGGACAACACCAATTAAATCATACTGTTCTTCTGACTTAATTCCTTTCAATTCATCCCTATCAACTTTTGAGATTTCATCCAATATCTTAATTAACGATTTGACAGTTTTGATTTTCATTTATATATTCCAATTTGATTGTTTATTACTTCCCTTAAATTAATTCGTTCATCCGGTGTTCTCACCCTTAATTCCTTTTTTAACTGTTTCTTGATAGCTGATGCATGTATTTTAATATCCATTAGGTCTGATTTGTCTAATTTAATCGGTTTTATTAACGATAGAGCCTCAATTTGTTCCAAATAGTGTAATCCATACGTTTTGATGATACCTTCTCTATATTTGATATTATCGCCTCCTTTTGGCCCGTTACTTTGAAAACTCTGAATGTGGATATTGTGAAGGTTTAGGCAAATTGTACGATTAGATCCAACAGAATGGTAATGTCCTCCGGCCATCTTGCCTTTATAGTTTCCGGTAGCAATACATGGCTGATTATAATCTATCAATCTGGCAATTTCATTAAAAATAGGCTGAACGTATTTTTTCCGGTATCTATCAGTGGTAAGTAATTCAATCGTTTTTTCTTTGTTTTCCTTATTTTTAGCTCGAATAGTTTTATTTAGCTCTTTTGTGGATCTAACTTTAATCAAGGTAGCTGAAATTAAGTGACTATGGCAATAAGGAGAAAGAATAGATTTGCCTGGATAGTTTACTCTTTCTTCATCGCATTTTTCAAGAGTCCACTTACAAAGTTTCGGTTTATTGCTCATGTTGAAAATTTAATAGGTTGAAAACGGCCATTGTTGAACCTTTCTAATCGTTGTCAATTATCCACTTAACATCAAATAAATTTGTTATTTCTCTCGTTTTAACAACACCCGGATAAGTCTTTCCAACAGATTTTGCATATCTGGGTATCGTCTTTAAATTTAGATAATCTCCTTCCAGTTTAATAAGTTCAACCAACCCAGCATTACTCCACCGGCCTTCGTGTATAGCCTGTCCGAGTTTATGAATTGCTTTTTGTTCGTACTCAGTAAGTTGCATATGGTTTAATTTATTAAACTGTTGATATAAACAAGTTATGCACAAGTTTAAGACAGTGCCAACTTTGAGAGCCATTGCAAATAAATTTCAGTCGCTATGTTTGCAGTCATTACTGGTGGAACACTCATTCCAATTAAATAGCCCCATCCAGTTTTTGCAAAATCATAATCTTGTGGGTATGTTCCAACATTGCAAAATTCAGCCTTTGAAAGTCTAATAGGTTTTGAAAATAATAAACTTCCATGCCTACCTTTTGCAGTTAATGTTTGGCATACTTTATCTTCATAAACATAGCCTGTATTCATATCGCTTACTTTCATTCCACATCTTGCTTTACTTTCTGCAATATTGTTATCCCCATATTTTCGGTTATCCCATGCTTTTTTTGCATATTCTGTAATATTTTCGCCTTCGTAATCTGCAAATTCTTTAAAACATATTTCAGGTTCATTAAATTCCAGTTTTATTTCTGGCAAAATATCAAACAAGTTCATTTGCTTTAAAAAAGGTTTTGCCAAATCTTTACGCAATGCAATAAAAAATACCCTTTCGCGCCTTTGTGGTACACCCATTTTTGAAGCATCTAATAACCAATGTTGGCAATAATAACCAGCCAAATCAAATTCACGGTATATTTGTCTCACATACTGTATTGCATCGCCTAAAAGCAAGCCTTTTACATTTTCAGCAACCACAACTTTTGGCTGTAATTTCTTAGCCAAATCAATAAAATCAAAAAACAAAGTATCTAAAACCTGCATCGCCTGACCTTCTCTAAAAACTTTATCTTTGCCCCAGTCTTTTTCGCGGTTACCAGCCATTGAAAAACTACTACAAGGTGGTGAACCGTCCAATATATCCAGTTCATAAAGTTCCTGCGGCAAATCTTCACGCATTTTAAAGGTCTGTATTGGTTCTAAAAAAGCATATTTAGGGTTGTGGTTTGCTTTGTATGCTTCAATCATTTTAGGGTCAATTTCATTGCATCCTATCACATCAAAACCAGCCAATTTATAACCCATAGTTGAGCCACCTCCACAAGCAAAGCAACTAAACACTTTACCTTTATCCTTTGTAAAGTTGGCATCTTTTAAAGTCCAACGATAAGAAAACCTGTGCATAACACCGTGTATAGGTAATGTGGGTTTTTGTGGTTGTTCAATCATTGTATCTCGTATTTAAGTTATTTGTAATTCGATAGGGTAGTGCTTCGTACTCCCACACTACCCATACACGAACCGTTATTGCCAATTTAAAAAAAGTTCGCGGTGGTTACTTCTGTTCGCGTTTTGACTTTCCAAAAAAGACCACGTTCGTTTAATTCAGACTTTTTCTGATCATAGTAGCGGTCTGTCTTTGTCGTGCCTCCACCAGTTACATAATTATCGTAATTTTGATTTTTGATTAATTTCAAAATTGAATCACGATTATTGATAAGCATAAATTCAGCTTTTTGGAGTGAATATTCTTTACCAGTCATTGCACTCCATCTATCTATAGCATCAATATCCAATTCAATACCTGTAATTACTTCGTATTCGCGTTTATCATTAACAAATGAAGATGCTGGATTTATTCTATACTCATTCAATCTGGTTCCTGCGTTGATCCCATTTTCATAAAGTAATTCAATGTCAAAATCATCGCACGAAATAGAAACACATACATTTTCTTGCAGTTGATTTATCTTTTCACGGCTACACGAAACAGTAATTCCGTCTTTTTCAAAATCGCAAAAAGGTTCGCTTTCAAATAAGTCTAAAATAGACTCAATTTTTTTAAAGTTTTCCTCTCCAAATTCGACAATAAAATCTTCTTTTAAATCTTCAAACATGACTGAAATGTAAACTGGCAATAACTTCGCATACCCGGCAATAAGGGTAGCACTGGTTTGCCAACATTATAGGTACTTGTAAATTTATCGCTGACAGATAGGGAAGTACCATTTAAACCCTTACTGCGTGTATGCTACAATGTTAGTTCAAAAAGGTATATTCGTGAATTATTCTTTGATGTTAATTTTGAAATTGCTTTCCATCTCACCGATTTTGTATTTTAACAACAATGGAAAGTTAGTGAAAATATCCTTAAACTGTTCCCGATAAGTACGATTTGTTGAATAAAGATTCTGGATTGTTTTAATAGAGTGGCAGCAAGTTGCATGATCCTTTCCAAATTCAGCAGCAGCCGAAGCAAGCGACAACCCTAAATAAATTTTATTGTAAGCCATAATAAACTGTCTTGCTTGAACAACTTCACGTTTTCTAGTTTTTAGTTTTAATTCTGACGTACGGCAACCAGAGTCTACACATACGTCGTGACGAAAGTTATTTGTTACCATTTCAAAGGGTGCGTCTTCAAAAGTTAAATATAACCCTGAAAGCCTTAAAATAGAACCATAAGGTAGCTTTATTGGATTAAGTTCAAACGAACACCAACCGTTTTTAAGTCGAGTGGGTTGGTTATTGAAGATGTATTCATTCCCTAGTTGATCAACTGCTAGAAATGCCATAGTTTATAATTTTTTATTGTTTTTGTTTTTTCCAGTCTTTTGTCGGGTCCGGGATCATATCATTTTCAAATCCCGTACTGAACGATTCTGCATATAACATTTGCATATTTTCATAGTAATGAACTGCATCTGATTTATGCATTTTTGTAGTTGTTAATCTGAAAGGTTCTTTGTATGTTTCGCTCGTTTTAAAGTTGATAATAGGCTCTACTTTCAACCATTCATCTAATATTCTTTGCTTATAATCTGGTGGCAAACAGTGAACCATACACCATTCATGCACCATCTTTTTTGATGGATCTTTGAATGTTCCACCTTCAACAAGTGCAGCCTCAAAGTATTTATAGGGTATTCCCCACATTGCGTTATTTTGCTCCAAAGAACGGATATTTTCAACTTTGCGAATGATATTAATATACCTTCCGTCGGGCAATAGTTTGATAAGCAATTTAAACTCACTAATATTTTCATAGGTGATTTTATCGCCTTGCTTATCAAACCAGGTCTCAATGTCTTTCACTTTTACAATGAATTGATTTGTGAATTAGCCCAAACCTTAAACGCTTCAAATTTTGCATTAATAACATTTGCAACGGCAATAGAAGTAGCGTCGTTAAGTTCAGGTATGGTTAATAAAATTGATTCAACCATTTTGACAAGCTTCTCTTTATCCGGTGCTTTTGCTGCTGCTTTTTCGGCTGCGATACGTTCAGATTCTTTCCGGGTTTCTTCATCCTTTTTGTCCTGAATTTCTTTTTCAAGAAGTAGCCTTTGTGATTCAGCCTTTAATCTTTCTGTTCTGGCTGCATCTTCAATGGTTTTTTGCTTTGTAATTGCCTCTTGTCTTTCTTTTTCAAGAATAGCATTTTGCTTTTGACGTTCAGCTTCAGCCTTTTCACGTTCAATTTTTGCAGCCAATTCAATAGCGTCCTGTTTTACTTTTGCTTCTGCGCGTTCCTTTGCTAAAACTGCATCATGTTTTTCTTTCTCAATACGTGCCTTTTCGTCAGCGTCAGCCTTTTGTTTTGCAATTAGTTCGGCCTGTCTTTTGCGTTCAGCTTCGAGTTTATCAGACTCTTCCTTTAGCTTGCGTTCAAACTCTGCTTGTTTTTGTTTGCGTTCTTTTTCTTCCTGTGCAATTCTTTCTTGAGTCAACCGTTCTTTTTCAATTGCCTCGGCTTTTAACCTTTCGTTTTCAAGTCTGATTCTTTCCTGTTCGGCTTCATAAGTTATTTTTTTTGCTTTGAGTGAATCAAGCAACGCTTTGTAGTTTTCATCCGACATTGAACCCATTGAAATTACAGAAACCAAATCATTTTGAAATTGATCGTATTTGTAAAGTTCAGAAATTCTTTCCCTTCCAAGTTTATCAATCCTTTCATTATCAATCCTGAGTTGTTCGGCTTCCCGTTCTGCCTTAATTTTAGCCTCATAAGCAACCTTCAATCCCAACAGATAAGAATCAAAAACAATATCAGCCATCAATCCCAAATTTGAAGCGGGATATTCAGTGAATTGTTTTGTCAATGTCAAGCGGTCGGCTTCAAGTTTTGCAATCCGTTCCTTTTCGATATTTTCAAAATGCTTTTCAATTTCAGATAGTTTTTCTTCCATCTGTTCAACTGGTGCAGTTTCTTTGTTTTTCCAAGCATCGACAAACTTGCCAGCAGCCAAAAAGAAAGCCTTTTGTGTTTTATGAATATCGGCGATTCCGGTTCGGGTTTTAACAAGCTTTAACCTTAATTCTCTTGCTTCGTTGCAAAGTTCTTTCGTCAGTTCTTTTGTGATTAATTGCTCATAAATTTGAGCGTATCCATCACGTTCGGTAATTTTAGGCAAAAAAGCCTGTTCAATTGTTGCTACTTGGACTTCTTCGAGTCCGTACTCTTTAGGATCAACTTTTACTAATTCGGTGTTCATTTTGATTTAAGATTTTAAGTGTATGTAAATTTAATGTTTATAAACGTGTTAATAAAGTGTTTGTGTATGCTGTAAAACATCAAACAGTAAATAAGTTCGAGGTTTCTAAACCTGTAATTCTTTCTGAATATTTTCATTTTGCAGAAGGTTTCTAATCATTGATTCTCCAATTAAAAACCCCTTTGTAAGTGCATCAAATTTTGATAAGTCAGGATAAAATCTTTTAATGAATAGACTTTGTTTGTAATTTGGGTTATATGAGCCAAAATCACACCATTTGCGCCCTGAAACCAACATGCCCATATTCATCTGCCATATTGTTCCTGAGTCAATAGAATCACCCAAAAGTAACCCAAAATGAATTTCGTCATTTCTTGCTTTCAACTCAATAAGTCCATCATTAGAAACTAATCCATCAGGTGAATAACCAACAAAATCAGAATGTTGAATAAATCCAACTTGCTTAACCGTATTTCCAGTTTCAAATTCATAGGTTAATCTTCCAATCGGCTCAAGTTCATTACCCCTTTCCATATCTTTGTTGGTGTATGATTGTCTTTCTACGATCATTTCACGGACAATCTGACGACAATAAGTTTCAAGTCCTTTGCCACAATTCCCTATTGCCGTAGCATGAGAAGCAGACATTTTGCCTTTCTTTAACTCGAACCATTCGGGAGTTTGCTGAATAATATTTTCGTAAATTATCATTGTACTAAGGTTTTTGAAAATAAGGTAATCAATGATTCTTTTTGATCATCGGTAAATTTCCAGTTTAAAAGAAGTGAATCAAATTTACCATCGTATTTTTTCAGCAATTCCAATGCTTTCACTTCATTTTCTGGTTTGAAATTAGGCAATAAATTCATTAATTGTTCTTTACGTTCACCAAGCAAGCGAATGAAATTTACTTTATCAGATACAGAATTTACATTTTCATTGTAAATCTTTGTAAGTTCGGCAAATTTTGTAGTTTTTTCAATTGCGGACTGAACAATAGTATCAACATTGGCCAGATTTAAATCATAGTTTTCATTGTCCAGCTTTTCAACATTGACAACGATATCACGAAAGTGACGCTTGCAGGCTCTTTTTATAACTGATTTTAAAACCATTTCAGATTCCCATGCATCCCAAATGTTTTTTGTGGTTGCAACGGCTTTCATTTTTGCAATATCCTCCATATTGAGAGTTTCCAGAAATTCACCTCTGTTGTTTTTGATAATGCAATAAGTTCCAATAATTGTTTTATGATTTGCGAATGGATCTTTAAGCCGGTGGCTATAAATAACCCTTCCAGAGTCTTTAAAGAAAGAAAAATCATCGCCTTCATTTACAACTTGAATATCAAATGTTGATTCAGGATATACATTCAAAAGCAAGTTTTTATAAGCCTGATAATTATAACTTACTATTATTTTACCTCTGTTTGAAATTGTGATAGTTTCACCGTCAATAAAAACATTATCCTTCGCAACCTTTTTATAAATATCAATTGCCTCATCTTCTTTGAAGAAAGGAAACCATTTGTTTTTTGGTGCATTATCTTTCTTTTCAGACTCCAAAAACTTTAGATAGTTAATGTATATTTCAACATTTACTTTATTATATTCTGAAAGTGATTCTGATACTTGTTTGTAATTCATAATATTTTAGATTTTAAAAGTATTTTAACCAATCATAGTCCTTGATCAAGTCTTCAATATTCCACTGTTCTAATCCTTTAACCGGATTTCCCTTGTGGTACATATTGATCTTTTTAAGATTTGCGTAAACCGAAATAGGGTTACATTGATGATTACCGTCAAATTCATCGTATTCGACATTCAGGTCAAGAGTTGCGTAAACTTCAATTAGTTCGTTCAGGGGAAAGTTAATTTCAACACCCTTTAAGGATTCAGCAATGTATTGAGGGTCTAAAGAAAATAATTCTATTAACCTGTTATAGATGAATTTCTTTTCTTCATCGGATAGTTTAACTTCTTTGATAATCATAGTGATTAAGATTTAAAGTTCGTTATCAGAAGGCTTTATTGAACCCTTTATTGAACCCTTTAATAAACCAGTGAAAGGTATGTCTGCGGTATTATGATTCCATTCACCGACAGTAATATCAGAAGTAATAACACTACCATATTTTTTAACAATATAACTTTCAATAGCTTTTTTAATTTCGGCTTTATTTTTGCTATAATCATTATTGATTTTTTCAAGTGCTTCGATCCCTAAAGTGATTTCAGAAGTCATTGTATTGTATCTAATTTTACCAGAAAAACGATTAAATGATGAAGACAATTCCTTCACCCTACTTTCAAGTTCTCTTATCTTTTTATTTTCTTGGTATGAAATTGCTGTGTTGTTTGTTTCATTGATGGTTATTTCATCATTAACAATTTCAGTAATTTCAGAAACTTCAATAGATAGACCAGTGTATTTTTTGGAATAATAAGAATAAACCTGATTTTGGGTTTTGTCTGATTTAGCCACAAAGGTTACAATTGTGTTTAGATTTCCGGCACGAGTTCTTGTGCCAACATTAACGGTAAAAAATTTTGATTCGTTCATTTTATTTAAGGTTTAAAGTTTCTCAAAAGTACAAAACACGATTGATATAAACAATGTTGTTAACATGTTTATAAACACATTAAACTACTGTTCTTTTATCAATTGCAAGTCCGGCAGGTATGAGGTTTAAATGGTCAGCATGAATAGAATACAAGTATTCAAATAACCCAAGCTGATTGTGAATAATCCTGTATTCTTTTTTATACTTTAACAAGAACATGTGTTCAGTTGGAACATACTCAAAGAATGATATTTCATTTCCAGCTTCATCGTATGAGTAAACTCCCATTTCTGAAAATTTACAGTGCTGAATGTCTTTTTGATAAAATGAGTAGCAGTCGGCTATTTTCAAGAGTTCGATAATTGGAAACGTGCCATCCGGAAGGGGTTGTATTAATGCTGAAATAGGAAGAAGAAGGATTTTTGATGAAATTATGTGATATCTTTTACGAATTAAATCAGTTATGTTGTTTATTGTAACCTCATACAATGATTCAGTGTTTGGATCACATGAAAAAATACCTTTTGAAATTGTTAACATTTTTACCCCAGTGCCTAGATAACCTTTAAGATATTTTAATTCGAGTTTCATAGCTAAAATATTACTTCGTTTTCATTAAGCGATTTCATCGCACGTAAATAGTCCTCATTTTCAGAGTTAGTTTTACTTTCTTCTGAAAAGTGATATTCTTTCGGGGGATTCAATAGAATGAATGTTATCAAGACGATGAATATCAAAACCAAAGTCCAAACAATTCCTAAAATTATATAGGCAATTGTTAATATAATGTTTAAGATTAAGTCTATCATTTAAATGATTTTAAAATGTTGCCAATAATGCTTTCTCCTGTGATAAGGAAAAACAGAATGAAAATTACACAGAGAATAATACCTACGTAGTTTAAGAACAGTTTGGTTTTAGGGTTCATAATTCAGAATCTTTAATTGGATTGAACGTGTGTTTTTTAGCTGGCATAAATAAACGCTTGTCTACTAAATACTCAATACTATCATCCGCAATAAGACAAAGTAAATAATCTGCATACGATTTTTTTATTCCTTTTTTGTAGATTTTACCTATTTCAAATTGAGGATATATAGTTTTGTCGGTTGCAGGTGTCCACCAATCCGAATCAGGTATTTTTGATTTTGATGTTTGATGTTTTTTGTGTTCAATACGCTCAGTGAGGTGTTTAATACGGTCTTCAAGTTCTACTATTAATCCTTTGTGATATTCATTATCGTGATTAAGTTCAAACTTTTCGAGCATCATTTTTTTATTGCGCTCAATTTCTTTTTCGTATCTTCTGTTTAAATCAGAGTAATCACCACAAAGGGCTTGATGTTCTTTATCTATGAAATTAATAGTTTTTATTCGATCTTGATTGGCCTTTTTAAGCTTTGCAATTTCTTTCCTTAGTCCTTTATGCTTTATTGACTTTTCAGCCTGTTTAAGCTTGTCTTTAAGATCCTCTTTGTCAATATCATACATTATTAAACGAATTGACTTCTTTTCACTTTCCTTTTTCAACTCAAAGTTTTTCAGGGCAAAATGAATAGTTCCTACTACGCCGATAAGGGCGATTGATACTAATGCGACGATCCACGTTTGTAGATCGAAAATTGTGCTGATAATTGGTTCCATTTAAGCTAGTTTAAAGGTTAATTTTCCAAATTTATTATAAATATGCCCTTTCATTTGAGCGAGCGTAAGACTTGAATGTTTTAAAAACATTGTGTTTTTACTTCCTGAGTAATTACTTTTACCACCCAGTTCGGTAATAAATTTTGATACTAGATTTTTCATGTTTGTTACTTTTTACGATTAATTTTTACTTTCGCTTTTTCCTGCTCTTTAGCCAAAGCTAGCAATTTAATGGCTTGTTCGCGATGATCTTATTTTTGGGTATGTACCCAATTAACTGATATTTGTTTCATAATGTAATTTTTTAAGGTTTAAATTTGATACAAATCTATAAATTCAAATAATACAAACACATTTTAAACATGTGTCTTACAACATATCGAAAAAGTTTTTAATGTAATGAGTAAAGTATATTTTTGACGAAATTTAAAATCGAAAATATGAAAAAGTTGACTTGTAAATTAAATGGTAAAAGATACCTACTTGTCAAGTGTCCGGTCACAAAGGATTCAGTTCAAAAAATAGAATTAGCTATTAATAAATTCGAGTGCCTGTATCAGGGCTTTGGATATGAAAAACCAAGGGACATAAATTTAAAGGAAAAACAATTCATTAAAATTCTTATCCCTGAAGAAAATGTAATTTCCTTTAATAATGAAGCTTTTAAAACAACATAAAAATCGAAACCATGAACGAAAAATTGATAGAACACATAAAAAATTTCGACGGGGTTACTAGCGTCACTGAAATATATTGTGACGATCCTGAAACTGTTGTACTAGAGATTGAAGTAGGCAACAAAGATTTAAAATTAAACAATGAATAGACAAGAAAAAAGACAGGCCCGGATAGAACGTTTTCGGGAGTTGGCTGCCAAAGCAGACAAGGAATCAGATCAATCATTTGAACAAGCTACTAAAATGGCTGATTTTATCCCCTTTGGTCAGCCTATTTTGGTAGGTCATCATTCAGAACGTGGAGACAGGGCCTATCGGTCAAAGATTCACAACAAAATGAATAAAGGTGTTGAATTAATGCACAAATCAAAATACTACGAAGAAAAAGCCGAGGCAGCAGAAAACAATACTTCAATTTATCTTGAAGATGATAATAGTATTGAAAAACTGACAGAAAAGGTTGAAAAATTATCGAAACTTCAGGAAACCATGAAGGCTACGAACAAAATACTTTTCAGCAAAAGAACAAGCGAACTGCAAAAAGTTGAAGCACTTCAGGAACTTGGTTATTCAGAATCATCCGCGATAAAAGTAATGCAACCCGGATGTTATAATCAAATAGGGTTTGAATCATACCAGCTCACAAACAATAATGCCAGACTAAAAACTGCAAAAGAAAGGCTTGAAAAAGCTATTAATTTGAAAAGTACAGAAAGTAGTGAAATTGAAATAAACGGTGTCAGGATGTTATCAAATACTGAAAATAACCGGTTGCAATTATTCTTTAATGGCAAGCCCTCAGACGAAATTAGATCAGAATTGAAACATTCCGGATTTCGTTGGACACCTTCAGTTGGTTGCTGGCAGAGTTATTTGAACAAATACCAGATTGACAGGGCTAAAAATTTACTGAAATCAATTAAAATTAATCCTGTTGCTTCGTAAATTTATGCTGAAAAACATTAAAAATAAACTTGTAAACATGTTTTTCAACAGTTGATATTTTAAAAATCCGGTGTATCTTTGAATCATACAAAAACAATCTAAAAACTTGCTATTATGAAAACTATCAATTTAATCAGAGACTTTGTATTTTGTTCTGGATTCGTGGTATTTGCCTATATCGCAATAAGGTTGCTTTTATCATGAAAAAGCTACTAATTTACGGCGTTGAACTTACTGAACTTGAAAATATGAAGTTCAGCAAATATCTTTCAAATGAGGGTATCGCAATGAACACTAAGAAAGAATCTGAAAGGACCGTAATTACTCAAAACTGGAAAAATTCACAGAAATATATCCAGTAAAAATAATTTGATGTTTTTTAGCATGGAAACAAATAAAAATGTACTTTTGTTCCATGCCAGAATACAGAATAAATATTGTCGATTCATTTCATAAGATATCCGGTAAAAGTACCGGTCTGTACCTGGCAGTACAAAGATTTAAGCACTTCGATTTATTTCGGGGTGCTTTTATCATTTTATTGTCTGGTTACACTCGAAGCCTTAACCAGAAACGAACTCCTTATTTCGCAAAAAGGCCGGAACTCTCTCAGAATATATTTAAGTCAGCTTCAAAGTGGAGTCAACGTAGTAACACCGGACGAACTCCGACGTGATCAGTATTTTTATAGGTTGACTTAAATGAATGGCGGTACGGATACCGTTATCTGAATATGTAGGGTAGGAAAGACTAACAAGGTAAGCAAAAAGGTTTTTCAACTGGATTAAAAGATCACGGATAAAAAGGTGTTTTGGAAATAACTGAACAATATTTGATATTGACAAAAAAAACTGTAATTTTGAAAGTCAAACTATTTAATGAAAGACTTACAATGGCACGACCAATAGAATGGACAGAAGATTTAAAGCAAGCGGCTATTGCAACTATTATAGACCGAATATCAGAGGGTGAAAGTGTTCGTTCTATACTAAATAAAGACCGCGAAAACCTACCCTCAAATTGGCAGTTTCTTAGATGGGTATCTGAAAATGAGGAGTTATCTAAACAGTACGAATATGCAATGGAAGTCAGATCACATCTTTTATTTGATGAGATTATAAATATTGCTGATTCTGTTGAAGATGATCTAATCACTACCGAAGATGGCAGGGAAGTTGTAAACAATGGAGTAATTCAAAGAGACAGACTTAGAGTAGATGCTCGAAAGTGGGTATTATCAAAAATGAACCCTAAAAAATATGGCGAAAAATTAACTCAGGAGTTAACCGGAGCTAACGGAAAAGACCTAATACCAAAATCGGTCAGAATAGAATTTGGTGATTCAGATAATGAATGAAGATGTTATTAAAATATCAAATAAGTTTAAGCCGCTATTCAAACTACTTAATTCAAACTATCATCCTGAGGTTGATACTGTAATCATTACCGGCGGGAGATATTCGTTAAAATCATATTCTGTTTCAATACTTGCTTTAATTGCAATGGTTGATTATTCTTGGAATATTCTTTATACAAGGTTCACTAACTCAACTATAACAGACTCAGTTAAACCTGAAGTAAGCGATAAAATTGAACTCTTGGGCTATCAAGACAAGGTAAAAGACACTGAGTCACATATAGAGACAAAAAATAATAGAATAGCTTTTAAAGGCATTAAACCGGGCCAAAAAAGCCAGACAGCTAACCTTAAATCATTATCCGGATTCAACTGTTTTATCAATGATGAAGCTGAGGAACTTCCAGATTATAAGACTTTCAAAAAGATATTTTACTCAATTCGTGATACAGAAAAAAGGAACTTATCAATCCTTATTCTGAACCCTACAGACAAAGAACACTGGATATTTAAAGAGTTTTTTGAAAAAAAAGGAATCGAAGGAGGAGATAACTGTATAGTTGATAACGTTATGTATATTCATTCGAGCTATTTAGATTGTAATTTTTCATTAATGCCTAAAAATATACTAGCAGACTACGAAAGAATGAAAATAGACGATCCTGATGGTTATGAAAATATAGTTATGGGTGGTTGGATTTCAGAACTTGACGGGCTGGCATTTCCTAAAACATCATTAAAACGATACAAAGAATTTCCTGAAAATGTTGAATATTTTACAATTGGGGCTATTGATGCAGCTGACGAAGGAACTGATAATTTTGCTATGCCAATTGCAAGAGTTTACGGCAACCGTGTTTATGTTTTTGACTGTATCTTTGATCAATGTAACTTAACCATTCAGGAGGGTCAGGTACAGTCTAAGGTTAAAGAGTGTAATATTAATAACTTAGTGATTGAAACTAATTCATTCGGGGCTTATTTTAGTAGACGTATAAGGGAATTAATACCTACTATTGAGGTATTCGGACAATTTGCTAAGTCTAATAAAATAGGCAGGATACTTGCACAGTCAGGAATAATCAAACTTTACTTTTATTTCCCTGAAAATCCAAATCCAGATTTGCAAAGATTCATTAATCAGGTTACAAAATTGATGAAAACAAGTGATGATAACGACGATGCACCTGACTCATTGGCCATGTTATCGGCTTACCTTGAAAAATATTACGGTTTATTTAAGACTGGTGATTAAATAATATATACATTTACTAGCAATAATAAAAATAAAAGCTATATTTGTAGTTAAATTCACATTTAGACTAATCTGAAACTTAATATTATAGTAAAATGAAAACAGCAGAAGAATTTTTAATTGAGAATCAAGAGAAAATAAGAGCAAAATTAAATGGGGTTGGCGATTATAGAAAATTGTATCCAAAACCTATTGTATTGGAATTGATGAGGCAATTTTCAGAGCATAAAAACGAAGTATTAACGGATGAAACAGAAAACCTAAACCTAGAAATGTTACTTATTGAATTTTGTAACGATCTTAAAAATCATGACGTTATTAGCAAAGAATATACGCAATCAGATTTTGAAAGAATTGCGTATATATTTTTAAACGAAGGTGATGATCCTGAAAATATAGAATATTAATATTATGGAACAGTGTAATCATGGAGGGGTTAAAGCATGGTGTCCGGTTTGTAAATCAATGCCAACTCTAAAACATAAAAAGAAAACAATAAAATTTCCTGAATGGGATGAAATTGAAATGAAACCAAAATCAAAAATGCCTAATTGTCCTATTTGCGGAGAAGACGAATTAAGTATGATAAATAAAGACTTGGTAGTATGCAATAATTGTAATTTTAAACAAATAAAATTTAACATGGACATCGAAACTAAAAATCAAATTATTCTTGACAAGATTTTTAATCTTGGGTTTATTACAGTTAGTTGTACTGATGAAACCCAAGTAAATGAATTAAAGACTAAGGCAATTAGTTTAATAGAGGCATATCAGTCAGATAAAATATATTGTCCTAACTGTAAACTTCACGCCCTTGAAACAACTAAAAAGGGATACATTCATTGCACCCATTGCAATACATACTTTGAATCAACTAAATAAATTAAATCATGGAAAAACAAACTATTTTCGTTATTGTATCTAATGATACAGACTTACCTACTCATGCAGTAGATAAAGAGAGTGAAGCCATTGAGTTTTGCACCAATGAACAAAACTCAGAGTCAAGTTGGCTAACAATTCCTTTCTATAAATATATGACAGCCAATGAATTTGCAACACCATAAGAATTAATGAAAAAAGGTTTTGAAAGCCTGTCTAAAACTAGAGAATTGTTTGGTGAAGCTTTTAAAGCTTATAATACCAGAAGTGATTTTAAAAAAGCTGATCCAGAAAATGCAGCAAATGTAAAAGCTTCAATTCACTATTTGTCGGCTGCTTATGATGAAGTAAGCGCAATTTGGGAAAATGACATTAACGTTTAACATTTTAAAAATGAAAAATTTACTATTAATTTTAGCAGTTTTATTATCGGTTAACTGCATCGCTCAAAACCGATTTACAAAAATAGTTGCTAGTGCCGATAGTGCATTTCATGAGCAATATAAGATTGCCGCAATTAAAGCAGCAAATAAAACAGATTCAATCTTAGGAATAAAAAAGCATCCATATTTTTATAGCTGTATTTGGGAGTGCTACTATTGTGATTATAAAAAGACTATCATCACAGATGGTGAAATTCTTAATATATTCATGGATGGATACATGGCTGGTCAACAATCATTTTACTACAATAAGGATTTCAACTATGAATTACTGGAATTAAAGCTTAAAAAGATTAAGCGAGAATTAAATATAAAAAATTGATTGAATTTAGTTCACCTTTGAGAGTATATGAACTAAAAAAACTAAAATATGAAATACCCTAACATCAAATTAGCTAAACTTTCTCATTTTGAAATTGCAAAGGCGTTCGGATTTAAGAATGTTAAATCATTCAGATGTAGTTCTGCTCACAAGAGATATATGGCCGGACTGGATGAATGTTTGAGGCTTGGAGATAAAAATAAACTAATCACTAAAAACTAAAAGCTATGGCAAAACCGATTTTATTTGCAAAAATACCAGGTGAAATTTTTCAGAGTTATGATAGTTTCAGGGAAATTGAAGAACATCTTAGATTAGCTACTAACAATGAATATCACATATTATTGACCCGTATTGATAAATATAGAGATATTGAAATTCAAGTGTTCTATGAAAAAGACTTTACGGAAGTCAATTATGAAGAATTAAAGAGATCATTAATGAATCATTCAAATACCTGAAGACGTGGAAATAATCAATCTAACAATCGAACAAGTTTTAAAATTAGACATTGAGAATAAAAATGTTCTGATAATCGGATGCCCGGCTTCGGGTAAAACGTGGCTAAGTAATCAATTTAAATCAAATCATACCATCATTCACACTGATGATTATATGCAATTTGGTTACGAACAAAGCATGTACGAAGTATTGAATTACATCATAAAGTCTGAAACAAACACACTAGTCGAAGGAGTGCAAGGATACCGCCTATTGAGAAAAGGTATTCAGCTAGGTAATTACCATCCTGACATCGTTATTCAATTGATTATTTCAGAAGAAAGGATGATCAATACTTATTCCAGTGAACGCGATGAAAAGAAAATCAAGTATCTGAAAGGGTTTAATCGGATGTACGATAAAATTATTAGTGATTATTTTGAACTCGAAAACCCAAATCAACCAATTTGGATTAATGTAGAAAACGAATATTAATCTTAAAATTAGAAATAACATGGAAGAAACATTTGAATTTACAAAAAGTGATCTTATCGAGGCATTTATGAAATGGAATAAATCAATCATTGATTATCCTGAAAATGTTGATAATATATTAACAATAATAGACTATGATTATTGTGTTGCTCGGGCTGATTGTCTACTTGGCTTCTTAAAAAATAATTTGTAGAACTCTGTGGTATTCTCTTACTATTCCCGTCTTTATGGCGGGTTTAATTTTTAACTTAAAATATTATAAAATGGTGACAAACTCACAAAAGAAGGTAATAAAAAGAGTAATCATAAAGCCTTCAAAAATGGTATTGGCAGATAATCACGACGACTTAGAACGAATAAGGAAAGAGCTTGCAGCAACTCTTAAAATTCAAACTTCTGATATTACGTTTTATTTTTCTGAAGTTGATAAAGGATTAAAATAATTACTATATTTGAACTTATTTTTTCATAAGATTTAGGTTTAGGTTAGTTATCAGGGAGTCACTCGGCTCCCTTTTTTTATGCTCAAAAACATGTTGTGTATGTCAAAACTAAACTTTATATTTGTTCATTCATTAATGTCTAATCATTTAAGTTATTATCATGAAAAAAGTAATTTTGTTTTTAATGTGTGCAATGTTAACCATGTTTTTAACGGTTATACCCGCACAAACAAAAGCCGTAGTTGGTTCAGATATGGGTATCCCCGTATGTTACAACCTACAAAACACCACTATTGATGTACCTGCCGTAATCCTATTTGCGCCACTGGCAGAATGGGGGCTATTGTACATGCATAGATTAGAAGTAAATTATAATTTAACTGCCACTGAAAAGCCAATTCCGGTATTTGGAAAAATTAAAATTGAGCATTATGATCCTGGTTGGCAAAGCACTGTTTTAATTTCAAAGAACAAAAATATATAAAGTATAATCCCGGGATTCCACCGGCCAATAAAATGAAAGCCTACTTAAATCAGTAGGCTTTTTTCATGTTAAAAAAATAATATGTGTTTTATAACACTGTTTTAAAACATTTTTTTACATTTGTGAAACAAATTTAGTTAAAGAATGTTTGAAAGTACGTTTAGATCACTATCTCAATTCTTTGCAAAACAGGGAGGAATAAACAGAAGCGCAATTAACGCCCATAATTATCAATACCTAGTTGATAAACCTGCTTGGATTTCGCTTTCAAATGCTCACGAATACAGAAAAGCAGTCGCTGAAAATCCGGTTTTATACGGATGTATTGACATTTTGGCAAGTGCAGCAACTAACGGGAAAAAATACTTAGTAGATTTAAGCGGAAATACTATTCCTTGGACATCTGGGAAAACAGGAGTTAAACAAGCCCGAAAGCTGTTTGTTGAAAGACCAAACCCTCTACAATCAGTAAAAGAGTTTAACTATGAACGGACCTATATGTTCTTTACGTATGGCAATAATTACGTTTATTTAAATAATCCACTTGAATCTTTTGGCACTGATATAACCAATGTTCAGACAATGATAAGCCTACCTAGTGAGTGGGTAACTGTCCATCAAACAGGTAGAATATATGATCAAATAGACATTCAGGGAATAATTGAAAAGTACAGTCTAGTAAATTATAACCCTGCAAAGGAATTTTTATCTAAAAACATTATCCATTTCAACGATATCAATATCTCTGAAATTGGTAATTCAATAATCGGATCTTCACGAATTGAAAATCTTAAATGGCCGATTCAGAATACTCAATTAGCTTTCGAGGCTATGAATGTTATTTTGAAATCAAGAGGTATGCAGGGCATTATTTCTGCAAACAATAAAGATGCTCAAGGCACACAGATAACAATGTCACCAACGGCAAGAACCGAATTGGACGCTACATTTAAGACTGAATATGGATTAAGACGTGACCAAAATCAATTCCTTATCAGTTATTCAGATATTACCTACACGAAGACTATTATGAACTCCGAAGAACTTGGAATTTATAAAGAGTTTTCAAATAATGCCATGATTATTTCAAATGGGTTTAAAGTACCTCCGGAGTTGTACAAGACCTATATGGAGGGTGCAACATTTGAGAATCAGGTACAGGCTGAAAGAAGATTATATCAAAATGCAGTTATTCCAATGGTCGAAAACGAGGATCAATATTATACTGAGCGTTTAAAAATGCGTGATTATGGCTTTGAATTAAAAACTGATTGGTCACATGTAGGATGTCTTCAGGAAGCTTTTAAGGAAAAAGCAACTGCACTATTTATGGTTAGTCGTGCCTATGATATGGCATATAAATCTAATGTAGTAACTAAAAACGATTATCTTAAATCATTGGATCAGGAACCAATTCAAGACGGTGATAAATACTTTTATGAATATCCAGAAAATGCAGTTCAGCCAAAAGTACAACCAGTTTCAGAACCAGTAAATACACCAATATCATGAAAATAGGTCGAATTAAAATATCAGATAGTTTTTTTATTGAACATAGGTCGTTTGATTTATTGCCTATTTTTTCAAAGTTTATTCCAATTTTCATTGAGATAAAACCGATGGATAGATATTATATTTATTTGGGAATTTGTGATGAGTTTGAAGACATTACTGAAGAGCAAGAGTATCCTTTTTATGATGCTACGGTCAAAACAAATGAAGACAAATCAATTGAAGTTAATTTTAAAAAGCTATGAAAAATCAATTGACAAAAGAAGAAGTAAAAAAGATAAAAGCTTTAAAAAAGCTGAATTTAGATAGTAAAGAACTCAAAAAGCAAAAGAAATGAACGGCAAATTAGTTACCAAAGACGTAAATACATCCATTGAAGATGTAACAGATGAAGGAATTGTGACTATTTATGTCAATAAGTTTAATAATGTTGATTCAGCTGGCGAAATTTCAGACCCTAAAAGCTTTAATAAGACTATTGCTGATGGGATACAAAGAATTAAACACCTGAAAGACCACGATAAATATAAGCTTTTAGGACTTCCGATTGAAATAAAACCAGACTCTTTTGGTTTATTGGTCCGTTCTGCCATGAATTTAAAAAAGGATTTAGCTCAAGATGTATTTGAAGACTATAAATTTTTTGCCGGATATAAAAGAACACTTGAGCACTCAATAGGAACTATTATTGTAAAACAGATTCAAGAAGGTAATTATTTAAGAAATCTTGAATATGCCCTATTTGAATATTCTACGCTTTCTTTTTTGGGTGCAAATCCAGAAACCCCGCTTATGAGTTTCAAAAATGATACAGCCTTTCAGCAAATACAACTATTGAGTCAAATGTTGAAAGGAAACTACACAGATGAACGATTCAAAACAATTGAAAATAGTATCAATTTAATAAAGAAAAGTATGGAATCACAAATGATAGTAGAATGCCCGTGTTGTGGCTTAGTATTCGACTATTGCAGTGTTGAAGAGCGAACAGTTGAAACAATCGTAAATGAAGCAGTAGTAAACTACACACGTTGGACTATTGAAGATACTGTACAGCAGGAAATGAACAAACTAAGACCTGACATCCAGAATCAGGTTATGGAAATGGTTCAATCAACCAAAAGCCTCGATTTAGGTGGGATGTATAACCATGTCCGATGTCCTAAATGTTATTCAATTGTAACAAACAAATCACTCGTAAACAAAGAGCCGGTAATGATTACCACTCAATGCAATGAGCCGATAACAACTAAAAAAATAAATTTCAAACAATTAACAAACAATTTTAAAATCTCGTAAAAAATGACTGAGGAAGAATTATTACTTGAAAAAGTAAACGCAGAAGCCACTGCCGCTGTGACAAAGTTCACAGAACAGTATAAAGACATCGCTATTAAATCGGCTGCCGGTAAAATGAGTAAAATAGAAGTTGACGCTGAACTTGCAAAACTGGAAACTAAATCGCAAGAGTTCACTAATCAACAGTTGTCAAAAGTCAACGAAGAATTGATCCGAGTATCTAGTGAATTGAAAGCAATGAAAGAAACACCAAAGGTTTCAATCAACAAAAAGTCTGGTTTTGGAACCGTACTTCGTGACTCTTTGCAAAAAGATGGATTGATCGAAGAAATTGTAATTGATCCAATTTCAAACAAGAAAGCTATCACAGTTAAAAACTGGGAACGTGCCGATTTGAAAATTCAGACCAAGGCCGCAATTGACATGACAAGTGCATTGACACTGTTGCCAGGTGCAACCCCTGGAACTGCTATTGGTTATTTGACCGATTATAGCAAAATGCAGGATGTACAAATCAACCTTAACAAAGACCAACACGTTGTAACTTTCATGCCTACTGACCCTATTACTGGTGAGTATATGGGTGTTCTGGTTGAGTATGCTTATTGGGATGGTGCAGCAGTTACCGCTCAGGGTGATGCTCCGGCAAAATCAAGCTTGAAATTCAAAACAGTTGAATACAAGGTTTTGGATTATGCCGCTATTATCCGCGTTCATAAAAATATGCTTAAAGACATTCCACGTCTTGAAAGCAAATTGAATCGTATTGTTCCTGATTCTGTATTAGGTGCTTTGGATACCGCTGTATTCTCAACAACCGGAGACAACTCAGCAACCGCTTGGGGGATGTATTATGCAGGTAATTATGTCGCTTTCAGTGCCACTGATTTAGGAACAGTGAAAAATGCTAACGTAATCAATTTGATTGGTAAAATGGTCTTACAGGCTGAAATTGCCAATCAGGATGTAAATACTGTGATCCTTCATCCTTCGTTACTTAATACCATTCGCCAGGAAAAAGACGAACTCGGAAATTCAGTAACAGACCGTAATGTTGTTTTTAATAACATGGGTCAAGTTGTTTCAATTTGGGGACTGAATGTAAAACTGAATAAAAAACAGTTGGTAAATCGCGTAACTGTTATGTGGAATCAGGCTTGTGAAATCGGAATACTTGAAGATATTTCGTTTGAAATCGGAACCGATGGTGATGATTTTTCAAAAGGATTCAGAACTATTCGTTTTACTTTACGCGCCGCTTTTGGAGTTGGTAAACCGGGGGCTATTTTCTTTTCCGCTGATGCAGATGGCGACATTGCTTCAATTAACGCCGTTTAATTCATAAGTAATTATGAAAAGGTTAATATTATTTATAATGCTGGCTATCGGAATGATGGCCAGCATTGCAGCAAATCGAACAGCATTGATTAAAACAGGTTTAACGACAATTTCACCTGCATTAACATTTTCTGTTAGTGATTCAATCATTGCAAGTGCAACTTATACGATTACTATCACTAATCCGCAGAAGTATTTACAGCATCAAGTATTTACAACTACAGTTACAAAAGTATCTGGTTCGCCTTCGGTAGTTGTCACAGCTTATGGTAAAGTTACCGCGAATGGTTCATGGGTTCAAATTGGTGATCCTTTTACTTTAACGGATACCGGAACAGGAACTATTACATCAGCAACGCCTTTAAACTACAATTATTTGAAAGTTGCCTATGTTGCCTCAGGTGCAATACAGCATATGAAAGTTACGGCCTTTGAGTGTAAGACGGCAAATGTTTACGATATAGGAAAAGTATCTGCATATACTTTCGGCGATGGAACAGGAACAGTGGCTATTAATTCAAGTGATTGGGATATTGGAACAACCGGAAATATGTCAGGAATTGGAACAATTACATCTGATGGATTAATTACCAATTCTGCTACTACGCCGTTAAAATTTACCAGTACAGCGATAACCAAGGGTCTTGATTTTGGAAGGGCTAAAATGGTAGGAGGTGCCGCTAATGCTGCATTTGCTTATGGTACATGGACAACCCCAGTTAATAATGTTGCTTTAGCTGGGCACTATGTGCCTATTCAGGTAAATATTCACAATTCAGCTTCAGCCGCCTATGATGTAGCCGCAGCACGTTTTAGGGTTGATGCTGATTTGGACACTTTGAATACTGCCACTTTTATAAACGTAATAGAGGGTAGGTCTGCATTAAATGGAACAGTTGCCGGACATGCAGGATTCAATATGAGTACCAACTTAGCAAGTAACACTACTTGCACAGGTGATATGATCGCTGTCTTAGCTAAATTCGAAGGTTCTGGTAATGTTACAAGTTCAAATATGGTCTATCCACTTGAGTCTACCGTAACAGCGACAGGAACAGGAATAAAAGGTCTTGCTTTATTTGATGCGAATGGTTGTGCAATTACCGATGGGTTAAAGATTGAAACACATAACGCGGCGACTGTCACAAATGGTGTTAATATTACAAATACTTCCGGAACCATAACACACGACATTAAATTGCAAAATGGTGAATACATTGATAATACTACCGATGGATCATTAACATTGCCGAATTTGATACGAAAACATACACCGGTTGCCGTTAATGCTACCGCGACAGTTTCAGCAGCTACGATGCTTGCAGGTGTTATCAGTTCGACTTCTGCACAAGCAACCAGCATAACTACACCAACAGCAACGGCAATTGCTGCTTTAATACCAGGTGCAGGAATGGGTACGGCTTTCGATTTGATCATAGATAATTCGGCAGGATCAAGTACTGTTACCGTTGTATTAGATGGATCAATAACTATTGTAAATCCTGCAATAATTACAGGAGGCGCTACATTAACTTTTGCAACTGGTACAACCGGAAAGTTAAGTTTTTATCTTACATCTGGAACTGCCGGAAGGTGTTTTAGGGTATATTAAAATTTCAATATGGAAAGCGTATCAAAAAGAACAGGTAAGGTATTCAAAGGAAGGCTTGCAGAAATTATGCACCGCGTAGGGGCTGCAACTTTAGTCGATGGATCAGAACTACCAAAGAAAGTTATCCCTAAAAAGGTTAATAAGCCAAATAAGGTAAAGAAACAGCGTCAACCAAAAGTAAAAAAGTAAGTTATGTTTACTGACAATACATATTTTATTGGTGAAATTATGCTACCTAATTTAGTAGGCAATAATTCAAATGCAGTACAATTAGCTCGGTCTATTGATCAGTATGAAGAAGAAATACTAATTGACTTGTTAGGCTATAAATTATACTCTTTGTTAATTGCCGATTTGGATGAAACAGGAGATCCACAAAGCCAAATATTCATTGATTTGGTTAACGGGGCCGAGTTCACCCATAGCTATTTAGGACATGATTATTTGCTAAAATGGAAAGGATTAAAAAATACTTCCAAACAATCTATTTTAGCGTATTACACCTTTTACAAATATGTAGAGCGTGACGTAACTCATTTATCCGGTGTTGGTACAGTTCTGGCAAAGGGTGAAAAGGGTAATCGCGCTTCATCTGTCAACAAGATGGTCAACGCATGGGAACGGATGAGGACATTATATGGTAAAATTTCACCTGAATACAAACGATTTTATGATCGGCCTATTTTAGGTTCAGAATTGCCATGTGTTTTTAATGCAGATCCTTCAGCTTATAACTTTCTTTTTGCAAACAAATCAAACTATCCTGATTGGATTTTTACCCCAAAATGGAATATTAACGCCTTTGGAATATGAGTGTAGATTTTCGAATTTTCCCGGACATATTTAAAGAAGTAAACGATTTAGTAATCGAGTACATTGATCCTGATAATGGATTAGTCCCTTATTTTGGGTTTGGTACTTATCTTGAATTGCTTCAAATGTGCCAAACTAAAGATAACAATCAACAGACTAAATATCCTTTGATTTGGTTGGTTTGGGAGACTTCAGAGAATCAGCAAAAATGGATTGAACCTTACATGTATAATATCAATGTTCGATTGTTTATTTGTGACCTGACAAAGGTAGATAATACAACAGAGCAAAGATACGATAATGTTATGAGGCCTATTTTATATCCCATTTTTTCAGCACTCTACGAAGCATTAGGACATCATCCAAATATTCAATTAGGTAATGATTTCTTATACCCTTCAAATGATCATCCGTTTTGGTTAAATAATTCTGGTGATACTATTTTTGATCCACTTTCGTCTATTGAAGTGAACTTACAAAATTTATTAATACAAAAAGTTTAAAATATGAAAACGTTTAGATTTTCAGGTAACGGGCAAAGTAAAGTATTTTTGACTGACATTAAAGGTGTTATTGTTGAAAAGAAAAACACAGCCCAAACATTTGTACAGGCTAAGACTGCCGCTGGATGGTCAACGCTGATGAATCCTGCTACTACCGCAGCTATTTCGGCTATATATCTCGACTTAGATCGTGGATTGGAACCAAAAAGTCAGGCACCGGAAATGACAACATCAAATACCGGGTTTATAGAAAAAACCAAAGATTTTCCGCCTCAGTTTGTTGGCAACGCTAATATTTCGTACGAGGATTATCAAACTTGGTTCGCAGCAGATACCCAGGAATTTGATTTTACGCTTGTTTTACAGAATGGCGATCTAATTAGTGCTGCAACTTCGGCAGGATTACAAAAAGGATTCTGCGGACGTTTATTTTTGACATTCGATATTCCTAAACCAGGAGGTGCTGAAAAACAAAAGGCAAGTCCCTTTGATATCATTTTTGACGATGTAGAGGAATGGAAGAACTATCAGATCATTAAAACTGATTTCACCCGTAAAGAGCTTGAAGCACTTACGCCTGCAGGTATCAATATCGAAGTTATAACTGCTTACAGCGGATCAACCGGTGTAGTCGTATTGAAAGCAACAAAACGGGCAACAGGTGAACCTTATGCAGGTTTTACCACTTATTCACAATGGGAAGTTGTTTCTCTGTCAACTGATACCGGTGGCGCGGCAACTGCAATAGATGTAGCAAGCGCGGCACTCGGAATTTATCCGGTTACTTTCCTTAACACTACACCAAAATTAACTGGTGACTTTGAGATACAGGCAGTAACAATTGCCGCTTCTCATGTGACCTACTTATCCAACGTTCTTAATATTCCTGTATAATGAAATTTGGAACGGTTGATATCAACCCGAATGGGTGGAATAAATGGACATTTGAGCAGTTCAAAGAGTTCTATGATCAATCCTTAAAGGGAAAAGTGACGGAAACACCCGAAGAAATTGCAAAGGTTTTGGGTGTACCAATTCCGGTAAAGAAAAAGACTGAAAAGTCAGAATAAAACATAGGGGAAATGAGCGATTGTTTCCCCTTAATTTTAAATGTTATGCTTGAAAGTATCATCGAAATTCAGAAGAGGTCAGCCTTATATGTTGCTAATTTGAACGCAAATATTGTTAGGGTTATTGAATCTAATCAGGATCAAATTATAGACGCTAATAGGTCACAAATGATAGGACATAAAGACGCTGAAGGAAAACCATTGATACACTCAAGAACGGGATCAGCTAATTTAAGCAAAGCATATGCCAGACGAATGAATAAGATAAAACCTGATTTATTTGTCAGTGGTGAATTTCAAAGTGCAATGTTTTTAACTATGCCAAAGATGGAGGAATACTTTATCAGTTCTAAAGATTACAAAACAAATTGGTTGGCTAAAAATTACGGTAATATTTTCGGGGTTGCTCCAAATAATCAGCCTAAAGTGAAGGCCAAAAACGACAAAGCAATTATAGACGACTACTTAACTATTTTCAAATGAATAAAGGAAATTACGATATTGATTTTAAAAAATTGGAAGATCATTATAAAATGATACGTGAATCATATTTAAAATCTGTCGATAAATTTATAAAATACTTAAAAATAGCTCTTTTTGTAACTGCTATTTTATTAATAGCTATAGTAATATTGACATGATAAAACGACTATACGAAATAACTATCAAAGATGTGATTTTATTAGACTCTACAAAGTCAGCAAGCCACTTAAAAAAGGTTGGATTAATCCCGATTTGGTTTTTTCGTAAACGTCTGGAAAAACTCGCAAATGATATCTTTGATTTAATCGGAGACAGAAACATAGTCGATGAACTTGAAAATGATTTTGATAGAATTATGTCTTATCGAAGATTACAGATATTGGAGGCACTTTATAAATTGGTAGTTATTGAAATCCGGTTAAAATCACGGATTAATGTTTGGAAAATAATTATCGGTAAGGACTACAAAGAGTCAGAGCAATTAAAAGAGGTATTGGCCGAAGTTTTAAAACATACAGGTATTGACATTAAAGAACTTGAAGACATTAAAAAACTGAATGATTATATTGAATATCGAATTGATAAGCACAAAGAAATTTACCCAGACAAAAAACAGATATCAGAACAGGAAAAACAAACAGTAAGTCTTATCAGGGTATTTTATTCAGTCTTTAATTTTATGGGTGAAATGTATAATGAAGATATGAGATTAATTACCTTCATTGAAATGAAAAAAGAAGCTGAGGATAGAGTAAAAAAATCTAAAGAACAAAACGATGGCCAAATCTAGCGAAATAACTAACCTTGAACAGGTAACCACCGCAATAGTCAATTCTGATAAGGCACTTTCAAACCTTGCAGGAACTTATTTAACCCTTGTTAAGAATATGGGTGACGCAACTGAAAAGGCCAAAACTCATACAAAAACCGTTGATGACTTAACCAAAGCGCAAAAGGAAGCTGCCGACGCTCAAAAAATACTTGATGCTGCAAACAAAGCACTGGCAGACTCAGAAGCAAAACTAAATAAGTTTGATAAAGATATTTATGAACAAATTCAACGGAATAATAAAGCACTGGCAGATCAAAAGAAAGCCATTAATGATAAGATAAAAGCAGGTGACGCTGAAGAAGGTAGTCTTGTTAGGATGCGTCAAAAGCTTTCTGAACTCACAAAGGAATACGATAAAACCGGAACAAGAACAAAGGCGGCAGCCGATGAAATAAATAAATTAAGTCGTGAAATTGGAAAGGCAGAGGCTGAAACAAATAGGCATCAACGCGGAGTTGGTGGTTATGCAGATCAATTAGGCCATTTAAGTGAAAAATATAGTTCGCTTCCGGGGCCAATCGGAGATGTTGCCGAAGCATCTGGAAGATTTATGTCAATATTAACAAAGCTTGGACCAATAGGATTAATTATTGTAGGAGGTTTGACCGCAATTGGAGCCCCATTATATTCATTTCTTACAAAATCAGAAGAAGGAGTTGAACTATTAGAAAGAAAAGTTGCAGGATTTAAGGCTGCATGGGGTGTATTGGTTGGTGAAATGATTAGTGGTGGTGAAAAAATGGCAAGTGTTTTCAATAAACCGGAAGAAAAAATAGGTACTTTCTGGACAAAAATACTATCTCTTTTAGGGCCGGCATGGCTAGGAGTTGGTGCAAACATGGATATAGCATCAAATTCAGCCGAAAAATATACAGGAAAACTTCAAGAGATGGAAAAATCAGAAATAAAATTGATTGTTCCACGTTCTGAGGCTAATCTCAAGATTAAAGAAGCTCGATTACTATACGCAGATGCAACAAAATCGTTAACTGAAAGAGTCGATGGTTTAAAAACAGCTGTTAAATTAGAAAATGAAACCGCAGAAGTTGAAGTAAATCATCAGCATGATGTAGTTGAAAATTTAAAGGTTATTAATAATTTAAAGAAAATATCCGGTCAACTCAGGAATGAAGATGATAGAAAATTACAAGAGGCTATTGCAAAAGAAAATGAACTTAGAACCGAAAGTGTAAGTAGACAAATTAGAGCTGCAAAAAGCATACAAACAGGAACAAAAGAACTTTTAGATCAGCAAAAAACTGATTTAGAAAAGGCTTTAAAGGATAAACTAAACATAATTGAACTAAACAACGATAAAGAGGTAAAATCAATTAATCAGGTACATATTGCCGGATTATCGACCGATGAAGAATATAAGAAAGATTTATCTAATCAGGAATCAAATTTTTTGAATGATAAATTGAAATTATACAAGTCAGGGACTAAAGAATATGAAGACCTTGAACTAAAATTACAGGAATTAAGGATTAAATCAACAGACGAAAACGAAAAAGCATTACTTGAAAAAGAAAAGGATGCAGCAAAAGAACGAATTGAAGTAAGAAAGGCCGAACAAAAAACTATTGAAGACTTGCTAAAAGAATCCGAGAAAGATGAAGAAAAAATAATGGATTCTTTGGACAAAGAAACTGAGGATAGAATCGCTAAAGAATTAAAAGATTCTGAAAAAGCAGCCGAAAAGAAAAAAGAGATAGCTGAAAAAGTCAAGGATATGCAAATACAGATTGCATCTGAGGCCGTAAATGGAGCCTTTGATTTAGGTTCATCAAAAAGAGATGCTGAACTTGACGCGCTCGACAAGGAACGTGACAAAAAACTATCAAATGAAAAACTTACTGCTGCACAAAAAGAAAAGATAAATGAGGAATACGACAAAAAGGCCGCTGCAATAAAAACAAAACAGGCTAAAGCTGATAAATTGCAGTCTATGTTTAATATTGCGCTTGATACATTTAAGGGATCGATGAAGGCTGTAGCAGAAAGTCCTGAAACTTTTGGGTTGCCATTTTTGCCTTGGGTTATCGCTCAGGGAGCATTGCAATTGGCTTTAGTTGCAGCCAAGCCTATTCCAAAATACAAAGACGGGGGAACTGCTGATAAAGGCTTTGGAATATTTGGAGAAGCCGGACTCGAATTAATGTTCCCTAAAGCTGGAGGCGTGCTTATGGCAAACAAAGCCACCTACTTTGAAGGATCAAAATTCAAGGGGGCGCGAATTGTTTCAAATCCTGACACTGAAAAGATGATTGCAGCCGCTGAACGATCGGGGACTTCCGGGAGCCGGGGCATGACAGACGATAGAATAGTAGAGGGGCTTGCAAGTTTGGAACGGACATTAAAAAACAAACCGGTTCAGATTGTCGACAAAGATCATAAAACTATTGGATTTGCAACATCAAATAGTCAAACAATTTACTTGAATCGGATTTTAAGAAACTAATTTATGGCATTTCCAAACGACATACATTCAGCCACCCCATCAAAGTACTTATTCAAACTGATAAGTAATACTGAAGAATTAATTTGCGACACAGAACCATGTGAGTGGGCATCTGGAAAGATCAATATCAAACGTGACTTAGAAGCTGGAGGTGTATTCGTTTCATCCAACGCCGATACATTGACGTTTGTCGGAAATGCTGCAAAAATGCTTAAGGATTTATATATGACTTTTGGATTTAATGCAAAATGTACATTAGTGCAGTATTGGTGGAAAGAGTTTGATTTTGTTGACCCCGAAAAAGGCAGAAAATACATTGAATTTCCATCTACCTATAACATTGACTTTAATTTCTATCAGAAAGTTAAAATTGGAGGGTTCTCTTTTGGAATTAGGGTAAAAGCCGTTAATAGTTCGATGCAAACTAAACTGGATCAACGTCAGGATACTAACGTTGACTTGAATAAACTTGTTTCAATAGGCGATTATAATATTTTAGATAGACCACTTGGAGATAAAAAATTCATAAATTACCAGGCAACTAACCAGCGATTTTATGCCGAACTAAAAACACCCGTTCAAAATGGAATACTTTACGATTTGCCCCGCGTAAAAGGATTCAATTGTTATGCCTCACTTCCTTTTGACGTTCAGAAAAACGACTTTGTCGGAGATGTTCAAGCCGTTAAGTTTACAAACAGAATTATAAATATCTCCGCAGTACCAAAAATACTTGAAAGTTCAGAGTTTGATAGGACATTGACGGTAAAATATACTTTCCATTTTTGGATTACTAACGATAATAACCCTACTGCACCGTGGACGTTGATGTTTGTCGTTTCCGATCTTGCAGAGGTTATTTTTGATGAAATCGAACTAGCTACTTTCGGCAATGATACCGAAGACCTATTAATAGACGATTCGACAACTATTGACTTGAAAAAAGGTCAAAGTTTGCGATTAGTTGTAAAAACTGGTGATATTTCAGGAATAAAAGCCGGATTTTATAGCGACAGTAGTGACGAAAGTATGATTTCATTTTCTCAGGACATTATCACTTCGCCAGCGCGAAAAGTTGAAGGTTGGCCAATTTACGAGACTTTTGAAAGATTATCACAACACATTTTTGACACTCAATATCCTTTTTATTCTGATTTTTTTGGCCGTCAGAATTTAAGTTATGCAGATGGTGTAAAATATTTGACCGAAAATCAATTGTCTTTTGCACATATACAAAATGGTTTAAACTTACGGGGGTTAACACTTGCTGATTTACCGCTTGCTGTCAATTTCAAAGACCTGTTTAAGACTGCTAGTGCTATATGGGGTCTAGGTTATTCATTTGAGATAATTGAAGGAACACTAAGATTAAGAATTGAAAAATATTCAGACTTCTTTAAAAGTGCTGATGAAGATGAAATAATATTTAACCCGCCACTTAAATCTAGATTCAATAAATATGATATTGAGTCACAGGTTATGATTGAATACGCACCTAGTAACATTAAATCAGGTTTTGATAAATATGAGTATCTTGAAATTAACGGACTTGCAGAACCAAACACGACAATTGAAAGAACTACAATACTGAATACTGCTACCAAATTAGAAAATATTGCATCTTACAGAGGTGACACAAAAGGAATACTTTCAAGTTTAGCAACGCCGATTGACACAACCGATACTAAGCAAGATTCTGATATTTTCATTACTAAGACTCAGGCGGATGGATATGAATGGAAACCAGAACGAGACGAAAATATTACGATACTGAAAGAATCAAGCGTTTTTCGTGAAGATTTATTAAATAGATACTTTACACCTTCGCGAATGTTGAAGCGTCAACCTAATTTAAAGTCTGCACTCGAAAAACCGTATTTTTCCGGTACTACATTGAAGTTTCAAACATCAGACAAGCAACAAAACTTAAGAACACTGGGAACCCCTCAGTCCGGTTTTGATGAATATGCGATTACTGAAAATCAGGATATACCAGTTTCTACATTATCCGATCCTATAATTTTACCTATGAAGCACAAAGTTACTTGCATGTTTATTTATGCAGATTTACAGGTTCTTCAAGATAATTTGTATGGTTGGATGGATTTCGGAATAGATATAGACGGTAATTCGGTACAAGGTTATTTATATAATATTGATATGTCAATCGGTAAGGATGAAGCTGAAATAACAATAGTTGAAAAATACAAACCTATTGTAGTGTAGTTAAACAACGGCCCTATGTGAACCTTTCTAATCATTGTCAATAATAAATTTTTGTCTTAATAAAATAGTTTGTTTATGCTTTCTTGCTGCCTGATAGCTTATTTTCCTACTGTCTGCATATTCCTGAATAGAAAGTGGATTAAGATAGTCTGAACCCAGTTCAATAAGTTTAACCAAACCTTCGTTGCTCCATTTACCTTTATGAATACTTTCACCCAATTTGTGTAAAGCAAGTTTTTCATATTATGATAATTGGCACATAGTTTAATTTTTTAAACTGTTGATATTTATAAGTTATACACAAGCATAAAGAGTCTACCTACGATAGCACGGCATTAATAAAATAGTGAAATCGCCAACCGTGAAAATAGTTACCGAAGTTTCGTGAGTACCGTTTGAAATTTCAATCTCTTTAACGCCTGTATAAACTGCGGTTTTAATAATTAAATCCAAATAATTCAGTTTGTATTTTTTATTAAATAAAACGCAATCATGTTCGCTTGTTAATTCAAGTTCTTTGCCTGCTACTTGCCCAGTTCCACCACATTCTTTGCAATCACATTCAGAATTACAATGGTCGCAAACATATACGCCATCACCATCGCATTTGTCGCAATCAATCATTTTAGGTTTAAAACAGCACTCAATTTTCATTAAGTCGTTAAAAAGAGTATCAACGCTTACTGTTTTCTTTTCAACCGATTCATGTTCCTCAATTACTTTTTCTGCATTTGGGTATTTTTCAATAGCAGTATAATTTTGAACACACAAATCCGCTTTTATTTTCCCAACTATATGGGCATCGGTAGAATATAAATATCCATCCTGTAAATTTACTTTAGTCATTGCAGGTCTTAATGTATCGCTGCTTACAAATTGTCTTATACAATAGTCGTTTTTAATTGTTTTCATTTTGTAATTATTTGAATTTTAAATAAATGCCTGTGTATAACACGTGGTATAAAACAGTTGGGTTTTAGTGGTTTGTCAAACTTGGTAGCCCGTAGCAAGTGTTTTGTAACTTGACATGGTTGTACTTCGAAATCCCAACCGATTTCATACCACCACCGTTATATTGCCATTTTAAAGCTCGCTGAACGTGAGTCCGTAAATCTGGCGTGACAGTCTATATGAATCAATTGTGAAAGACTCATAATGTTCTGCTTTTAGTTCGTGACGTTTTTCGTATCGTGGTTTTTGTGGTGGATTCTTTTTAAACCCATTTTCTACCAAGTGTCCTAATTCGTGAGCAACGGTAGATAACAAGTCGTCGAAAGAGCAAAGTTTTGTAGTAAAAATTGCAATTTCTTTTCCTATAATATCTGCCATTCCCGCACTTTCAGGAACAGAACTTTTGTCTAAGATTGCGCCTTCAGGCATTCCAAACCAGTCGTTAGTATATTCGACTGCATCTGTATAAATTTTGACTGAAATGTCTTTGAATTGTATTTGTTTCATCGTATTGGATTTAATTAAAAACGGCAAATAACTTGATGCTATGTGTCAAGTCTGGCAGTTCTGATTTTCGAGCCTTACCTTTCCGCCCGGGCTGCATCGCTGACAAATAACGGACACCGCCCGAAATCCAGCCCTGCACATAGCACTCGAGCGTTAGTTCAAAAAGGTATATTCGTGAAGAATTTTAAGTCTGCAATTTACTACCAATAAAAATAACTATCAAATATAAACGTATGTTTGAAAACATTTTATAAATTTGTGAAAACATTCGATAATGATATCAAGTTCAATATTAAATAGCGTCACATTTAAAAAGTTGGCAACCTATCCGACTGAATTTCCAAATATGTGGAATACACTACATGCGGATCGAAAACACTCTAATAATTTGATAATTCCATATTTTCAAAAGTTTAATAAAAACCATGTACTTTACTTGCAATTTGAATCAGATACAGACGCGACAATTACACTTAAATCATTTTATAAACTTCCTATAATCACACAAATTGAAAGTATTTCGGCTGGTTATACTTCGCATTACGGATCAACAAATATGAGGTATTATACTAATTTTGTTGTTACTTTAGATTCTGACTACTTCGACAAACATATCTATTTTACCGCTATACAGGGTTCAGATGTATTAACCAGCGAACCTGTTTTAGTCACAGATTTGACAGAACAGATAAACAAAGGAACTATCAAATACATAAAATATTCAAACCTTGATAGGATTGAATCAGACTTAGATAATAGATTCATAGATTGGTCTGTATTGGCAAATACCGGGAATTATCTTGATTTTTATATCGAGGCGATGGATGTAGAAGTAAACGACATTGATAAATCAGAAGTGCTCGAAGGTTCACAAAGCAATACTATTCTTTCAGCATCATACTACACAGGAAAAGTATTGAAAATTGCAGCAGTGCCGGATTACATGATAGCTAAAATAGGGATGGTAAGCAATTTGGATTTATTTACAGTTAATAGTATTCAGTATATTAAGAAAAGTGAAATAGACCCTACTTTATTTGGAAACTCAACATCTTTTCAGGCAACCCTGAAGCTATCACAAAAGAACGCTATCGGTATTAATGTTGATAATTTAGGTATCATTGAATCAAATCCGATTATTCCGGATATCACTACTAAAATGTATGTCGGTGCTGTGACAAATAACCCGCCTTATGAATCAGAAGTCAAGGCAATGACTGAGTTATTAGCCGTTAAAGAAGATACAACAATCCAGTATTATAACGAACTTGGAACCCGAAACTGTTTTGCTTATCCTGCATCATTCGGGGAACTATCAAGTATTTTAATGTGGAACGTTTACGATCTTATGAGTGCATTTGAAAAAACACAGGCGACTTTTACTTTTGGATCAAACAGTGTATTAATGAACATTTACACTTTTGTTTGTCCTATAACTTATGCACCTGAACCAGCAACATTATTAACTTTAACCTATAAATTTTAAGCTATAAATTTTAAGCAATGATAGGAATACCAATTGACATAGGTTTTAAATCAACTACCGGAAGACCAATCCAGGAAGCATATCTAAATAACAATGTTCCGTGGGCTTCGGAGGCTGAGGCGTTGGCGGGAATTGACATAGGATTAAGACATAAATTTATGCCTTTAATTATTGTTGATCAACTTTATTGGTTTAAAGCAGATTGTACAACATTAGAACCTGTTACATTTCCTGCAACCGTCAAGGCAGAAGATGTAACGCTTGCTGATTTGGCCGGAATTTTTGACGCTGAAAATGTAGAGGATGCACTCGCAGAAGTTATGGGATTTGCAAACGCCCTCTATATAATTATTCAAGACTTATTAAAACTTAAACAAAATCCTTATACTATTAACTTTACTTCATCTTCTGGAAGTGTTGCAACCAGAATATCCGCCGCAATTGAAACAACAGACTACCCTACCGGATGGACATTGGAGGTTGATGATACTTACAACTTACTTGTAACTCATAATTTAACCGGAAGAAAGATAGTTGATATAAAAGTATTTGAAATCAACGGTTCGGCTGAACGTATGTTGAGCTTTGATCGTGGAACTGCTTATACGGGAGTTGTAGGAAATGGTTTAACAGTGCTAATAGAAGGTTTTGCACCTAATCCGCTACCTATGAGGGTAGAACTAATATTTAACTAAAAATGAGTGATTTATCGAAATATAATACATCTTCGGCGTGGTTTACAATTGCTCAATCAGTTTATCAGATTGACAGGGAAACACCTTTAACCGCAGCAACGTACGGAATAAAGGTAAATGCAATTGACACCAATAATATTGGGGCTAATCTCAAAGATGCTGATTACGCTTTCACTGATTTTGTCGGAGTTCCTTACTTAGTTATTTCTACCGGAGTTGGTACGATATTAGTAAGTGACGTTTTTAAACAGGGTTGCCCGACTTCCGGTAAAATGGGAATAGTTCACAAGTCAGCTTATAAGGGATATTCTATTTTACTTCCTACCGAACTACTTTATAGACTTCATCCAATTGCGGTCAGCAATAACAATAAATTTTCAATGTCAGTTCTTTGGGGCAATGATCCAAACGGGCGGAGAATAGAATTTACAGATGTTTATAGCCCAGAAATTTCAAATTATAGAGAATCATTGGAAGACTCAAACAATGTTTCTTTTAACCCGATGCAGGACTACGGCCAAAATCCTCAGTTTGAAGTCTGGCAATTTGTTGAAGCAGGTAAATATTCCA
>Ga0302271_10000244_pt1 | contig 51284 bp, 45 predicted proteins | sample III_Bog_N1_1_FD_198767 | JGI IMG/M metagenome (GOLD analysis project Ga0302271, IMG submission 198767) | Peat permafrost microbial communities from Stordalen Mire near Abisko, Sweden - III_Bog_N1_1 | ecosystem: Environmental > Terrestrial > Soil > Wetlands > Peat | place: Sweden: Abisko...
CCCCAACCCCAACCCCAAATAAATCCAAAAAACAGTGAGTCTGATAATTGAATAAATCGATTTAAATAAGTCAAAATATATTAAAAAAATAGATAAATTCAATCAATTAAAGATAGAAAAAGACAAATAAACAAATGAAATACGAGAAACATCAAGACAGCATACAAACATTAAATACTAAATATCATAGCTTTATTGTTTCCCATCGCAGGAAATACTTAAATTGTTCATTTTAACCAAGCTCCACTATACGAGAGATCTAAGTTCATTGTGTCGAACTTGTACGCCTCATGAAGGAAATTCATGTAATCAATGAAATTCGGTTTACCGAGATTCTTAAATTTATATTTGACCTCGATTTGATCGCCTGGCATCAAGCTGAAGTGACTAGATTTCCCCTCAACACCATTGATAAACGGCATGATTTGATACTCGAATTTAAAGACCTTGTTTTAGGTTTTAGCATACTTTGTGTAGTAATCGTACTCATCTTTGAGTTCAGGCGTCTTTTTAAGTAAATTACCTTTGTCTTCCCATTTTGTTTGTTCCTCGAATAATTCAACGAAAACGACCATTTTCTTGGAGGGTTATTCAGAGTAAAACCCAATTTTGAACATCTCATACTTCTCATTTGCTAATTCGTTCAATATCAAGTCAAGTAAATTCGTCAGAATCTTCGAACAAATCACAAAACTTGCATCGGCAAATAGAGAATTTCCAAAACAACGTCTCTCAATCTCAGTAGTCTTCACGTATTCAAATCCAAAGATCTCCTTAGTGTTGTGATAAGCTATAAAGGCTCCATCCATGCGACCTGTGAATAAATGTAAAGTAATAATTAGAATCTTCAACAGATACAAAAGCAAAATCTAGCAAAACCTTGGTTAAGAATCTTCATTAATTATCTTAATTCTCTCCCTAGTTTTAAGTTTAATAATGTAGTTAGCCATACCTATTTTAAGTTAAAAAGAGTATTTCAGCATGGCACCACGGATTAGATCGTAATATTCCCTTTCAAACGAAGAGTGGATGCCAAATTTATTGTTAATGCGGTAGTCTAAGTGGTCTTAATAATTATCCAGATCATAGCGGATAGGGCACGCAGCTCTAGTTTTGATTTCAAACACAAATGGTTTTCCTGTTTACGGATCTGTGACTTAAGCGTCGATTTGAGAACGAAGGCAGATATCTAAAGCACCAAAATAGTTTTCATAAAAGGGTATGTTCTAAACAACAATTGAGTTTTACCTTTGTTGAGTTTCATGAATCTGTGATGATCTTCGTCTAGTTGAATATGCGCATCTTTTGGTGCGTTTTTGGAGAGAGCATTATTAAAAGTAACTGGATCAAGAGTCAGCTGTCTTTCCATGACTTTTCCTAGATCCATGAGAACCTTATTCTTGGAGTCAAATAGTCCATTATCACTGTCAAACGCGTAGATTCCATTCTTAGGGTCGAGTTTTCTGATCACATTTGATGTTGGCTTTCGCTAAGAAATCATGTATTTCTTGGGCTCATCGTCATATGCTGAGGAGATGTTGTCAAAAAGCGGGTTGCGGAACGAAGAAAACAGAAAATATATCTACGATAACACATTCGAAATAGTCGACGTGCTCATGACATACTTGATTTAACTTTATCTAGCGAAGTTGAGTAGCAAATCATCCCGAGAAGGAGGTGTGTACGCAGGAATCCTATCGAAATCAATATCTTCAACTTATGGGATGTTTCTCAAAAACTGCCCGCCATCTGCTTGCAATTAAGCCATCGCATCCATAGAGTAAATCCCTGGTTTGAGGACGATCTTTTCGAGATGATGAGCAAGCTCAGGTACTTTATGGAAAGTTTCTTCGTTTTCGATGTTGATAATGTTGATGTCATCGAGGTTCACATTTATGGAATTATACTAGTTGCTGAAGGTGTATTTACTTAACGTGCGCTTCTCCTTCTAAGCAGTCACTGCTGCAGGTGAGATGAGAGTTCCAGGATCTTCAGATTCAGGAATTTCTTTTCCTTCCTCTCCTCCTACTAATTTCATTGCTTCTGCTAATCTCCGAGAGTGAATATCGTCTTCTTCACTGGAGACTTACTACAACTTTTATTGCTGCTACTACTCTACATTCTAGGCATTATTGTTGTAGAAAGTTGATTAGTTTTGCTGAAATTAACCTGCTGGAGCGGGTTATTTCTTTCCTCTTCCTTTTCTATCTTGCAAAAATCATTATGAGAGATACATTTTTTCAAGCAAAGAAAACTTGTATTCTTACGGAGGATTTGTGACAGATGAGAAATTATGTGTGCAGCAAGACAAAGGAGCCAAAATACTTTTCTTCAATTGTCTCCTCTGCAGTAAGCGAGCCAAGAACATTGCTGAACAAATTTATAAATACTACTACTACTACAACAGGAACTTCTATTACTGCTACTTTCACCCAGGAGATACTTCAAAATTTAACTTCAGTTTCTTTGGAACTTTCTGTTTCAAATCTACTTTGCCCCCACACTTTCAGCAAAAAAGGATATGCAAAAATACTAATCTGCCTTCTTAAACAAATTCTCCCCTCTTCCCAAAATAGATCTATCTCTTAATATACTCACGACTTTCTTTCATTTTCAATGACAAAATTAAATAAATATTTTTGTAAATCAACGCAAACCCATTTTTGTCTCAAAGCACTGTCTAATTCTGGCAATTATTATCATAATTTTTAATAAAAAGTTAACTCCTCAAAACAAAAAAAACTACATATTAAAAATACATACTCTATGATTTGTTAATTCTTGTGGTTTTGTAAATTAACTCACACACAAAATCACCTAGTCTTCATTACCTTCTTTCTCATTGCTACTGCCCTTGCTTATCGAGTGGAGATGATAATGATGGTTGTAGTTTTTCCCCTTCTTCATCCTAAATCTTAGTCATCTCAGCTAATTGCTACTATTTTTAGGCATCGTTTGTTGCAGAATTGACAGTCGAGTGATTACTGCTGCCATTCTCACTTGTGTTGTTGTTTTCCTTATCTTTATTTTTCTTAGATTGCTTATTCCCACTGCTAAAAGTTACCAATCCAATGAGTTTATTGGAGATACTTTTGAGTTTATCGAAGCAATTCATTCTACGTGGCTAATTGGGTTGAATCGAAAAATTCTAGCCTTCGTTTGTAGATAACTTTTGCTCCTAAATTGCAAAGGCGCATGACTTCGCGAGACTCTCAATACTTACAGCCACGCCCTCTCCTGTTTTGGCACTAATGTTCAACAACAACAAAAATGAAGATAATCCAAAACATTTTTAAGAAAACAAATCCAGTTTCCTCCTAATTTAAATAAGTTTCTGAATTTACCTTGTTTCAAAGTACGGCATTTTGTATTTCTATGCTAACTCAGCACCTTCCAGAGTTTTTATTTTTCTATCCTGTTAAAATGTAATCCAATTCAGTACTTAGTCAAAATCACCTTTGAAGTTACCTCTTGCCTGTCTACTTTGTTCCCGATGAGAATCTTCTTCACGTTGACATCAGAGTTTTCAATCACTTAATGAATCCAATATTCTGAGACCTCTAGGAAACAAAGCATTATCACACAAATTGTGAGAATAAAACAAATATTTTTGCTTTTATTTGCGTAAACATGATTCATGTTATCCTCCCTCCTATTTCGGTTAACTGAAAAACACTTTATTCATCTAAAAAAAAATTGCTTACTTTTGAAGCTATCTAGATCTGTCAAATCGAAGGTGAGAAGCACACCATCTGCCTTTTGAAATAGCCCTCTAGTTAAAGAGAAGTACTTATCTTGCCCAGCAGTATCCCAAATATTTATCTTTAAATTCTATTCGTTCACTTGGATAGTTTTAGAAAATAAATCCATTCCAATCGTAGGATCCTGTTTCATTGAAACGCCACCACCTTCTCATTCAAAAATGCAAGCATACAAATGTTTGATAAAATTATTTCTTGCAACAAAAATTTCTGTAAATCATTCATGTTTCTTTGCAAAACACCAAGTAATTTTCTCTAAATTTCTTGAGCTCTTATTTAAATAAATACCTTCTTCTTCTTTGTAAAGATATCGCTTGATGAGACAGGTCTTTCCAGCTCCTACAAGATAAAAAGGAAAATATTCTTAAGGATATGACTTTTGAGAATTAAAAATACTTTTAAAGGATATATTAAAAAATAATCCTCTCTCTCTTTCTTTCTTACCTGAGTTTCCAACAATGATCAAGTCGATTTTGACCATAACTAGTTGTTGATACTTGGACTGATAAATGTTCTCTACAATTTGTGAGTCTATTCTTATGTGCTGTTTCTGAAAAAATAGCTCTTTTGATGTTTTTGTATGTTTGATGCTTGTCTTTTTGTTTGCGTGAACTTCACACTAATTATCTATTTTAACTGTCTTTACTTCGACAAAAACCTACTTTTTAATTAAGTTCTATATCCAATCTCTTATTCCCTTTTCTCGCCCATCAGTCATCATGCCCAAAGCTAAGATGCTCTAATTTTCCTTTTCCCAAGGTAGAGCAGGTTCTCTTTTTTTTTCTCACATTTGTAATATTACCCAATTCAGCAACTTCAAAGTCAACCTTTTCAAAGCAAAAAGAATTCATTATATTTTAAAGCTTTCCAGCCAACAATTCAAACAATACTCTGATACTTCTAGTGGACAATACCCTATGATTTTAGAATATTTTAAAAGGTGTTTTATTTATTAAAGCAAAAAATCAGGGAGGGGAAAACAAGTCCCAAGAACCTCTCAAAAAAAAACAATTATCCAGAAAAAATGCAAGTGATAAACACATAAAAAACTGAGTAGAAAGAGTTAGCATTGTTGGCTATCAAAACACTTTTTGAAGTTTTACAAAATATATCCGAAAATGCTCTTTATTCCTTCAAGAAAGATAGTCTTAAACAAGACTTAAAAATGTATGTTTTTCTCTTTAGTATTATTTTCAGTCTGATTCTTTCCTTGCTATTAATATATCTCTCCTTCTCAATAACTCGAATATTGAGCTAACTTTTCTTTGGAAATCTTCGTGAAAGCTTCTATAAGATCTTCATCAGTGATGGCAGTATGACTGTGGTGTATGCAGCAATATGCACTTTCATTAGTGATATTTTCTAAATCTGCTCCACTCATCCCCTCGCTTTTCAAGGCAATATCCACGATTGCTTATTCAGTTACATTTTGTTTTTTCTGAGCAAAAAAGAAGAATGTTTTTGTTTTGATATCAAAAATAGTTTAGAAAACATCCAAAAAACGAACTAATTGCATTTTTCTTTTACATCTTTAAGATGAACTTCGATGATTCCTTTGCGTTATTCTTCGTTGGGTAGATTGACTTTGATTTTTGTATCAAACCTTCCAGACCGCAACAATGCATCATCTAGAAGTTGTAATCGATTTGTTGCAGCAATAACAACGACGTTTTCCATCTGTTAAAATCCATCCATCTCCGTCAGAAGCTGCAAAAGAATCAAAACCAATCTATCAGCATATTAACTTTAAACACATCAAACGAGTTTTATTAACCTGATTCAACGTGGTAGCTCTCTCTTATTCACTTCCTTGCTGGTCGGATTCTTTGTTTTTCCTGCGAGAACCAACTCCATCGATTTCATCAATGAAAATAATACACGGAGAGCATTTCCTTGCTTTTGCGAACAAATCACGTACTCTCTTGGCACCAACTCCTACATACATCTCCACGAATTCACTAGCAGTTGTGAAAAGGAAATTTGCATTTGATTCCCCTGCAGTAGCCTTAGCTAGCATTGTTTTTCCTGTGCCAGGAGGCCCATAGATCAGCACACCTTTTCGTAAACGAGCTCCTACAAGTTAATACCTGTTTCAATGAGCAAATAGTTTGAATAATAATCCCTTAGAGTAGGAAGCAATCGAAGGATATTGGGTGACAAACAGGCATTTATTATTTCTGTTACTTTTGTGGATGCTAGAGGAAATCAATAATCTCTTTGAGTTAACTTTTGGCATCTTCAAGTCCATATATTTAGTCAAATTTAACTTTGCTTCTCATTTCATCATCGACAGGTTTAACTTCTGTTTAAGGCATTATATATTTAGTTACAATTTTGTAGCTCAAGTAAGCACTTGCTGCAGCAATTAGCAAATTAGCTGGATTGAGGCCTTTCTCCTTTTCTACACTTGAAAATACAATTTCTGGCTTTTCTCTATTGAAAACAACAAACAAACAGGTTCTAATATTTCAAACACTTTTGTGCTTTTTAAACTATCTGAAATTACTTGAGAAGTGTGAAGATGCGGTCCTTAGAAAGCATGGAGGCATCTGTTTGAAAATAACTATTGCTGCTCGATGAGCGGAATAGAAGCATCTTTCCTTCGACTAGTACTTCAGATATGATATTCTGAGAGAGCGCAAGTAGAAAGTAGCTCAGTTTGACTTTCGGAATGGATTATGCTTTGCTTGCTTTTCCTAGGAAATATATCGAAAGGACGATAGCGATGCCAGCATAAGTAGAATTGTTGACGAACGCCTTCTTGATATTCTTGATAAGATTCTTGAAGTTCATGCCTATGATATCAATCCTGCAAATTAGTTTGTTATTTTTAAGAATAATTTTGATTTTTCCAGAGAAAGAGAGAGAGAGAGAGAAAAAGGAGCAAGTGAGGGAGAAGGTTCTGAGAAGAAAGAAATACCTTTTTTTGATCTGATAATTCTAAAATATTAAATGAAAAAAGGTATTCTTGGTGGGAGAAATCAAACAAAGAATCTGACAAAATCAAAATCAAAAAAGAGTTTCTTTATCTCAACCTGTCTACCAAAGAAGAATGCCCAAAATAATATTTTCAAATTGAGGAAAACAAAATTCAATAATAATTTGTTAATTAATTGTTATTTACTTGAAATTTTGTGGGGGGGATCTTTCATCTTAATAAGGAAAAGTTCAGTCAACTAATTGAATAATTAACTTGAACCAACATCATTCTGTGGATTGTTAATAAATACATAAATCTTTTTAGGATTCAGTCTTTTGTGTGTTCATTCGATAATAAAACACCCAAAATTTCTTTATTTTAAGGAGAAAAGAAGCTCCCAAAGAGCTGTTGCTACTTATCTCTTAATAGTCTAACCCAAATATTAAATCTTTTCAAAAGTTAATATAATTCTTAGTGCCAAACAGATGGGGATAACTAAAAATATAAATGCACAAAATTGATTTTTTTATATGAGAAAATAATTATTTACAGAGGAAGTTAATTTTTTCCTAATGGACTTGCTGATCTGTTAGGTCTCTCCCGTACTGAGAGATTCATCAAAAGTTGAGAAAGATCTTGATTTATTGTTTTATTTCAAGCTTAAGCGTATGTTCTCCTGCTTTTTTCTTAGTGACTATCAGTCTTAGCTTGAATTTAAAAACACATATTATTCTGCCTTCAACATTTTTCAATCACTTATCTCTCTATTATCCTCATTATTATCCATATTGATGACTATGTCTATGCTCTTCCTGCCCAAGGAAATAGCTTTCTAAGAATGCATTTGCAAACTCACACCTATTATCACTTTTCAGTTACCAAATGAAAAAACCTGGTAAATCATATCCCAGCTTTTCTTTTGCTTCCAAACAAATCTTCCCTAATTCCTTAGGTTCTATGTACCCTGTGTTACTAGCATCTGCAGGACTCGCAGGTTTTCCAAGAACTAGTTTACTTAATGGCAATTTGTTTATTTCAAGAATTTCTTTGTAAGCTGTGTTCACAAACGGTTCTGGACTTTCAACAAAAAGTGATTCATAAGTATCATAGCGATCACTTCCTTCATTGTAGAATTACACATTGTACCAAGCAATCAGATCTCCAATTTCTTATTCAACCTTGTAGTATCCCTTGTCACCATAGTATTTCCTTGAAAAATATGGAGCTTGAGGTGCATGTGTAAATAAGAGATTCTTGTTGTTGACTTTAGCACTAAGAGCTTTTTAGAAAGCAATTATGTAGTCAATACCATCTCCGTTGAATACTGCTTGGTTATCTTCGTAGTCTATGTCAACACCGTCAATGTGCGGATGATTATTGATGAAATTAGCAAGTTATTCAGCAACTGCAATGGGATCGCCAGAAGGGTTTCCGGTAGCACCAAACGCACTGATGAACAGTTGCTTTTTGTTGGCATGCATAGTATCGAGGATATATGATTGAACTTCTGAGTTGGTGGAACCATATTCGTTAGTTCCGAGATAAGAATGGATGTTTGCCCAAACATTTAAGGCATCGGCAACATAATTAGGCATCCAGAATGTTAAGATAATGATATCATAGCAGGGAGAGTAAATTCCAAGTGATTCGAGAATTGAAGGACCATATAAACTAGAGATTGAATTCACGTAGGCTATTTTCTTGAAGTTGACTGGAACATTGGTAGGTTTTTTAGGGTGTAGAAATCCAGCTAAAACTAATGGAAGCGTGAGAGCAAACCACAAAGAAATTGAAAGATTTTTCATAGATTTTGGGGGAATTATTTGTATTTTATTATTTTTTTTAATAATATTTGATTAAAAAGTTATTAATAAATATGTAGTTATTTCTTTTATGTTTAGTTTAGAACAACATTTGTAGATTCAATTTATTAATTCAAGGCACATTCAGGAGAACTCGAAGAAAACTACAGGGGCGTAAAGAAAGTAAACAATTGATTTTCTTAACTTTTTCTCATGACAAGAAATAGCTTTTATTACAAATTGCATTTAATTTGGTTTTTAATATGACCTCCTCCTCTATTTTGCTAATAGCTCTCTCTCTCTCTTTCTTTCTTTCTTTCAATTCTCACAGAAATAAACCATGTGAGAATGCCAATCAATTCTCATCTTACAAAACAAAAGAAATCTCATTCCGATTTTATTTTTGCTAATTAGTATCGAATACGTATTCCACAGTATTAATCATATTTCCCTTTTAAAGAAGTAAACTGACTGAATAAATTGAAAAGAAATTTCTATTCCATTGTTAAAAGGAGTATATTTTGCTGATAAATTCGATTAAGAATACCAAAAAAAAAACAAATCAAAGCTTTTATGCTGTTTAGCGAATGAAAAATAAAACAAAAGGTTCTTTTTTTTTTGCAATATTTTATAAGGACATTCTATTTAATTAGCAGAAACAGTATTAATAATAATATCTTCAATCATAAGCATAAATTTATTAATATTTTCATAAATTTCCCAGGGAACAGGACATCAATAAGGAACTCACATATTTCTAGAGAAAAAGTGTCCTCCCTCTCAAGTAATTAAATGCTAGAAGGCTTAGAACTGCTCAAATATGAGCTGCTCAATGTGTTTCTGCAAGATGCTTTTGAAAAAGATGAAATCAAGAGATTCCGCAAAATCCTTAAGGAATTCAAAGATCACATATATTCAGGAGACAGTCTGCTGAAGATCCTCTCGACTTCACAAGTAGTTGCAAGTAGCTTGTCTGGCTAGAGCTCGGTAGTCTCCTCTGCATTAAGTTAGTCATCTTCCTCTTAGAATAATACCTCCGCTGGTGGTGGCAATACTAACAATGCTGGTTAAGAAATGGGATCTCAAAAATAACACGACGCTTAATAGCGTTTTTTGTTAGTAGCAGCCTGTGAGGAAATACAGAAATTACTCAAATATCTGCCTTAACCACTGACGATTGCTAAAAACTGCCTAAATGCTCTAGAACCAGCAGCACAAAATAATTCTGCTGCAACTCCAGCCCAGATGAATTCTTCTGGTACTTCTATTACAAATTTACTTCAAGACTCAATAAAGAACGAATTCAATCTCTTAATAAAGAAACTCCAACATGTTCTCAGAAATTACTCTGATGTACTTCCCTTAGCTGTTTCGAGTGCTTTGTAATCTCTTTCATAATACTATGAAGCCCAATTAATAGTCTATTTAGATCTCGCAGCTAACAACCCTGAATAATTAAAAACTCTGAAATACTCTTAAATTCAAGCTCCAGCTCTTGGGTACTACCTCTTCTAAGAAAGCAAAGCTAATCTTCTTTTTGAGAAAGCCTCAACATAAATCGGCAAACTCAGAGTCTAACGTGTTGGAACAGAATTTGTTCACCATTTCTAGAAATATCTCATCACATATGTGTTCAATAAATATCTGATGGATGCAGATATTCTTCCAGGAATCGTATTATGCCTCAAAGATACGAAAAAGAAAAAGACTTTTTTTTTCATTTAATATGACGAACTGCAAGGAGAAGAGATTAATCAAGCTACAGCAACGGATTAGTAGATCTATGTATTGTAAAAGTCATCTTCGAGTAGTACCAAAGATTCTCAAGGCTCTTCGAATTCCAAGGAACAATAGGAGTAATTAACCCAGAATATTTTCTTTTTATTGAGTTTTGCTCATGCTATTGGTTACTTGCGATTTTTGACTCAATTCTTTAGATTTTTCCTCTGTTATTTCGCTCTTTTTATTAAAAACTACATGCTTTTCCCCCTTTGTTTCAGAGACAAAAAGCCCTAGCAATTTCCCGTTGACATGAATAGCTTCTTCAAATAAATCGCAGCATCGTTCTTAAGCTTGAGTCTGGAGAGTTTTATCCCGAATTACAGTGTCTGCACTGCATCTGGAAGGATTTATCGGCATTAGTTGAGCACCACAAACGAAGACAGAAGTGCACATGCTGGATTAAAAAATCCCTTATATTTCTTCAAAGAAAGCCTTCTCATGCAAATAAGCTCCAAAGAGGATTTCAGCACTTGCATTGATCTTGAGCGCTGCAACATGGCTAATTTCCTAGGCGCGTTGTCTTCGCTTTATGATTTTTAAAAAACAGATTTTAAGTTTGAGTTCAAAAAAGGCAGAAAAATTAATAGTCTTTTTTTACCAAAAGAACACATAACTGCTTTACAAGGGATCGTCTAAGAGTTCAGTAGAACTTAAGTTTGGTTAGCTGAAAGTGTTTTCCCAGTTTAAACCGGTGTGTGCTTGCTATAAGTAGTTTAGCAAGTCCAACCAGTTGTGGTGGAATTCTCTGCAAGATTTATGAGCAAGACGATCCAAGAACACATGGGATTTATGAAAAGGATATCAATCGAGGATTTTTTGCTAAAAGTGTCGTCGAAGAAAGCATTAAGAAAATATATCTAATAGAATAAACTATTTGAAGATCCTAGATTTATCAAAGACGATCTTGCTCCGTTGACGAATTAGCAAATAAATTCGTCGCCTTAAGGTAGCGGTGGAGAAGCATACTCTAGATAGTAAGGTATGGTGAGATAGAATTCCAATGCAAATCTACCTGGAACTTCAGCTGTGCAGTAACCACTTTCACCATTGGTTCCAAGTCACAATAATAATATGCAAATATCGTCTCCTGCCACAGGAAATAATAGTAATGCTAACACGAATAACACTACCACTAACACGAATATATCTGCTCCAATAACTTCAATGAAAGAGAGCCAGAACTCAGGAAGCAACGCTAGTAATAGTACGAACAGTCAATCTAGTTCATAATCATCTAACTCGCAGTCATATGGAAATACAAATAATCTAAATCACAGCTCCTTTTCTTCTTCTGGTGTGCAGATTATGCAGTATTTAATGGAGCTGAATCTACTTGGATTTCACAAGAAAGAAAGGAAAGTCATTCTGAAATTCTCAGCAGAGAATCTCCTATTCATGCCGCCTGTACTTTCCCTTGAATAATCGCAAGATATGGTCAAGCGGTTTAATAAATCATGGAGAAGCACATAACTCTGGTCAGATAATTATTCCTTTACATTTGGGGATAGCGATGAAGAAACAGATATTAATGAAGGAAATTCAAAGAATAGCGAAAATTCAAGCTCCGCTGGGTTAGAAAACCTCAAAACCAAGAACCCCGCTGGGTTTAACTCCCAGACAATGATCACCTAGTCACTGTCTACCCCCATGAAGAGAGTAGAAGGTAGGATACCTCAAGAGAAGAACCTTTATCACTCAAAACACAACTCAAGATCCAATTCAAGAAATCACAGATAATTCCCTTAAATCCCTTAGATTGCTACGTCAAATCGAATCTCCGCATCTTTGAATGCTTCTAAAACTCATAAATCTACAAAAACTCCCTCTTGTCCTTCGAATGTGGGCCTTTTTGAGAGTATATTCGTTGAATTGCTGGGGTTAATTTTTAATATGAACATCATGAGCATCCTCACAACGGAGACATTCCACAATCTCTCTTATTTCGAAGAAATCGACGAATAAGGCATTTCCCTAATCAGAAATTACTTGCGGTTCCCTCAGGTCAGAGGTGATAAAGGATTTAAGCTCTGCTCAACGCTGCTAGAGCAATCTGTGCGACTAGGGAAATATCGTCTTGCTGGACTACTTCTCGATGCTGGGGAAGGTATCAATATCCGCAAGGAGATCATCTTCGATTATCTCAGTGAGGTGCACTATTTCTAGGGTCCTGGCGAAGACAACGATGTCAAAAAGAACTGCTCCGTTTCTGCAACAACTTCGTTTAAATATAAACAAATATTCGATGAAAAACTCTAAGATCTTGTGAAAAAGCACCATCCAACTTGGCTGAACGAATTCAATTGGGAGAAACTTTGGAGACAGCAATTTAACCCGAAGAACTACGTTGGGGATGATCATTTACTTGTGCTCACCCATAGCTATGGTGTGAGATGTCTACCATATGAAATATGGACATAATTATTTGATGTTCATTCGTAGGTGCATTATGAATAGGATAACGAAGAGGAACTAAGCTAGCAGTCACTTTGTAAGGATTAATCTCATATTTTATCAGAGCTACAAAATAACAATAATAGTGTGATAGATGATCATCAGTTAATGAAGTAATAGCATGAACAGATTAGGAAAAATACTGAGAATGAATAAGATTTGACAAGAGAAGATAAAGAAAGAATTGAAAATAATTAAGATAAAAGTAGTAATGATAAGAAATGCAATGATGCTAATGAGTAGGAGAATGAACTTAAAAATAACGAATATGTTAAAAGAATTGAAAAAGAAGAGAAAGAGCTTGATTTGAAACAGGAAGATTAGCAATAGGAACAATCTACAGTTGAAGGGCATCATGAAGAAACAGTTGAGGTTACAGAGATTGTAAACTAAAACGAAACTACCAAGGAAAATGAGCATCCTCTAGAAGGTAACACTCAAGATATTATCATAGATTCTCCTTCAAAGTTACGAGAAAGTGAAATTGAGGGGTTAGAAAATAATGATAATCAAATTAAAGATGTTCAAGCTCAGAAGAACACAGAAGACAATGAAATTCATCGTTTAAATGGTCTGGAAGGAACACCTGTTCATTCTAGGAGGGATGGTGATGAAGGAGATAAAAGTAATCAAGCTACAGATAGCCATGATAAGAATAACAGAATTGACTGCAATCATGATAATAATGCGAATTCTATTTCCAAAGATAAGAATATTCATGAAATCGATTAAAACAGCGACACCGAAGATAAAGATTAAAACAATCTATCGAATTTCAAAGTAAACTAAACTGTTAGACTTCCTCCTCTTAAGACCTTCGCTAGTAGCGGCTAAGAAAGAGGAACACTCAAACTCAAGAGGATCTCCTATGAAGCAGAATAAAACTACATGGTTTAAGCGATGTCATGTGGAGGTTCAAGTTAGCTGTTAAATCGACTTGGTTTCATTCGATGCGAGCATTTAGATCTGTGTGTCGAGTAGAGTCCTTAGTCTTATCTGGGCTTGCAATATGCAGCAGATTCGTTTGCGAAAATATTAAGTGACTCAGCGAGATCAAGTATTGAGTTAATCACCATCGATGGAGTTGTTTTCGTGTTCAGATAGGTATTGCACAACTGCAGATCCTTGGAAGTTGTTTTCTAAGAAAGAAAACCGTTTTTTTTGGAGAGATCGAGTCTTGGAGAGAGGATATTCTTAGCGATGCTGTTGAATTACCAGCAAGCTGGACCAGGCGATGAAATACTGGAGACGCATCCTGTTTTAAATAAGGAATATAGGCTATTAAGTGTAAGCTAATCCTTACCATTTGTGAGTGAAATAATTCGTCACCACTCAACAGGTTACTTGCTGAACGTGCGAAATCTAATTTTCTGCATGGACTCGATGCATGACGAGATTGACTAAGCTCTTTTTATGAAATTTCGTGCTATTAATCCTGATAAATTACTCGATGATTGGCTGAATGATTTGTATTTTGAATAGCAAAAAATTATGGGGATTAAAACTCAAAAACTCTAAGCCAGTTAGTATTTCAAAATAGACGAATAAGCAATGTTGGCTTTGAATTCACAAAAAGGCTGTCTCAATAATAATGCTAGCCATAGCAATAACAACGCTGAGGAAGCTATTTTATTCTAAAAATCCATGATAAAGAATCTGTATTTTAGATTACTTAGAATGAGCAAATATCTCAAGAAAATCCACATTGACGAGCAGCATGGCATCTCCATGCCCAAATATCAAGATGTCTTTGAAGTTGTCTGCCCATTACTAGCGAATCTCTATAAGCAAGTGAACACCAGCAAATCCATGCCATTACTGCAGAGATACTAAATACTTTAAACAAATCTAGATACTTAACATTCCTACTCGATTTAAGATCTCCCCTCGTTTTATGCGAATTTTTCACTGCATAAAATAGAAGCTTATTAATCGTTATCGGAAGTTATTTCTTCCTTCCAAAGTGTAGGACCCCTTGCAGCGAAGGAAATCATCAAATCCTTGAATAAACTTACAAGAAAAGATCATGTATCGTGGGAGGATGCGTTCAATAATGCAACAAAAAACTCCCACGCACGAACGATTCTCATGAACGGATAACTCGAGAGTGATTGGACGGAGCAATCTACCACGGAGAAGATCATCCAGTAACTTTAGATCTTCCAATCCAAGCCAGTGCAGGAATTCAAACATCTTTTGAGTGAGTTGATTTTCGATCACAGCGAATCCTTGACGTTGAAAATGCTTAGGAATCTCTCCTTAGAGAGAATCACGATTCTTTCGTTAAAAGGATGCAATAAAATTACCGACAACGATGTAGTTCGTGTCTCCGAGTCCATGCCGTTGCTAGTGTTTTTAGATATTTCGTAAAACTCCACTCTGCTGAAACTCAATCACACAGTCACTTCCAGAATTCTTGTCAGCAAGCCCTTGCAATTCCACTAGCTCAAAACGCTTATCTTAGATAATTGCTAGATTCTAACTATTCTAGACATTGAAGCACCGCATTTGTAGAATCTTAGTTTGTCATTTTGTCCTTCATTAGTTCATTTGTTTACAGCTGCTCCGTAGCTCAAAAGAATCAACTTGAATTCATGTGCTTCATTGCTAGAAGAACACGCGGCATTGTATTTAATCGATGGGACTAACACGCTCCTTGATGAGTCAACATCCGCTGGTATTTTCAAGCATCTTCTAGTGTCATTTTCTTTGATTAGCAACCACTCCAAACTACACATTTACAAGTAATCCGTGCAAGCCATCTTCGGTAGGCTTTTTTGCAAGATAAAAAACATGTACGATGTCTAGCCATTAACAGTAGCCTTATCACGTCGCGGGTTGAATGCAAAAGCAATCCAAACAAAGGAATCTTCGAGCAGCAGCTTTTTTGGATTTTCCAAGAAATCCTCCACTGCTATTGCAGAAGCGAGCTTGAAAAGTTGCAAAATGGGTGTAATTCAATTATTATTAGGAAACACGAACATCCGGGAATTGAAGTTCCTGCATATCTGCGAAGAGCTACGTGAATCAATTGTCTCCCCACTGCTGTCAGATTTAGCGGAGAAATTGCAAGAGTTTCTAAGGAACTCCCCAAATCAATCGTTCGATATTGACTCAATCGATTTCTCAGATGTGAAATTAACTGAATCGAACATGAAGCATTTAGGTCTTGTCGTGTCTCTACTGAAATCGAATTCCCCACAGGGTCTCTCCATCCATCTCTAAGCCAGCTAGGAGTCCTAAAACGATGGGATAAAATACATCTGTGAAGGAGCAGTTTAAAATTCTATAAACAAAATGGATCTGAGTAAGAATCGCTTAGGAACGGAGTAACTAGAAGAAATCTGCAAGATGATAGAGACTGCTAAATCGAATAACAAAATCAACTAATTGTTCTTGAAGAATTGCAGGATTAACAATAAACTCCTAGGCAGAATCGGTCAAGCTGTCATGAAAAATGACACGCTGCGATTACTTGATTTGAGTGATAATTACTTTGATCACGAAGGGTTAAGTTCATTTATGCCTTGCTTGTATGACAACAATGTCCTGGGGAGTCTTGTGCTAGATGGAAACGCATTACGAGGGGAAGGGTTTAAATCAATTCGAAAAGCTAGATTCTTGAAGAGACTCAATTTAGAGCAGTGTGATTTAGAGAATGAAGAAATTGAGCATGTTTGTTGGTTGATATCGGAGTATTCGCAGTTGAATTACTTGGATTTAAGCTATAATAAAGTCAATCTTGCCAGCACATAGTCCTTAGTTTCAAGTTTAACCTCTGTCACGTGTCTCAAAGAACTCATTATCAAGAAGATATTTGAAGAAGAAGAGAGTGTTTAGAGTGCTTGCAGGTTTGCGGAACTAATTGGATCTAGTAATTCACTTTAAACTATTGACATGAGTGGCAACTGCATAGGTAATGATGGGTTAATTCACATAGGCAGAGGGCTAGCTACAAACTCATCTCTGAGAATTCTTACAATCAATGATGATTAGACAGTTGGATTACGAGGAATTGCACATTTCGCGGAACTTCTCACACACAACTCAACGCTTTAAGTAAGAGCAGCTAATTTTATCTCTTTTTTACATAAATAAAGCGCAAGAAGATTGCAGAATACTACAAAATCAATTTCTTTCAATTGTTTTTCTTTTTCGTAAAACCAATTTAGATCCTTGAAATGTCGAGTATCGAAGGACATGCTGATAGTTAGCTAGAAGGGTTCAAAGCAGCATGGGAAGCTGTCAACCAAAAGATCAATGAAAATAAGGCTATTCGTCATTCCAAAAAGCAGCAAAAAGAATCCTCACCTGCTTTATTCAACACGAATTCATACAATCAAAAGAAATAAGCTACTAACTCCCCCACGCAACGCTCTTTGGACTAATCTTCGTTCTTCGCTGGAGAAAAATTAGATTCCCACAGAATCAAAGGAACCTCTGATCACTTCAGGCTAGGACTCAGTATCGATGGAGGTGGCATGCGAGGCGTTATTCCAGCAACTATTATTCAATATATTTGTTAGTGTAAGACAAGAAAGAATCTCTTTTTTTAACTTTTTTAAAGAAATTTCTCTTAAGAAAAATATCTATTTTTCCTACAGAAACGAAGAGATAAGTGCATGATATTTTTGATGTCGTTGGTGGTACATCCATCGGAGGTATCCTTGCTCTCGGCCTCACATGTAAAACACATAATATTTCAATTATTTGAGGTAATTAATACTTTTTTTCTTTGATTTCCCCCAGGTACATTGGATGGAACTAATCCTGTCTCAAGAGGAGAAGATTTACCTGAGTTTCTACTAGAAAAAGGCTCATCGATCTTTAACTCATCTAAAATGGTTGCATTATGGAATAACCTTCGCGATAAGAGTAAATATGACTCTGCAGGTATCGAATCTGTTATGAAAAGTTACTTTCAGAACTCCAAACTCTCGGATGTGCTCAAAAGTACAAATGTGATTGTCACAGCAATGAAAAGAGAAAATATTCAAGGGAAAAACATGGCAAAGATATTCCGATCAAAGGAAGCATCCTTCTCTGACGAAAAGAACTTCTTCATCAGAGACGTAGCTAGGGCTACTTCAGCTGCACCAACATATTTCTCTTCAGCGGAAATCAAAAACATCAATGGAACAAAGAAATATTCTCTCATCGATGGTGCATTAGGGTAAAATAATCCTTCGAAACTAGTCCTCGATGATATCAAAACGGAAGCATTGAATAGTGGAAACGAAAAGAACTTTTTCTTATTATCAATCAGCACAGGATCAGCGATTACCACCTAATAAATATCTCAGAACGCTGGAATATTTAATTTAGTTCCTATCATAAATAGTTTAGGCGAAGGATCGCTAGCATTTTTAGACAAAGATATTGAAAAAAGTTCATTTGGATAATATTGCAGGATCAATCCGGATATCCCCATAAAGAAACAAGACGCAGAATTAGATAATTGTGATCCAAAAATTCTGGAGATTTACAAGCAAGTTGCACAAAAAGCAGCTGAGAAATAACTCTTTTAAGATCTTAAATACGGACCATTCAATGATCAGAATCTGCTAGATTGGCTTAGTGAAAATACAGCAAGGAAGAAGGATACATATATTTGAAGGAGAGTATGAATTCAAATATTAAGATAAATCTTATCTGTTGTTGTCTGTAATTTGTTTCAAATTATAATTCAATTTACAAATCGATATTTTGTTTTTGAACAATTAAACCTTCCCTTTTCCCCCCCCCAATTTTTAGTGTTATCTCTTAATAATATTAATGAAAACAGGAAGATTATATGTAGATATTTAATTAAATTGTGATGTTTCTAAATATTTTTAATTATTTTTATGGATTTTTATTAAAATTTGAATTGTAAGAAATCGATTTACTAATTAAGGTTGCAATTTAAACCCTCTAAACTCTCCCCACCAGTGCTCTTAATAAACTAGTTAACTCCCATGCAAGTTCAAATTAATTATTAGTTACTAAATTACAGGAATTATCAAATTTTATGCTTCCATTAATACATTATTTTTGAGCTTTCTCCAAATCAATACTCCTGCAAAAATATTTCAATATCAAACAAATTTCCCCCATTATTCATAGTTTCTCTCTTTTATTTTTTATGAAATAAGCCACAGAAAAAACATTACTTCTTCTTGAATCAAATGTATTTTTGAAGCGGAGTCCATTTACACAAATATCACAAAAATAAAGAAAGAAATAACAATCATCATTATTGTCAGTTCATTTTTTTTTAAAGAAAGTTGGTGGTTTTCTAGCTGCCAAAACAGGAGCCTAAGAGACTTATTCAGGTTCTTCAACTGGCTAGCCTTATGGAGCAAATTAATCATTGTTATTATTCGCAACAGTTGTTGTCTATTGCGATGATTCTAAGCTTTCTCTGCTACTTCCTCCAGTTGATTTTTTAGCATTTTTAAACGCTAACAGATTCTAAGGTAAACGAGATACGGCCTTAATCTTTTCTCTACTTTCAGAAGGTGATTTTTCCTTTTAGGCATCTCTAGAGGAGTTTCTTGAATGTCTCAAATGCGGCAGATCGTCAGAAGAAGAACCTTCCACTGGTTTAATCTGCTCAACTGCTGGTACTTATGCATTACTAGGTTTTCTCGAACTGATCTGTTCTGCTTCTTTTGGAGCTATTGAACTATTCTACAGTGGTAGATTGTTTTTAAGAACATTTGGATCTTCAATTACAGCCTTAGTACTGCTCTTTTAAAGCTAAATAATTGGCTAATTAACCTCTGCTTGAGGTTAAATAACTACAGATGGTGATTTTTTTATCTTCAAAGGTGAAGTCACACCTTCCACAGGAAGTAAAGGAGATGATTCCTGTTGTTTCAGCGGCATAATTTATCTTGGTGTGCCACCAGGAAGAGGAAGAAGATTTATTGCATCTTTTAGCTTTTCTGTGAGTTTGTCTTTAAGATTCTAATTGGAGTTTGATCTATCTGACACAGGAGTTGAAGGAACTTATCCTGATCGTGCAGATCCTTTATCTGGGAGGTTCGATAACGGGAGCTGCTAATCTTGCTAAGCATTTGGAGGAATAGTAGTAAGACTATTCTTTTTGCTATTTTAACCGCTACTATTTACCTCAGCAATCGATGACCGTCCACTTTTGATTAAGCCTCTATTTAGCCCAACTCCACGGTCAGTCTCAGGTGTATCTAAGTTGTTGTTGTTATTTATTATACTAATACCTCCTCCCTATTGATTCATTAACTCTCCTTTACCATTATTCCCCTTTTGTTAATCACTCTGTAAAATAGCTCGCCCTGATAATCCAGCACTATTTTCTATCTCAGGAATAGCTTACAAGGAGCTTTATTGCTGCTGCAGCTGCTTAGTTTTGTCATCGTTTCCTGCTTCTAATCCAAGATTCTACGATTCTATAAGTTTACCATTCCCTGAGTTTAGGCCTTACCCACCTTGACTCCCATTAGATTGCCCAATAATGCTCCCCTTGCCTGACAAAGTTAATCTCTCGTTTCTTTATTTAGTTGCTTCATCTTCTTCAGCCTGCTTTTTTAACAACTCTTCTTATTCTTTCTATCGCTACATAAGCACTCCATTAAACCAGTTTTGCAATTAGCTTTCGGAATATGAAGTCCTCCGCATTTGTCTGTCAACAAAATTCAAATTGAACTATGTGCTCTCTCGATAGTAAGGGTAGTCACCAATATCAGGCTAGACATATTGAGTTTTGACAATTTCATTGCTCAGTTAGTTTAATTGGTTTTTTGTTTCTTGCCTTTCAATCTCATTCAAGTTTGCGTTAATGTCCATAACAAATGGACTTGTGGGTTCTTGTATGCCAACGTCAACAGGTGCAGACAGCAAGCAATGTCTAAAAAATAATTTTAAACAAAATTAACTCAGCTTTTTGAGTTTATTTGTGAATTTCTAAATTTTACCTGTATCTGAGTTTAGCGAGTTCTGAATATGCATAGAGTGCCATGTTTGAGTCCTTGATCCTGAAATATGCGTACGATACGATGTCTTAAACGAATTCATGCGCTCTCTTTTAGGAGAATTTGAATTTAAGTTAAATTAGTAATTTCGAATCCTTGTTGAAAAACTAAACGACTGCAGTGAACCGATCAATCGCAATTGCACTCACGATCTCTTCATAGAAAAAGGACTAAGAGGGGATGAATAAATTCTATTTTTTAAAGATATTTATGAGCATCGCGTTGACGACGATGGACACTTAGTCTCTAGTCGATTCGTTTATTATTGCATCGAATCTAGAACTACAGTAGAATGGATGATATCTAAGCTGCGAGAGAATGTTGAAGGACAGATTTTGTATGTCCTTTTCGAGAATTCTTTCTTTGTTGATCATCGTTGAGATGATCTGGGAGACTTCTGATTTATTGAACTTCAGTGCTACTGGAATGATCGTGTCTAACGATTGTTCGACAGTTTTTTAGTCAATTTTATCAATTTTTTTCTTAACTGCAATTTTCAGTTAAATGCAGAGGTAATATGCAGCTACACGGATCACATAAGCGACGGGAATAGACTGGATATACTCGTTTTCATACCCATAGAACAACCGCAATTACTCGTTCAGCAAGCAAGTTAGTTAAACGGAGTGCACTTCCCCAAGTCGCATGGTGAAAAATGGTGGGTAGATTCTTCGCTTGACGATAAGTTCAGTTTAGTTTTTACCTGGTTTTTCACTGAAAATCTCCATGATTATCTCTTCATACAGCAAAGCAACTTCATCACTGCTGCCGATGGATTTAGTGTACACCCAGAAGTGGTAAATATCAGTTAAAGCATTTTTCTAGAAGTATTTACAGTCCTAAATAAAAATAACCATTTTTATGTTAAAACTGAAAAATCAAGATAAATTTCAATTATCTTTTGGGGGGGGGGGGGAGTTGTGTACCTTGAACACTTACTCCATGAGCTAGCCAGCTGTAATGAATGGCGTAACACTGTACTCTTGACTTGTTCTGTCTGGGAAGTTTAATACCAAAACGAAGTTTTAGTAACCCTGCAATCTCTGTTTCATTTCGAATGTCGAAGGTATCCAATCGGGTATTGCAGCTTAAGGCGTGGAAGAGATTTAGAGAGAAATTAGCGATTCCTAAGCGAGTCTATCGTAACGCATTCGTCCAACATAACGAAACATGTACGCTCGCATGAAGTGATTTAGCTCTTCTCTAATGAAAAAATTAACAATTTCAAAGAAAATATCGACCAAAACCATCAAAGTTGAGAAAAATAATGAAAGTCAATTATTTATTTCTCCCTATTTTCCCCTTTTTCCCCATAATAAATAATTGAATTCTTACGAAGGTGGAGCATAAATGAATAGGATCGACAGCATTCCTAGAATATTGAACTAATGTTCATCTTCAAGAGGTTTCGACATATACTTCAGAACCTACAAATACACTTCATCTCTAATGTGTGGGTTGAATTCACTGTTTATCATAATATGCAGCAAAACAGCAATGACCTGCGGCATCGTTGAAGCAGCATCATGATCTTTCGCGAGCACTATGCACTCAACTAGTTTGAACATAGCTTTCTCGCAATCAGGCTAGCATTCCGGTACTGGAAATTATACCAGCGGTTTCACAAATGTCTCCTCCAATTTATCCATGAACATATCCGCTGGAGTCAACGAATTCAAGGATATCTCACTCTAAGAAAAGTAAAACTCAAACTTCCGAAGGTACATAAAATTCGTAAGGGTATATTGCTGGGAGTATGAGTGCGCATCCAACGGCATGATGATCTCCTAAAGACGTTAAGTCAAAGGTTATTTTCTAGATTCGATTGGAATAGCTCTAGACAGCAGCCGATGCTAATAATTAATGTGCTATAGCACTATTCTCGCACAAGCTAGCTTTAGATCTTTTAATCCATCAGTGAAGATTCTCTCGAAGAATGCATACGAAGAAGAAGGCGAAAGATTCTCGAAATCTTCCAGTAAAAATTAAACTCGCTTGTAAGCAAGATCAACGAAATAATTAGTTTCATACTACTGAATTATAGTGTCAAGTGTCTCGTCGAGCTGGAGTAATAGCTTCTAAGAGAGTTTCGCGAGAACCACATAGTCAGCTCGTGATGGGTGAGCAAATAAATTGCCATTTACAGGAATACTAAAAACAGATTTAGGGACAACTTTTCGCTCTTCGTTGCCAGTTAACGTCAAGAAGCAATTCCCGCGTGCTCGCTGGATGCCAGCAGTGTCGATTTCGGGGATGAATCCAGTGTCAATTTATCTATTTATGTATTCATCTCTTTTTTCTTTAATCATAAATAATTGCGATACAATAGGCCCTCGCAGATCGAGTCGCAAGCATTCTTTGACTAAAAAGCATAATTCATCATTCACATCTTTCTCTTCAAGTTCTTCGAAATTCAAGAACTTGTTTATCTTCTCTATGAGACAATCTCTGCGAGTAGCTGTAAGAGCGAAATAGTCATCGAAAAATTCTAAATCTAATCCTGTGAGACCTCCTATTTCTTTGAGAATCCCTATCGAATAGTGGTCTCGGATTAACAGAGCCTAAGGGAGAAAGCAATGGGAAGATAAGCATTAGACATTATTGGATTAATATTTCATTGTTGTTATGGTAAAAATATGTCTTTTTGTTATAAAAATAAATGATACCTCCATGAGTTTCTGCCAGATGAATTCTTGGAAATTTTCTAATACACATAGGGGGAACTCATAGGGTAAAGTATCGATTTCCTTGGAGAGCTTCAGATATGACTCAATGGCTTTGGATGGGTCTTTCATTATCGAAGCTATCTTCTCTTTGTAGATCTTAATCGAATCTACATAAGCCTTCTTATTCGGGAGTGGTTTTCCCTTGGAGTTACGCAATCTCTCGATTCGAATTTCAATGGAGGCATTTCTCAATTATTGATATGCCTATCCTCCGTTGGGTTAGTTCTCTAACTCACTTTAGTCTTACCCTCTCATTTAAGATGATTGGTAGTAGTGAAACGGCATAATAGGAACCTCTAGAATCAAAGAAAAGAAAAAACTATTTATAAGAATTCAAAGATTTCAAGATTTTTTCTCTTATTCTTACACTGATCAGCAGGCTACTCTGACTTCATCCTGCGAAAGATATTAATGGAATCTTGGAGAATATCAGGATGAAACGGTAAAGGAAAGATATTCAATATCAAATTCTGTCTTCGCTAGCTGTCTTTAAGGTATCCCTTGTAGAGTCGCCATAAATTATATTTCGAGATTTAATTGAAAGAAATATCGAGATTCAGTATCTTAGGCGACACTGGAAAGAGAATGAATTATTCAATCGCGGATACAATATCGTCGTTGATTTAGTTATTTGATAATACAAGTTTGAACCCAGGCTCGTCAATGCCTTCGATCAACTCATCTTGCAGGAGGTTAATTATGTCGAAGAAATGCCCAAAATGCTGGTGATCTCCTTTGAATTGGTTGTACGAAAGATCCATGATGCACAGTTGATGGCAGTTTTCTACGATTCTTGTAATCTCCCCGAGGCAATCATCAGTGAGGTAGTTATGGCTGAAGTTAATTGTCCTGATCATAGAGTTAGCACTCACGATATCAACAACTCTGCCGATAATGTATCTGTCCATGTTGCAGCTTTTAACAGGAAAATCAATACAAAATGAAAACAACAGAATGGATGTATGTATGAAAAGGCTAGAAATATGCTACTTCACAAGCGAGAGATAGAAGATCTAATCGTATTTGATATTAATCAACAAATGCTTGTCTTCCATTAACTTACTCTCGATTTAGTAGTCTCTCGAGAATTTTAAACTCCGAATGGCTTGCGATTCCATCAGGAAAAGAGACAGCGCCTCCGCTTGAAGGTGTAACTTTTAATCTCCGAATTTCTCCAGCTGAACAGGGAATGGATACTTTTCATTGTAAATGCTCTCTTAGATCCAATCTAGGATAAGCTCACAGGGATAGATCTAGCAGGACTAGCATGCTTGTTTGTATTTCAGCCAAGCTTGAGCGAGCTTCAAAGATCGCTGGACATAAAAAGCGTCGTCGTCTCGTTGCAGAGAAAGAAATATTGTGGGGATGTCATCCTAGGTATTGAAAGAAATAGGAGGTTAATAAGGAGTTTGGAAGGTAGGACAAAAGGGGGGATTGGGGGAGGGAGTGGGAGATATTCATTTTGGATTTTTGAAGAACTCATTTACTTGTTGCTCTTGTTAGGAAGGATCTGACACAGCAGTTTATAGAAGTAAAGGTGCTCCTTTAATAGGAGGTTCGTGAAAGAGAATCTTGAGCCCTTCGATGGTTTTAATGAGACTTTCATGTGTCAATCTAAGGGCATTAACTTCCAAGGGACTCAGGGAATCCTTCGCTGTTGAGGGAGGAATTATTCAAAAAATTAGGTAAGATTCTAAAAATCACAATGCATGATATATCTGTAAAGGACGATGATATTATAGACTCTCCCTTCCCCTGGGTTCTTACAGAGACTGCAGGATGTAACAGAAAGTTATTCGAGATCTTGAAAATTCTCTATTTTTTGTTCTTCTTCGTGCTTGTAAAACAGCACTTGCTGATCTGTAATTACGAGTCGCACGATTCTCCATTAGCAACTCACCGTCATCTTCGAAATCTTTTCTAAATTTCTATGAAGAATGCGTTAGATCTAGGGGTGTAAATATTACCATGTGAAAGCAATGCAGCAGTCGCGATGCAAAAGATTCGACTTTGAGGTGCCATCCATGTCGACTTATCTGCAGAAAAGCCTTCCATTATGTCTGAGTTTAGTTATTTTAGGGAAAATCACACAAACACACACCACAATTTGAGAGGCTATGTTTCAATCAAAAAAATTGAAAAAAAAAAAAGAAAAAATAATTTACAAATTGATATTTGAAAGCTTTCGTTTGAGAATGAGTGGAGAGAGATGTTAGGATATTCCTCAGAATTAATTATTATTCCAAAAATAAGATTTTTACATGTTTATTTCCTAATAAATTATGGGAGATCAAAGCAATTTTAGATTAAAAACAGATATTTCCAACAACAAAAAAAACAAAAAAAATCCAATCTCAGATTTAAGAAAAAACATGCCACCAAAGAAAACGATATCCGAAGGCAGGGTTAAAAAGAGACCTGTTGAAGAAGAAATAGAAGCTCTCGAAGAGGAAAACAAAATGGAAGATGAAAACAAACAAAAATAAGCTACAAAACCAATCGCTTCAGATCCATTTAAATCTAATTCCACAGATCTCAAGAAATTGAAGGATTCTGATCCGATTCCTCGCTCTTTCTACATGTGCGATGTCGTGGAATTAGCAGAGAAGCTCATTGGGACTTATCTCATTCGATACCTTGACGATGGACAGGTCCTCAAGGCTATGATCGTAGAAACTGAAGCATACAAGGCACCTTTGGACAAAGCCTGTCACGCGTTTAACAATAAAAAAACTGATAAAACCAAATGGTTTTGGTAAGAAGGTGGACATCTCTACATGTACAGCATTTATGGAAACAACAACTGCATGAACATCGTGAGTGCCACAGCGGACGAGCCTGAAGCTGTGCTAATCCGTGCAATCGAGCCGATCGAAGGAATCGCTAGAATGAAGAAATTCAGAGACAACCCGAAATTAAGAGAAAAAGATCTCACAAATGGACCTGGAAAACTCACCTAAGCTATTAATATTGACAAAGATTATAATGGGCATGACTTGACACAAAAAGGGAAATTGATACTTGCCAAGGGGAGAGAAGTAAAACCAAGCGAAATCGGTATAACTAAGAGAATTAATATCGATTACGCTGAGGAGTGGATTCATAAACCATGGAGATTCACTCTCAAAGATAGCAAATTTATTTCCAAATGATTGGGGAATGATTTGTGTGTTTGTTTTCTGATGAATTATATTTAAGATTGGAAAGTGTGCTACTTGGCTAAGATTTCCCGCTAGGGTTTATTAAATTGAATTGCTCTCAAGCTTAGGATGGCTAAAGTGAGATCAAAAGTATAATTACTGCTGGGGGGAAGATAATTGAAAAGACAATTGTATTTTTCATGTTAATTTTTGCATAATTAGTTTGAGAGTTTTAGCTGAAAAATAAGACTAATTCGCATTCAAAACCCTGTGAGAACTATCAAAAAAGTTTAGCTAAATATGAATCTGCAAGCAATTCCAAGAATTTCGGGTAAGTTGCTGCAGCTTTTAGCCCTCAAGACGATTATTAAAAAAACAAAATTGCATAATAAAAAATCTTATATAGATAATATCCAAACTAAACACTACTTCTGCACAATGCAAGCCGAATAAACAGCAGACACTCTTCCTAAACGTGTCGAAAAGAAGGTCTAAGGGATCTCAGTTGGTGAGCTGATTTCAACGTACAGCAGTCCCTTGTTTATCTATGATTAAACAGTTATCGAGTAAAGATGTTCGGAACTATTAGAAGCATTGAAGCTGCTTCCAACTTCAACGAAGGCTATGTTTGCCTGCAAAGCCAACACAAATATTGCAATAATGAAGTTAATTAAATCTTGTGGAATCAGAGGAATCGATGCTGTGTCGCTTGGAGAGATCAAAATCTCCTTAGCTGCTGGATTTGCACCATAAGATATCTAGTTCACTGCTAACTTTGTGAACTGGGAAGAGCTAAAAGAAGCTCTAGAGGAAGGAGTACTTCTCTGCATCGGTGAGCTCGATACTCTTGATAGAATAGGACAGCATATTCTTTAGCATGACATCAAAGGACCAGTACGTGTTGCCATAAGAGTAAATCCTGATGTAGGAAGTGGTGAATGTGAGGCAACGATCACAGGTGGACCTAAGAGTAAATTCGGTGTGTATTGCGATTAGATTCAGGAAATTCAAAAAATCAGTGAGAAATATGGCATAATCATCGAAGGCATCCATCAGCATATCGGTTCAAATATGGTTCAAGAAAACTTCGATAAATATGTCACTTCCATCAGGAAAATATTTGACATTGCTCGATCATTCCCTTCGATATCTTTCATCAACGTTGGTGGTGGAATCGGTGTTCCTTACAAGGACGACGTACAACCTCTTGATCTCACTGCAGCTTACAAATCGATAGCTATTGAATACTCGAAATTCCACGAGCTTTATGGTAGAAATCTCGAAATCCGTGTGGAACCAGGAAGATTCTTAATCGCAGAAAGTGGATTCTTGCTAACCACAGTAACTGCTATCAAACAAAACAAATTCTCCACTTGGGTAGGTACTGACACTGGAATGAACCATCTCATTCGCCCAGCACTGTATGGTTCTTATCATAAAGTCATCAATGGATCAAATACAGAAGTTGCTCTTGAAACAGGAAAGAAAGTAAATATCTGTGGAAATATCTGCGAAAACGGTGATATCTTCGGATAAGACAGACTACTAACTCCTGTGGAAGACGGGGACATTTTGATGATCTTCAACGCAGGAGCTTATGGATTTTCAATGGCAAGTAACTACAACTCAAGAAATCGTCCAGCTGAAGTACTTCTCAAGAATGGTTCCCACAAACTCATTCGCAGGAGAGAGACACTAGAAGACTAAATTGCAGCACAGATCTATCAGTGAGGAAATAAATACCATAGTTTCTTTCCCTTTTTTTTTAATGTTTGTGTTTGCTTTGAAACTATTTACCTGTCTTTTCGATTGAAATCTTTGAATAACTCATGCACAATATTACAACATTTCATGAATTAAAAAGGAAACACAACAGGTTTAGAAGTTTCATAATAATATTTCTATTTTTCATATGAGGGATTGTTTGGCAAAGGCTGTGCGTTCTGCATATTTGGAGATAAAATTCAATCAATCACTGCATTTTCTTAGCGTTATTTACCATTCTCTCAACTCTAATTAGATTGTGCATTCTCCTCTTCAAACGCTTCCTGTGTCTGAATTGCTTTGAGGATAACCTTCTTGCTTGGTTCCATAATGTGACCAGCTACCATCAACTCGTCCAAGATAAAATAAGCCTAATTTAGAGAATAAAATTCATCAATTTATCTTAATTTGAAATGATGATGCAAAATATGCTAAACCTTGTGGAAATTGAAAATGAGATCAAGTTCGCAGACATTTCCAAAATATTTGTCAAGAACTTCAACATAATGATGGATGATTTCAAGGATGCCTAGCTCGTTCTCTTCTTTGTCTACAATTGTAATGAAGTATAGACTCGCGTATCTAGAAGAAAAAAAATAATAGCAAATTATCAGTTATTCTACTGGTTTGAACATCTTAAAACATTCTTATGTTACCTCTTGTAGACAATCTTATATTCGTTCCATTCAAGGAAATTGCATAGCCTGCTGCTTCTTGTGAGGACAATAGAATTGATCTTAAAATAATAATACAATCATTCATATGGAGATTAGCAAAAAATTGTTCAAGCTGTGTTAAGATATTTGGTATGTGCCAAGCGAATTGTAGCTCTCATTACCTCCTTAAGATATCTAGTCTTTTCCTTATTCGTAAAGGACTGCGAGAACCATTTTGTGAGTCTAGTTTTGCCCTGTCTGCTGATCAAGAATAAACAGTGAATCATATGTATATGTGTGGTTGCTTTCTTTTAAAATTTGATTGCTTTGTTGTTATTTTTGCAGAAATTCCCTTTTTCTTTTGAATTATCATAATTTTATTGAATCTTCTTATGCTCTGAGACAGACAAACAAACAAACCAGAATACTAATAACCCCTAAAAATATTAAGGTAATTAAAAGACCTTTTAAGACCTCAAATACTCCCTTTCTTAAACCAAAATAATAGAATCATCTCTCTCCATCATCATAGTTAGGTACCTCCTTTCTTGTATTGAATAGTAACAATCAAAAATGGACATAAAAACTTGTCTTCTTATCTTGCATATTTTAGAACTAGGATATTTCACATGTTTAGTTTAAAATTATATATATTTATTTGTAAAAGTAATGTTTTTCCTGCTTCTGTTCTCAAAGAACAGTTGGTTTGAGGAGGGATTAGGAAACATTCGTTGCAGATTCCGTCTTGAATGATCCCGAAGTGACATCTTTTATCTAAGGGAAGTTGAATTTATTGGCTAGTTTATCTTAACTCCAGAGCATTAGTTTCAGAAGAGTCGGCAGCTTATTGTCTAATCAAGAAAACAGACATTACCACAAAAACCAAAAATAACACATTTTTGACATCAAAACCAAATCTAACTGCAAAATACGCAGCTATTATTCCTCTACCTTTATCGATGGCTTGTCCTTTCAGCAACATTTCGTGGTTAATCTAGCTACTAACCTTGATTCTTTGCTGATTGCTTGCGAGACTATTGTACGGGCTTTCTTCAGTGTTATCAAATGCTAATAGACTCATTGTTTTTTCCATTCTTTCAGCGTATTCGTTTTTCTTCGAGCTCTAGTTCGATTTTAAGCCAAATAACAACAAAAAACTACTGTAATTTTCTCTATTTCTTACTGTATTTGTATTTTACATTTTGTTCTATGAGCGGGACTAACTCTTCCTTCGCAAAGAGGATAGCTTCGTCGATTTTATTGCTTCGTATATATTCGATGCATTTCTGCAGTTTCACATTGAATTTCAAGTCCTCGTTGGATTGCAAGATCTTCAAAGAAAGATAGACAAAGAAATTCATGAGTTTAGAGAGTTTTTTGCTTTTTTTTAGTCTTTTTGAAATTCATACATTTTGATCAATTGTATTGAGTTGATTCATTGCTTCATCGATGTTTCCACTCAAAACTAGATTCCTGATGTTCATTCTTGGCTCCATCTGCTCCAAGTCATGCTAACTCACTTTGAGATTGTTACAACAGATAGGTTAATTTTGAATCATGTAAAACATTTTTTTCCTGAGTTATCTGTACCTTCCGTTTAGCTTTCTTGCTTGAACTTTTCAGCTGCTTCTTTGTATCCTGTTCAAAGAAAATTCATTAAATTCCAATTTGATCATGCACATAAATTTCCCTTGCTCTTCCTTTCCCTCATTAACTCCCTACCTTCAACCATGAAGAAATTCATAACGAGCTTATTCATGTCCGCCTTGGAGATGGTCACATCCTTGAGCTTATTATTCCATGTCTCTTCCGAAATCGTGCTTTTAGCAGCTCCACTCACTTAGCTCGAACTCATCTAATCTTTGCCAATCAATCTGTTTTTGTTGAATTTTAAACAATTACCCAGACACTGATGTTTCTTCCAAATCGAATTATTTGGTGTGATTTCAAGAAGATTAATGAATCAATATGCATTACTTTCCCCGCATTTCTCTTACTTAGGCTGTTTGTTAGTATTTCTATCTCTTGCTAAATGTTCAAATCTGGTAACCACAGAAATTAAAATAGCAAAAATGAAAACAGATAAAGGTAGAATTACAAACGTAGAATGTAAATACAACAAAGACACACACAAAATGATAAAATGAGACCATAATTGTTAGTTTTTTCAAGAGAAGTTATCGAGTGTTTTATTGTAGTCGCTTGCTTTCTGCTGCTCCAATTTAAAAGCTGTTTTTCATTTAGAAAAATAAAATAAAACAAGATTAGCTCATATTTTTTCAAGTGAATCTTAATCATTTTTTGTGTGTACTTCTTCCTCTCTTGAGAAACTTATCCTAGAAATGTCTGAATTCCTTCTCTTCTTTTTCCTTCTGAGCTTCTTTTGACATCTTCGATTGCTAAGACCTTTTCAGTACAAAAAATAATTCACAAAAAAGAACCAAATAATTGAAAAACTAACTCCTCCCCTCAAAATCAATCCATCTCCCAACTCTCTTTTACTTGTCTAACTCATCGGAGAATAGATCGCATCCAAACAGTTTCTTGTGTCTTGCATTTTCGAATTGTGCTACACTCTTCGCTTTCTGACTATTGTTTATTATACATTGTTATCTTAGAGCGATCTATTTCAACTAATAATCTTTTTTGTTCCTTACTCATATGAGAACTTAACCTCTGAAAACCCTACGATTTCCTTATTCAGAGGTAGGATAGGTATTTTAAAGTTGAATCTCTTTTGATTCTCAGATTTCTAAGTGTTTTTGGTAAAGAAACAAAAACAATCCAAGGTTAAGAAGATGCTTTCAAGAGATTCTAAAGTAGTTTTTAAATAGATTTCCCCCTCCCTTTTCCCTTTGTTTCCCTCATTTGATTACCTCAGATTGCTTTTGAATAAGGCTTGAAATCTCAATAGCTTTATCCTTCTAAATATCAATGATGACTGCTTATTACTGCTATCCTTCTCTCTATCCATCTCTCTCATTCAATTCATGCTCCAGCCTCTCAATTAAGCTAGTCCGTATTCGCTGTCTTTAAAATATTTCAATATTCAATTATTTCTCCCTAAATTATAAATAATCATATTTTGTTTTCCTACTTTTTCTTTTCATTTTCATCATCATCCTCATGTGTTTCCTTGAGATACTGCTTATCAATAAGTCCTGTGATTTCTTCTAATCCTTGCTTGACATTCTTCGTGATGACTTCTTATGATTTTATGAAGCTCAATGCGTTAGTCTATTCCCAACAAAAATAATCTTATTGTTCCATATACTTGTCATCCAATCAATCAATCCCAATCAACGAAATGCTCTACATCTAATCCAATCTTCATCTTTTTGATCGCTTTACTCTAGCTTAAAATCGTTGCTGTCTTCTCCGTCCTACATTAGTATTGTTTTCAGTTAGATTATTATTGCATTACTATTTTTATGCCAATCATTTTTGTCATTAAAGTTCGGTTCATTTATCATCATCCATCGTACATACCCACATCCCTCCTGCCATCAAAAGCTTCCTGAATATCTTTCCCTCTTTCTTATTTAAGGTGTGTTAATGTTACTAATTATCATTTTAGCTTGATGATTCCAGCTGAATCGAAGCAATATCGATGGTGTCTTTCTTAACTCTCTTTTTGAACATATTACTTGTTTCTAGATGCAAATTGCGTTTATAATCTTAATATGAGTTATGATTGTGTAAAAGTGATAGACGATTAATCCAAAAAAAAAACTAATATTTTTTGCTAATGCCCTTGATAATTAAATTCCTAAATTTCTTAATCAATTACTTACAAAATCAACAGCTTTCTCAAAGTTAAATTATCCATACTCCCCATCATTGTTTTTCTTTCTCTCATTTAGCTTTTTTAAATAGCTGAATTGCTTGAAAGAATAGCAATTCATCTTCGAGAATTGTGAATATTCACGAAATTAATTCAATAATAGTTAACATCATTTTCACAAATATGTTAAACCAATTTTATCCACCTCACCCCAATATTTTCACAACAGTGTTTGCTTGTGTTTACATTAGAAAATAAGCAAATCAAATAACTGAATCACTGAGCGGTGCTGGTGGTGGTGGTAATTGTCTGTTTCTTTTTGTTGGGATTATCATTATCGATTAATCTAATCAAACACAGTCAAGAATCATCGCAGAGAAGAAGAATATCAACAAGTGTGCTTTGTCTTTTTTGATGCACTCCAATTCTTCCTCAGGGAGAGGCATCGCAGCTCCAGCAAGAAATGGCGAGAAAGGTCAGTTAAACACTTCAAAGATTATTGTATTTTACAGTGATAAACATACTAAACAGGTCCATAAGATTCGTAGGGAGATCAAGGGTTTCATCGAATTGCCAACTTATTTTCAAATCAACTTTTGTCTTAACAACAACAGCAGCAATAATATCAATAGCAGTACAATTAACATCTTGGCTTAGGTAGTGTTCTCCCTTCATATAGTACTTCAAATAGAAATTCCGATGGGATAATGTAGCCATTCGCTCAAAATAAAGCAAATGACTTTCTCTCCTTGGAAGGTAGTAGTTATCGAGTGAATGGATCATCAATGGGACAGTAGACTATTCACAACAATTACAATACCCAACAAGTGAGCAATACCAGTAAAAGCTTTTCTAACTACAATACCCTTGAAAGCACCCCTTATCACTCCCTAAATCCTCCTGCACAAGGAGTAGCTATCAACCAAAAAAATGTCCAAGAATACCCCCAGGGAGTCGCAATCAATCTCCATTCCAATAACACATAGAGTCTCACAAACATCAGCAACACCTAGCAATATCAGTTTCCTTAATCCCTATAATAGCAGAGTTTCAACAGTTTAGGCATGATGAGCCCGCAGCTTGAAACAGAAAACGATAGAACAAACTTTCACAGACAACGAGAACTAAACAAAATCAGCAGACAGAGTTCGGAAGAGCAGAATAGAAATCTCTGCTCTACTATCAATGAACTTGAAGGAGAGTGGAATAAACTCAAGAGGCATCATAATCTCGATAACAGAAGCTAATCACCGCTGTTCTCTGCACTCAACAACACAACTTCACCAAATAAACATATTTAAAATAGCAACTACCCGTAGAGACTTAGTGATCAGTTCAATAAGGACCCACAGTGGACAACGCAAGTATCCGATAATCACTCGCTGCAAGATCAAAGGTAAGAGAGAGAAAGTCTATTAGAAAATAGTAAATTAACCTGTTATTTTCTTTTTGAGTTTAAATCTTGGGTTGCTGTTTTGAAGAAAATATATTTTCTTTTTGCTTTTCATTTTTTTTTTTCCCAAACAAGTAGTTCCTCCTCCATGGTTTCATTGCTCATTCTCTCTTTAAACCGCATCCTCTTTAAGTGATGCACTGCAATTTAAGCGATTTCTTTACAGTTTGTGAAGTATTTTTATGGGTATATAACTGATCACAGCAAAAAAAACTCAATAATTTTTAATCTTCTTCTTCTTCTTCTTCCCTTGAAACATCCCAGCTCCAGCATTTCTTAACTTGATTTATATTCATTTTAGCTACGATTGTGGGAAGTCTTGTGGATCCCTAAAATCTATCCCCAACAGCTCGAAGCGAGTTAAAACTCATGGTGACAGCTCGAGTAGTTGCATTTCGTTGAATCGACTTGGCTAGTAGTAATCTTAACCGTAAACACCTTCTTCTTCATCTACAGCATGGTAATTTCAACAACAATAACAATAGTCTACTCCTACTAAGAAAGCCAAAGATCTCATGATCTTGCAGCAATAAAGCATCAAGAAGACTCAAATCATAAACAAATCCATTCCCCTCTCAAAAATCAACTTAGAACAAATGCGAACCAATTCCTATTCCAGCAGAACAAATGGCGAAATACTCAGCACATACACACTCAAAAACAACAGCAACAATTCCCCCAATCATTCCACAAAGAAATTAACTAGCAACAGTAGTATTGCAATGAATAAACACTCCACTTCAGCTGGGAATATTTCCACAGCTGCTCTCAAACACCAGCAACAGCAGCAGTTCGAAGACAATCAAGGCAGCTTTTCCTAGCTTCACAACGCAGCCCACAATCAATCTTCTTCGTTATGCTCTGACACACAGTTCGCAAACTAACCAGTTGATTCCAATCCAATGTTCTCCCAAACACAGCCACAAGGAATAATAATAGCAAATAACATAACTCCATATGATTCCTTGAGCTACAACAGCAGTAATTAGTATCGTGTTGGTGGTTCTCTCAGCAGGAATAACTCCAAAGATGAGAACATTACTAACAATAATATGGTTCCTTTGATGTCTCCTGCTAAGCCATCTGACTCCACATTCCTAAAGATTCAAGATAAATACTCCAATGTACACAAGCACAAAATGAAGAGCCTTCATAATCAGGAATATCCTAATATTGTGTAAGCCTAAATCAACGGATAGTCACCTCCAATTCTACAATAATAGCAGCTTGTGATGTCCTAGCAAATGGGAAACAGTAGTTCAAGCTTCCAGTAGATATAATAATACCCCTAACAGCAGTAGTAACAACAACAGCGTTTTAGTAGCATAGCTAATATGCCTAAATCAACTACGAACTTCTTCTCAACTTCCGCGAGTACTTCTACTGCTCTTGGGAAGCACAAAAACTCTTTCTCTGATCTTTCTGCATCACCTTAGCTAAGCACAGTTGTTTAGTAGCAGTAGCCGTCCTCCTAAACAATCATTAGCAACGCTCCTCACTAGTATCCTTCGATACTTTCGCAAGGATCTACCTCACAGAATTACTACAACTAAAACGAGAAGAATCCGCATAACTTAAACAATTCCAGTACGAACTTGCATCAGCTGGCTCCTTCTTCGAACGTCCAATCCAAATAAAGAATCAGCTCAACGCATGCAAGTTAGATCCCCTCTTCCAGCGATATCTAACCTTACAACAGCAACAATCCTATTTCTTCCAATGTGAATTCTGCCTCCATACCGAATAATTTCGATCCACCCGAATCCGCTGGAGATTTCTTCTTCTTCAACTCCTCCGGTGCTGGATCGCAACCTAACATTGCTATGAGCAATCGCAATGCTAGCTACAGGAATGCATATTCCTAAATGCTGCCAACTGAAAACATACGATCTTCGTAGATTTCGCTTTCCAATTAGATCTCCGAGAATCATAAACCGATCCAAAGTAATTCCGCCAATAATAGTTTCTTCGAAAGATCCAAACAAGAAAACTAACTCGCTGGAAGAGAATAATTTGAGACTTTACAATAACAGCAACAAGCACAACAACAGCAGTAGCAATATCGATCTTAATTTACCTCTATCCAGCAACCACCATAATCTATCCATTCTTTTAAACCTCACCCTTCGAAGAACTACGTTTTCTCTGATAATGCTTCGAATATTCGGTAGACTGACTCGTTTATCTTCCAACAACAGCAGCAACCAACTTAAATGCCTTTTACAGCATCTTCTGCAGGAAATAATCACAATGGTGCGTTTCTAACGTAATCTCCATAGATACATTCCTCGATGATCGACAACAACGAAGAGAGACGATGCCACAAATCAATAATCCAACCAGTCAGAGCAAGTCCAATCAAGAAAATGATCTCAGATTAATCGAATTCGTCGATAACTGCTTTCTCACCAAAATAGCCATCTCTTAAGGGAATCATTCCAGGTAACAAAGACCTAAAGATCAGCTAGAAAATGAACGTTGCTAGGATATCTCTGAATGAAGGGGAAGCAACGGATACAGATGAAGGAGGAATACTAGGATAATAAGAATCTCTTGGTATGAGGTATGCTGATAATTAAGCGTTCTTGAGGGGCTAGCAGCCAGCAGGGTAATAGATTCGTTAGCAGTTGCAGTAGTAAACGAGAGAACAAAAGGAGTTTCTGTAGTCACTTTAAAGTGATTAGATCGATCATATTCAAAGAACGATTCTGATGCAGCAGCAGAGAACGAACAGCACGAATAGTTACATAAATGCGAATGGGCAATTAGAGATCAATCCAATTGTTAAATCTGTCATTTCACCAAGATCTAATAACAATTTCAATTTGGGTTTCACAGATAATACGACTCAGAATCTCAACTAGTAGTAGCCGATTGATGGATAGTAGCTTTATTAAGGGGAGTATCCTTAGTAATCAAATAGCTCTTCGACTTCTGGTATTATTCCTGCATTTGCAATGAACTTACAAGAGAAATAAAAGAGGTAAATAAAATATGTTTAGATTAATCAATACCATTTGTTATTTGTTTAACAGCTTCCGAAAGATCACTAAGCAAAGTCCAATGAGGCAGCAATAACAATAGCATTTAGGCGGGATAGGAACAATCCCTGAGAGCAGTGCATCGATTGGATCATTTCTAAGCACTACAACTTCTCCAGGTAAGGACAGCATTTAATTCATGACTCAAGCGTAAAAGCAATTCATGAATACTACGTCGAGTATGTCTTATGGACACTTGCAGCAGACACCGAATAGTAGCAATAATCTCAATAAGAAGAGTTGCAATAACAATAACAACATGAATCAGCCACTGAGACATTTTTAAAGAACCACATAAGAGAACAACCAGCACAATCATGGAACACCATTTAGGTAAGGAATAACCAATTAACATATGACTTGTTCTTGGGCAAGTTGAGGTAGATTGAATAATTCGTTGTTTATAATATTGCAGCAATACCGATGCGAAGCGAGGCATCCATAAAGTCATCACAAACACTATTAAAAAATATGTTAATGCAAATAGCAATACCAACATGAATAATAATATCAACAATAATGTCAATGGGATTTCTCCTTATTTCCCGAATCAACCTACTGTTATCTCAAAGGATAGTAATATGAATATAAATTACAATGAGGGCAGTGAAGGCTACAATCGATTTAGCAACGAAGTGCCAGCAAGCAGCAACTACAATAATAACAATAATAGCATACAAACAAATCAACCATAAGGACAGGAATAGTTATTATTCTTGTAGTAATAATAATAATAGCTGAATTCATACGACACACAGCAGCAGGGATAATTATACTACTAACAACAGCCTAGTGGTGCAAGTATTGTTGCTGCATAGTATCACAGCATTCAAGGGTAACAACTAATGAAGACTCCAAGCTCTCAGTAAAAACCTATCTTATCAGCTAAAGCCATGTCAGTTCTCTCTTAAAAATAAGCAAATTCTATGAATAATGAGAATTCTTATCAACTGAGTTCTTAAAGTTCTTAAATACTCAAAAAACATAATTGATAAGCTAAAATGCTGTATGTAGTACTCTCCTTTCCTAGAAAGCATCTGAGCTTGATGAATGTAATTCTCTCATAAATAGCTCACATATTCTTTTCTTTTTTCCATCCCTTTTTTCGCTTGCCATTTGTATCAAAATATGCATGGATTTACTACTAACCAGCTTATGACTGTATTTCAAATTGCTTAAGATAACAATTACAACCAAAAATCAGCCCTCGTGGGAGGGAAATGTTTTGATTATAATTAATTATGAAGATATTTCATATGGGGGGGATTTACTAATTCTCTTGGGAGAATTAAAAAGAAAAAATGCTTGGAGTATTTTCGCAAGCATTCTTTTTTCTAACGCATTTCTGAATTAATTAACAAATTTCTCTCTCTATCGTCGGGAACAACACAACTAATTGAGCAGTTTTTTTTAAGTTTTTTGGGATTTGAATTTGAATTTAATATTTGTTTGTTTTTTGATTTGTTAATTTGTAATTTCCCTCCCTTGTTTATACATAATAGATGTTTAAATTTGCCTCAAATAAATTATGATTCGTTTTTCAATGTATGCATAGAGAGAGATCTTGGATGCAAGCTAGAACCTCGAAATCAGGCTGAATGTTGGTGTATTTGCAAGGCTGAGAAGATATATTTATGTCATGGTGGCGCTCTCAAGGGAATCGAAAGTGTATGTCAGAGATGAGTCACAAATACATAAGTATTAAAGACTCTTAACACAATCGATTAAGACCCAAGAGAATAAGTGGCCAGAGTTGAGGATAACGAAAAAAGAGAGTAAAGAGATAAATCTTACGATAAATCCCTTTTCTTCTTGAAGATGCGGGGATCCTTAAAAACATATTATCTTACATGTGCACTGCAAATCATCCAGCCTTCATTCAAAGCAGCTGCTGTCCCTCTCTAGTATTATAATTCTTATCTCTTTTCTCATAATGTAATGTTACTGTCCTCAGAGTACTTATCTCTGAGCATATTCATTCAACAAATGGACGTTCCCCCTCATATTTACTTTTTATTAAGTTTTGTTTTGATTTATAATATCAATTATTCGTTCTTCTTGGTTTTGTTACCTATACAATATAATATTGAATCAATCCTCTGGGGAAGGAGGTTATTTCCCCTCTTGCAATTTAAAATATTTCCCATACAAAAGTACATAAAAATAGAAACACAAATCATTCCAATCTTATTATATGCAATCACAGATGATTCGGATGGATGAAATCATCCTTTGCTTCGATTTAAGTGAATATTTCCTCAGCTGTACGGGGCTTTATCTCCAGATGCTTCTTGATGCTCTACTGAATTATGGACCTAATTTTTCGGCAACAATATTATTAGAATATTCTTTCGTAATTCAAAAAAGAATTCTTTAAAATTTACTTTTCACAAACAGGGAGAATAACAGTTGTGAGAACCGTTAGCCCGAAATCGTAGTAATCAGCATCTTGTCTTTTGTTTCTGTAGCTGGAGAGTCCACTGTCTTTGATGAACTACGCGATGGACAAGGTCTCAAATGACAGCTGAGTGTAGGAGTATTATTTGAAGTTATCACGTTCGATGTCTTGAAGATGCAGATTCAATTAAGCCCAAAGCGCATAGGCCTTGCTGAAAATCAAGGAAGTTTCAACGAAACCAAGAACGTCTTCTCTGATTTCTTTCTGGATTTCGTTCAGCCTAGAATGCACGGTCTTAAGTTTATCAAAAGTAGCCTTGCAGACTTGAGCTAAACCCTTGTAGTTCTTCTCGATTCTCATCTTTTCCTAGTGCAAAGCATTGATGTTGCACTCTAATATTCTAGCAAACGAAAGGAACAAAATACATTTGCAAATAATGCGGAAAATAACTGCAAATTTGACGCTTCAAGGTCATCATAATAGTAATGCAATAAACTTGAGTTAATTATTTATGAAAATGTATCTTTACAGTTTGACTGAATTGAAAACAGTTTGTTTGAATTCTGCGATGATTGTGTCTTGATTTTAGACGAGAAAATACTAAACATCATTTATGAGCTTGCTGAGCCTGTGCATTGGCTGCAGACCAGTTTGAAAGTTCTCAATAGTCTTGTCAATTTCTTTCAGAAGCTTGTCTTGCTCTGCATATTTCCCAGCTGGGTTGAAAGTCTATCCGATGTTATGATAGAAGAATGTCAGGTGTGGTAGAGCATCTAGCATGAAACTAAATGCATAGGAATATCTTGCCATCATGATCTCAGCCGCGCAGGCTTCCATGTTGGCTGGAAAAGCAAGAAAAAAAAATAGAATCGATTAGGATCTTGTTTCTCTCTCAGGCTTCCAATGAAGCAAAGAAATACGAAATTATGCTAATTTTACAGATCGTGCTGGTGACATAATCCTTGATATTCTTGGAGATGAATGTCTTGTATCTGAAATTAGGTGAATTGTATGGCTATCTGCCAACTATTGAGAGCTAAAAAGAAGAGAAAAAAACAGTCAAGATATATTTTTAGAATATTTTATAACAAGAGCTAAATTGCCATTGAAAACCAATCCCAAACTCCAATCTAAAACTAGCATAATTCTTCTTACCACATCTGCGTTTGTTTTTAGGTATTTCTCGAAAATAACCTAGTAATTCAAGAATCCATCGTTCACACTGATCACTTCGAGTATCTTTTTTTTTGTCATCATGCTTTTATATTCGCTGCGTAAAGAATCGACTTCCTTCAAGAACTGCTGGTCAGTCACGTTTCCTTTGGTTTCTGGTTTGGCTAAGGAAGCAATACATGTACTATCTAATATCTCGGGGATCTCAAAAAATTGTATCATCTTTGTTATCGCTGCTGCTATTTGGCTTGCTTTTTCTATGTTTTTTGAGGATAATTTAGTTTTTTGTTTATATTTCCGATCATATCGATCTCGATTATCTATTGTCCTTTAAGGATCCTCAGAATTTAGTATGCCTAATATCACCAAATTTTGCTGGTAAAACCTGTTCAGCAGTACAAAAAACAAGATAGAAGTAGATTGTGGAAAGACCTAGTGTATTTCGTTTTTTTCCCTTATGAATTTTGGCATGGGCTCATTTGAAAAAAAGGAGACTTTTCAGGCATCTCAATTTGTCTTTTTCAGAAAGATAAAATTTGAATTGTCTTTGATTCTTTTGAGAATCAACAAAGAATCTGCCTTAAGATATGCTAGAAATATTGCAGCCATGCTTTTTGTGCTTCAAAGACCTCCCATGCATGCCTCATTTTATTTATAAATAGCTCGTTTTTAGCTTGATCGTGCTGCAATAGCCCGATTAAGCTATGATTTAGATCTCAAAAGTTTTTAAAAAAATAAGAGCAGATAGAAGATATTATTTAGAAATGCCAAGAGATCCTTCCATTGAAGAGCACCCAAAGCATTCCAGTTTCATCTTTGGCAACTCATTATAACCCTCCCCTAAAAGAGAATCAAATAGTTATGTCTCTTAAAATACCCCCTCCCACTCAAAATGGTCTCAATTTAGAAGAGTTATCCTCCTTAGAATGGTATCCAAAAAAATGACAACCCAAACAACTCTTTAGTCGCTAATTGAATCAGACTAAACCGCAGATTCTGCTTTTGCTAGTGTAGCTTATTTTGTCATTGAATAGTTAATATTAAGATTATTTTTGAGCATGCAAAATCATCAAAATATCAATCTGCAGAAGAAGAAAAAGGTTCGACATTCAAATGCACACAAACAATTCTTTATCTGTAATACTCAATTGTTGCAGTAAATAACAATAGACTAATCATATGAACTGTACCGTTTCCTATTTGAGTGTGTGTGTGTGTGTGTTAGTTATATTGTGGCTGTATTTGCCTAAGTGTGTTCCTATTTATTTTCCCTCATGCCTTCCACAGTAGAAGACACAGCTCGTTGATCTAGAAGAACACATACTTCTTCGTTTGGTGGATGATATGCGATCCAAAGTTTCTTCCGACGATGCAGTTCCAGCCGTAGCCATCGATCTTGTCTAATTCATACTTGATGTAATGCGCGATTTACTTTTCTTGCTTGTAGTCCTTCACAGCGTTCATGGAGATCTCCTTGACTTTCTTGATCATATCTTCTTCCATGTCAGTGGCTTTCACTTCAGGTTCGTGGCTCATGGTATGTAGTAATGTTACAAGTGATGTCTTGAATGCGAGAGGATTAGTGAATTGCTTTGTCAGAGAAAGAGTGAGATATTTAAAATAAATAAGATAATTAATCGTTTCAAGAAGTTTTGCTTTTCTTTGGGGGAGCAGCTGTCTAAGCATTTGTAAAGTTATCTGAACCCTCCCACCCAATTCCCTCAATCTTCCTTATTATCTCGTTGCTTGCCTTGAAACAGGTTCATTTGTGAAAATCAAACACTCTCTCTAAAAACAACTCACATCAAACATATATATTTTGCTCTTAGCAGCAACACTACTTGTTTAACTAGTTTTTAAAAAGTATTCGAATGGCATCGATTAAACTCTGTTCAATTCAGCCATCAGTTCATTCTAGTCTTGATTGAGTTGATAGGTGAGAGATCGATGATGCACTTTTGAAATACTTAATTTAAAGTCTCCTCTGTTTTGTCTTCAAAAAAAAAGCATAAACAATCCACAAAAAGAACACAAATCCCAAATAATCTACTTTTGCATGCTGCTGATGCTTAGAACTGATGTTGAATTTGATTTTTAAAGCACTTTTTGTCAGCTAAAGAAGAATTAACCAAAACAATAAGATTAAATATGAAAAAAATTTATCTTCATTCTTCGTTGAATCTGCCCCCTTTACATGGATTGCATCTCTTGGAGATATTGGAAGCTCTTATCTAAAACAAAAATTAAGTTAAACCTATGATCCACTCTATTTAAAGACGATTTTACTATCATGCATGCGACCTGGGGGCATTACTTATAATCTACGTTTGCTCGAAGCTCGTCGTAGAGGAAGGTCAACTATAAAAAAGATTTTTAGTCAAATAGAACTGGAGTAATTCTAAACAATCATTCGTTTGTTTTACATAATAATTTGCGAAGGAGTTGAACATACTTTGGCTTACAATGTGATTCGAGCAAATCTATATCTGTTTTTTGTTGATCAAAAATATTATTCATTGCAAGTAAAAAAGGGGGAATTGTATTTGTTTCTGACTTTCTTCTTCTTAGGCTATAATGCTGCAATGGGAGTCTCAGCTGCTGGACAGAATTGAAACTCAATCACATCTTCTGGCTTGAATGCCTTATTCAGCGAAAGGAACCCTTCTTTGAATTTATTCCATTCCTCTAAAGAAATCAAGAAAAAGCATATTTTCAGAACGTAAATTCAGGTATCGCGTTGTAGGAGGCTATCATGGATTGGTTGTACTTGTTTTAGAATAATCTTCCAGATATTTCTTCGAGTGACGAGATTGATCTGAGTTTGCCTTCGAAATCTCTGTGATAAAGGTATTTCAAAGTTAGATCATTCAAATATTTTGTTTGTGTTAATGCACCTATGAGTCTCTCAGTATTCAGAAAGAATTCGGAGTTCAATGTGCTATCTTATTGCGAGCTCATTTCTGCGGAATAATTAAACAAAAAGATATTTTTCGCCAAATCAAAAAAAAAGTACTTCCTTCTTTTTTTCCAAACAGAAAGAAGTGGAAAAGTATTCTTAACGTAAAGCTGATTTAATTTGATATATGGATATTGTGTAAATGCTGGCATTCAGATTAAATTGAGGATAAATGCAAAAAAAGGATGAAATCACCTAAAAAGTTAGATATTTTGATTAGGTTCTCAACTAGTCTTACCAGCAAAGTTCTAATTTGCATAGTTTCTAACATGGAACACATGCCTTTTAACTTTTGATACTTTCTTATTACTAAAGAACTAGTTGTGCGCCAAGATAATTTAATCTTAAAAAGTGGGTGAATACAAATTATCTTGAAGGAAATTAAGAATTTAAGTACAAAAACGATGTTCTCAAGGATAAGGGAATGTTAACTGATATAATCAATGAGTTAGATAATTGAGATAATAGAATAATAACTAAATAAGCAATATGTTTGCATCTAAAATGAGACAAAAATAATAAATACAAATATAAGAAGAACATGCGATAAATTAAGAATCTGATGAGAGAGAAAGAGAGAACAACAAATGTTTTCAATTATTTGTTCACTATGGCAGTTGAAGTTGCTGCTACTATTGCTGAGGTTGTGAAAAGGAGAGATGCTGCAAGATAGACATTGACTAATTCTAAACTATTACAGTTTCCTAAATAAAAATAATAAAAATATTCAAACAATATAAAAATTAAAAAGTAAAATCCGAAGACGTATTTACCTCTGAGAATAAATTCACGACCTACGAAAAAGTGACTTATTGCATAGTGAATGGATCAATAACTGCTAATAATCTCTCAACTTCATGTGGCTCTATCGGAATATTTATTGAGGCGACTAGAGATCTAAATTCCTCCTGTTACGTTAAAAAGTTAAAAAATCAGTTAAGTTAAAAATCATTTTTCATTTAATCCTCCAAAAGTACTTCTGATAAAACACCATCGATGTCTAGATCGAATCTCTTAAACAGATTGATAAATGGCCTCAGAAATTTCTCATGACTTCGCAGCTAAAAATCAAGGACAACTTTCTCAAAAGATGTGTACTGCAATTTTTTCTTTTCGTTTTGGTTATTCAAGTCATCTCTCTTTTGTCCTTTCCTAGTTAGTACGTTCGAGCAAGGGAAAAAATATCATTTTAACCTAGAAACTAAAATATCCTTAAATCAATTTGATGTTACTATTACGATTGTTTATTCACTGGGCTACTCGGTACCATCATAATATCCATTTTATCTCTCAGTTATTGCATGATATGTGAGCTATCATCTTTATTGTACATGTATCCAACAATATCGCTGGATTCTTCTAAAGAAATTGTTCCATTAGTTCGTTAGTCGATCATGGTCTTTATCTCTACAGAATTCTTTAGGGGATACTTTCCTTTCAAGTGCATCTTGGAGTGGGAGGAACAAAAACAAAAAACATTAGGTGAGTGTAAAACTTTAAGGAATTTAGAGATTTACCACGAGCAGTTCTTTAATTGTTTTTTTCAGTTGTGCTTAAGCAAATCGAAAGTTCTCATCACACTCGTTTTTGAGTATTTTTGTGAAAACAGCAACGTCATTGTCTTCTCCTGTCAACCTTCGGACTGCATGAACTATCGTTGAGGCTTACTCGATGACTATGGACTTTGTGAGAAGGTAATTTACATTTTATGTCAGTAACGGTTTAAAAATAAAGGATCCAATAGAAAAACCACCCTAAAGTATGCTATTGTTAGTTATTTTGTATTACTTTTAGGCCATATTTTTGAGTTAAAAACTCGTACATATGCATTTCCATCGTTTAGGGAGGAAGATTCTGTTTCTTTTGGTCTTTAGTATCAAATTATTCCTTAGAAGTGTAAATCTCATTTATGACTTCTTTTAGCTAGTTGAGAGTCAACTATTTCGTGTTAGTTATCCCTATCTTCGATGGACTAGTAGGGAATTATTAATTAATGTTGTTGTTGTGAAAATTGTAGTTTTCATTGACTCCTTTGTTGAGTTTATAAGATGTAGAATCTCTTAAAATATTTTCTCCCTTCGATAGACGAATAATTTTTTAGAGATATTGTTTATTCTCATTCTGAAGAGCCTCCATTTGGTCTTCCAGTACCTTCACCCGCTTGATTGAAAAACAAACAGAATTCGATATAATGGTTAGTTTAAGATTTTAAGAGAAAAAAATCTGCTTACTTCTGCAGAAATATCAAACGTTGGATCGAATTTAGTTAATTTCTCAGCCAAAGCTACGCTCTGATCTTGGATCAACTCTAAAAAATTACAAAAAATTAAGTCATTTTTGCTAAATCTTTTGAGTAATTGCTTGTGATATTTAAATCTACTTGACATCTACTTGAAGATAAGCGCATGGGAATCATGAATCACTGCTAAACTCTCAAACAGCCTTTCATCAACTTTTTCAGCAAACTCGATCGCCCTTTGGAAGCACAACTCATAGAGGGTGTATTTTTGCTTCAATTATGCTAGAGTCTGCAGGCCTTTATCGGTTTCTTGAGCATACTTCTCACGCGTGTCGTTGATGATCTTAATAAGTTAGGTTTCGAAAAGATGCTACATTTCATCTTGTGATCCAAAGTTATTCTCGCTCAAGAGATCTCTCAAATCATGGAAGGCTCCCTTTAGTTTGAGAAAAAACAAGAAATTAATCGCATATTTAACAAAATGATAAATGTTTTTCGCATAAAGAATAATGTTTTGTTTTTGTATTAGTTTTACAGTTGCTTCCTCGACATTTTATTAGGTGAAGAATTCAAAGTTTATTGGAGGAATAGGTTCAGGTTAAATAACTACAGGCTCTGGAACAGCAACAGGAATTGGTTCCACCTCTAAAAACACCAATTAAAAGTTGCAGGGACTGAAGAATCCTCTGAAATATTCAATGATTATGTCATTTTACTTTATTTGTTGAGGAATTATAATTAGGGGAGATGCAAAGTAATGAGATGCTCATCTTCAAAGCTAGATATGGATACATTTAGTTTCTTGAGGTTTACTAATTTCTCGAGCTAACCAACCATATCAGCCAACTATTTTAGATGGATTTTAAACACAAAAATGAGATTATTTATGGAAATAAAAAGTAAAAGGAGATTTACACTTTCTATGGGATTTCCTGAGATATCTAACTCTTCAAGACTCACAAGATCTCCGATAGATTATGGTAAATACTTTAGTTTATTGTTTTTCAATGATAATCTTTTTAACTACTAGAATCTTTTCAGAAGCTCAATCAATGATTCCAAGCGGACTATTCCTCTAATCCAGCAAAAGAATTACTTAAAATAAGTTAAAACTGATGCATGCATTTGCATGTGAAGAAGACATACTTATTATCAAGCTCAATCGATGTAGCTGTGGGCTTAGCCTTCTGTAAGAATTCAGATATTTCCATTTCAAATCTAGACCAATCACCAAAACTAAATATTTGTGTTTTTTATCAAATAACTTTAAAGCCTATTCAATTTATAATCAGTTAAACAGACAAGATCCAAGCAAACTGACAAAATTTCAGAAGAAAGGAAGAAGTCAATTTTCTGATATTAATTAACTAATTCAGATTCTTAAAAATTGTCAAAATGCGGTATTATGCAACAATTTATTTTTTGCAAACAAAGTAAAACACATAAAGCAAGCACAGGTTATCTATCGTTTTTGACATCAGCTTATTGCGTTGAAAGTTATTCTTAAGGTTTCGAATGATATTTAGAGAACAAAAGTATTTAATATTTCTTCGATTGATTAAAATTCCTATCACTTAATTTCTATTAAGCGCCTTCAAATTAGTTGATCTACCTTAGAATATTGCATGAGTTTTCAATGCTATTTATTTCTAATTTTTCAGTTTGACTTCAAAGATAAATTCTTCATATTTCTTATCTTTTTTTTCATTTTATTCAATCATTTGGTCTTGCGTCCATTATCTTGCTTGGTACGTTCCTATTCTTTATGGTATTCTAGATATTTCTTTTTCTCATATTCCTCTGGAAATGCAGCTTCATCAAGTTTCTGCCACGCTTTAATTCTGAGATTGTGAAATCCTAGTGAAAACTTTGAGAAGAATTTGCTCTTTTCTAGGAACTCCGTTACTTCTGGGATCTCAGGAGCGTTCTTAGCTTCCTTGTAAAGGTCAAAAAATAGCCTAAATCTTCTGAACATTCTAAATACCTAAAAAACAATTTCTTTTTTGAATATTCTTTTTCTTCTCTTCTCGCTTCTCCCCCACTTCTTTACTGATTTCAGAAGCACTCACAGACTCTTTCATTTATCCTTTCTTCTTTTTTACATTTTTTCTTCTTCTTTCTTTCTCTTTTATCTTTTCCTAATTCTCCTTCACTTTTATCCTGCCCTGCCATTTACAAAAAATCAAAGTTACAAATGAAATTCGTAATCTAACTTTTTGGGACAAACTTTTTTGACCTTTGATAAAAAAGTTTCTCGTGGAATAATATAATTGCATGGCTTAACTCAGTAATTTTCTTTTACTAACTTTTAGTTTAGTTCAAAGGGGGGTTAAAGCATAGTAATCAAAAGTAATCTGAGTTTGATTTATGGATATAAATTATTGTGTATAAATACTGCAAGTAGTCGGAATTTTGATAAAACTAAATAGGTAGATTTCAATTATTTATTCTTTTGAAATGTTAGGATTAAGAAATTTCAAGACAGCTACACAACTCTTTTGCATTATTACTGCCTTACTAGCAGTGGCCCCAACACATGCACAGGAAATCACTTGTATGGAACAGCTTGAGGATATAAAAGCTAATCCTTCTAGTGCAGCCAATCAAATATATCTTGTTTGCACCTCACAAGGATTCAACAATCTAGGAGACATGGATCGATGTTTAGATGTAGAAGGAAACAACTTCATGAGCTTGTATTTTAACAATAATTTCAATAATATTGTTAGTGCTCCTTATGTACTGTGTTTGCCATCTCAATGCACAGCTGCTTGGGCTGCACAAAATCTAAATTATATCTCTTAAATCATGGAAAAAATAGCTTAACAATTCCCTGATTCGACTCTCTTCCAAGCCACAGAAGTCTACGATATTGTTGGAGATAGTAATTCGGTCAGTGTTGGAACTATGATAACTATCGTATCCTTCGTTTTGCTTGTGATAGTGCTTGTTGCTGCTTCGATTGTCTCTTACAGATTCGAATCTAATAAGGTAAATCTTCTATCTATATATTTTTCATATAAAAATAATGTCCTTTCCTTTAAACCTCCTGATGGTGAGTAGGTCTTTTGTCTGCCTTATCATACCCAGATTAGGAATGATAACTAGGGACATCATACTAATAGATGAGGATATTATTATCTTTTTTTCAATTTAATCTCTCTAAATTATTCTCATACCCAACAAATAATCCTTTTTTATTTTTTTTCTTCTCTCTTTTTCAGGAACGTATCATCAAGAAGAGACATCTGCTTAATCTCAGATTCATCTCTGGATAAGGTGACAACAGTGCTAGATAATCGATGGTGGTTCCACAAGATACTACTCTCACAAGAGCTGCTAAAGCTGCAAGTATTCTGGATAATTTCTTGAAGCTGTTCTCCTATTAATCGCAAGGACATTTAGACTTTTCTTTCATCAACGGCACTAGAGTGTTTCTAGTTCTTTGGATAATTCTTGCTAATTCTGCGCTGATCAGGTTTTTCACAATTAAAAACGTAGCAGATAGCACAAGAATCCAAGAATCTTCTGGATATACGACAATCATGGCTTCGGCTTAGATGGCAATTGATACCCTTTTGTTCATCAGTGGGTTCTTGCTTGCAGCTTTAACTCTAGAGCGCTTCTAAAACAGGCGAAGAGTTGGAGTAAAAAGATCAAAATTTGTTGAATTTACAGCAACAACATTTGTTGATTTTCTTATTTTGATATTTTATTTTTGCTTTTTTGAAGGGCAAAGACTTAGCAGTGTTTATCTTCCATAGATTCCTTCGATTATATCCTGCTTTCATTGCTTGCATTCTCCTTTATTGGTAGATTATCTAGTTTACGGGGATTGCTCCTATGTGGAATTAGTTTTTGAACTAATCCTCAGCTTGTGATTCACGTGTTTGGGCAAATATTTTTCTTATCGATAACCTTGCTACGAATGGAACAACAACGGGGTGCATGCCATGGGGATGGGTAGTATCCACGGAGTTTTAGTTCTTCATCGTAGGATTGCTTATGCTCTATGTGTACTTTTAGAACCATAAATTCGGTCTTGGTCTTATTTGCCTTCTCTTGATTGGATCAATAGCCGCTACCATTGTAATTTCGTCTTCAAGCAACTACCTTGCTGGGAATTTCATTCTTTCAAATCCAGACACATTCTACAATGATTTCTTCATCAAGCCGTGGATTAGAATCTGCACATACTTGATTGGTATGCTCGCAGGCATACTCTACAATAATTTTAAAAATGGTAAGAAACAAACCAATAAATTGTTTTTGGGATACATAAATCTCATTTCTTCATCAAACCTAATTCACTTCAGATATTCTAAACCCTGTTTTGTTCTTTCCAAATTAGGTCATTCTGGAATTGTCCAATTCGCTGACAAAGTATTGAACAATAATATTCTCAGACGTGGCATGTATTTATTAGGTATTGCACTAATCAGTGCAGTCGTCTGGAGTTTAGTTCCTGCTCAACATGATTCATCAAATTTTTCGCAAGCAGGACACTCAATTTATTTAGCCTTTGGAAGAATCGGATTTGTGTTAGGTTACTTTTTATTGGTATTGCCGTGCTTATTTGGTAAAAGAAACCTCTTGAAGACAGCACTTGGAGCTCGTTTCTGGAATCCTTTATCAAAGATGTCTTTCTGCATGTTCTTATGCCACCAATGGGTCATTGAGAGAAGTCAATATAACATTAAATCTACTAGATATTATGATAATATGTACGCTTTCTATCTTGGTATTGCCGATATTGCTATTACAATCCCAGCTGCGGCAATCCTTACTCTTATCATTGAGATACCAATTGTGAAATTAGAAAAAGCGTTCTTGGTTCCAAATAAACTACTCAAAGGTAGTCATTTCGAAGAAGAGCATGAAGACTTTGAAGCCATTGAGATCAAGAAGTAAATGATGGAACAATAATGAGAGAGATTTGTTTGGATTTCTACAGTTGAAAGAGATAGGAATTTATGGGAAATCTTAGTTTAAATATAAATGTTTATGTAGCTTATAAAGTTTGCGGCTGCATGTTGTTATCAAATTATTATTATTTTAGTCAAAAAAATCAATTTAATTTGGTAAAATACACAAAAAAATCAAGAAGAGGATCTATCTCAAATATAAATCTTACAATGTGCTTTGGATATTTAATTGTGAGAATTCATTCTCTTTTGATTGCGATTATTCAATCTTAATTTATTCAATTAACAAAATATGGGGTTGGGGTTGGGGTTGGGGTTG
>Ga0302271_10000245_pt1 | contig 51267 bp, 22 predicted proteins | sample III_Bog_N1_1_FD_198767 | JGI IMG/M metagenome (GOLD analysis project Ga0302271, IMG submission 198767) | Peat permafrost microbial communities from Stordalen Mire near Abisko, Sweden - III_Bog_N1_1 | ecosystem: Environmental > Terrestrial > Soil > Wetlands > Peat | place: Sweden: Abisko...
GATTATTTTACCCTTTAAACGTGAAATCCTATCATTTCCAGGTATGTAATAAACTCAATAGCTACTAATTTATGTTGTATTATGCTTTAGAAGTTGTAGAAATTCGATTTTTAGATTTAATTTGATGGATTTAGAAATAACTTTTTCTATTTTATTTCGATTTTGCTCAGATGATCGAATTAATCATTCACCGATTAGATATTTAGAGGAAATTCATTTTAAAAGGCTCAATGTACAAATCAGAAGGGCAATGAAATTTAAAGAAAGAGAGAGAGATAGATAAAGTTGATATCTAAAGTAGATTCAAAAAATTACTCCACAAATAAAAACTAAAGTAAAATATTGTAATCTAATTAATTGCAGCTCAAAAGTCAAAAACTTGAAAAATCTAACTCAAACAAGCAGACAAACTAAATTCATCAACGCATCACACGATTTTTCCTATAAAAAGCTAAAAATTAATTAGTTTATACCTGCAGTAATCAGAATATTAGCTCAAACGCACAGTTCAAATCCATACATTGTCTTAACAAATGAGTTTACTTCCCAATACCAAGAAGCGTGTTTATAGTGTAGTGTTCCTAGGCTCTGGGGGTGTCGGGAAAACGAGTATCATCACAAGAATGATGGGCTAGCAGTTTAACCAAGCTTAAGTAACAACTGTTGGAGTAGTTAACAACCAGCATGTTGTCAACTACAAAGGTCGCAAGGTGATTCTAAAACTCTAAGACACTGCAGGTTAGGAGAAATACAAATCTTTGACAAAATAATTCTACAAAGACTGCTACGCTGTGGTAGTTGTGTTCGCTAACGATGACCCAATCAGTCTGCAACAAGCTCCTGAGTTCATGCGGTAGTTCCAGTTACATTACTAAAATTCCTAAGCAGATTCAGACTATGTTCCAATAACAATTATGGCGAAGAACAAAACTGATTTGGAATCTCAGGTAAATCCTGCAGCAATATAAAATACACTCAAATCGTTACCAGAGAATTTTCCTTAGTTTAAGAGCTTCTAGAGCATTAAGCTTTTCGAGACAAGTGCGTTCAATGGGTAGAATATGCAGGAACTACTAAATTATGTTGTAGAGCAACTCGATGAAAGAGGTGCGTTCTTGAATGAGTCCAATGAAGTCTAGAGCATTCATCTAGGCTAGCCGTAATAAGGTAAAGGATAGCAAGATTAAGAATAGAAAAAGAAGAAGGATTGTGAATGTTGATCAAAACAGCGATATGCATGTTCATTTAAAAAATAAAAAAAATACATTTTTGTTGTTTCCTTAAAATATCATACAATTTTGCAAAACAACAGAGAAAGGATATTATTAATTTTTGAGCTGGAATCATTGTATTCATTGTTTTGAACTCTGCTTCTTCTTTTGGTCACTACTCATTTACCATGGATTATAAAGCCAATAAAAAAAAAAGCACAAATCATCTGCTGCTTGTTTGATTTTAAAGATTTATTTTTTAGCATAACTATCTGAAAAATTTTGAAAAAGCAGGAACAATGGAGTTTTCTGTTTTATTCATTTCCATCAGCTTAGAGCTTTTAGCCCTTCTAGCAAATATTTTTTACCAAACAAATATCAGAAAATTCCAGGTCTGTCAGCTTTCTGCAATGTAATAATAGATTCTGTTTCTGTAACAAGATGAATCAAGGAATTATCTGCGGAAATGAAGAAACTTTTTAGCTTAATTGATTTGTCGTAATACAATTCTGTTAAATATGGAGTATTTTCCATTGATTGAATTCCTTTTCTTTATGTACAATTACTCTCATTTTATTTGTAGTAATGAAGGAATCTTATGTGGAGAAGTACCAATCTATGGTCATAGAGAAAATACAGTTCACTGCTGTCATTTGAAAATTCAAATTATTTTGCTTAATCTGTTTAATTTTGAGCATATTGCCACTTTAATTACCATGCACTACCGTTGACAACTTCTTAGTCATTTAGATTAGTATTCCCTTGAACTTTTCGTTACTTCAAAACAAAATACTTCTGACTTACTAGCAATAAATATGATTCATCTGGGCTGGGTATTGCAAGTGAGAATTCTTCTTCAAAGACTGTCCTTGAGTGATTAATTCTATGCGAAGAGGAAGCTACAATGTTAAGGTTAAATCTGACAACACTTGTGTTTGTCTGCAATATCACTGTTGGATATATCAAACCACTGTAGATTGACATATTCCTAAATTCATTTGTATTCAGTAACTCGTTATTTTGTTGCCATATGCTTGATCCCTGTAGGAATTATTATCTTTCTTATTCTAAACTCAAAGACAACATTGATATTTGAATTACAGGACTGTTTTATGAGTAGTCAAAGATTAAACAATGAGAGGGACTACCAGCTGATAAACAGCATATTAGATTTCTGCTGAGAATAAATTCAATTTTCTTGTAGTTACCTTTAAGCTTGCATGCCACCCTATTGCAATTCGTTGGAGATATTTCTGCTTCAGAGCCTTATTGGAGTTATTATTCATCAGCAGAGCTGTTTACAGATATTTTGTTGATTTCAATAGGATTTTAAGTAATTCTGTTAATAATAGACTCATTTAAGTTGATTGGTTGTGGTGATCTTTTGATCAGCAATAAATAGCCCTCTGCTAAAGCTACTCCAAGATAATTCTCAGAATTAGAAAGAGAAACATCATTAATCCTCTTCGATGCTATCTGTAGTGTTTCAATATTCTCAAGAGATGCTATGTTATTCACAATACATGTAGGTTATTCTTTGGATTTTTAAGGAAACTGCATTATTTTTATGATCTAAGTATTTGCTGAGGATGCAGATTAGCTTACAGTTACAAGAACTTATCCATCAAAAGACCATTTCGTTAAATAGTTAGGGAGATAGATTGAAGAGGAAGAACAAGCAGGGAGGTTAGAAAAAATATTTTGCTTAGATTTGCTTTTTGGTAGTTCCTTGAATTACCTCTCATTAGTATTTATTCTTGCAGGATACTAAGGTTGTAGACTATTTTATGTGGATTCTTTTCCTTCTTTAAGGTATTCTTTAATATTCCTCTTTTTGAACTCTTTTTTCTCGTTTATTTGGACTTTAAAAAAAAATATATTTTACAATGAATAGAATGAAAAGTAGATGAATATTCTTTTACTTGAGCGCAGATGTCTAAGGATATTGGTAAGATGTGCTGGCAGAGTTTAAAGCATATCATAATATGAATTTTTTGGCTGAAATGGGAAATGAGATAATTCAATTTAATTTAGTTCTTACAATTCCAAATTATCATCGGTTTTCCCATCCTGTGTTTTTCTTAATAATTTAGTCTAGTTTAAGAACTTCTCTTGTTCTTTGCTGAGATTTAACTGTAACTAACGAAGATGCTTCGAAATCTCTAAAAGAGTGGTTCTCATGAGTGAGTGACTTCTTAGACGAATTCTTAATTCTTTTGTTTCTTTATTAACATGAGATATTTCTAAGCCATGCAGTCTCCAATACCATGAACATAAATTCTTTAGAAATTGTTGTTCTAAATCTTTAAGCCATTTTAAGTATCTGTTCAGTATGCTAATTGAGATATTGAACTCAGAAATAAGTTGTTCTAAGCTTATCATTTGGTCTTATTATTATCTTTTTGGAGAGATTGCCGATGATTAGACATCTGTCACAACATTTGAATTAATCTTTTATTCTTCTGAAGAGGATTAATTCTATTCCTTATTGATTTCTCTCAAACTCTAGCTCACACAGCGATATGATGATCTCTTATTTTTTTCCATAACATTCATCAGAAAATACTAATTATCCAGTTTGTTTCTTACATCTTGTAAATTGTCTTGAAATTGTTAACAACTTCTTTCGGTTTAAGAATGATTTATTATTGCTGTTTTGTCTTAATTTTCATGATTTTCAATAATGTTGATACTTATTTTTTCTCTTAATAATTAAGAAGACACTTAACATAACTCTTTTGCTTGATCATTTTCTGTTATCTCTTAATTTTCTTTGAGCTTCTGTACCAAAGCATTTTAATCTATTGGCTTGATGATATTTCCTTTGAGATCATTCCAGATATCCTAAAATTCCTTGAGATAATTCATTTGATAAAATAAATCAACTTTAGTTTTCAGTTGAACAAAACTACATGATGATTCAGCGTGTGTAGAACCAAAAGTTGCACAGTATCCACAGAATAACTTAAACTTCAATGAACAGCTCTCCTAAATGCAAGTGTAGATTAACTACCCTTAATCTTAATGCTGAGAATGAGACTTGCAGAAGAGCATAATTTTTCAATGCTTATTTATGTAAACTATAAAAATAATTAAAAGTTTCTTAAAATTATTGAAATTTCTCAGTGAGTGCTCATTTCGATCAATATCATTGATTTTACGCTTCATTTCTTGAATGATTTGAGTTCTTTTTGAATAATTTTTACTTTATTTGATTGCTCTACATTCCTTGAAAAGAATTTGTTTAAGTTTTGAATAAACTTTTTCTAAGTGAATTTGAGATTTAATTGAGATAATACACAAATGTGTTTGCTTGAAATGTTGAAAATATAATTCAAAGAAAGGTATAACAGATTGATTCAATCAAAATTCGAATGTTTAGCATCTCTTTATTAAGTAATTTTTTCTGGATACTTTTGTTTGCTTTTTTTTTGAAATTGCAGAAATCTCTCGCAAAAACAACTAAAACTCAAAATGTAATTATTATCAGAAAAAGAAATCAAAACAGATAGACATCAACTTACAAAATCTCAATTTAACCCTTTCCACCTGAACTTATTTCAAGTTAACTCTCTCGTTTTAGCCTCTCACACCTCAGTTATTTCTCCCAGTGCAGTATCTCTATCTTTCTATTGTTATCCTAATAGCATGAGTGGATTCACTGATTTAAGCTAGATCTTATTCTTGAATCCTTCGCAGATCTCAAAACATTTAGAATGCGCAGTTTGCTCAGTTTATTTCACAGATCCATTTCGGTTGAATTGCGGCCATACCTTCTGTAGACTTTGCATAGAAGGGGTAAAAAAGGCAGTTAAACCTTTCCAATAATTGATGTGTCCTTCTTGCCGCGAGATAATAGACATTCGATACGTTTCCTCTGATTTAATAGCAAACAATCTCATCAACGAATAGATCGTTTTTTGCTTTAATAAGAGTAAATATTGTGGATGGAAAGGACCACTTTATTCCCTTGATGATCATCTGTAGAATTGTGCTTTCAAAGAGCATGACACTGCAAGTTAATAGCTTTTTGAGAAATTCGATTAAGGAGTCAAACAAACAGTCTAAGCATCTGATCTCAACACTACTTCATTCAACACAACCCTCATTGTAACAAAAATAACCAATACCTAATATTAGTACTGTTTTTGTGAGTGAAAACAAAAAAGAAAAATGAAAGTTAAATGCCCAAATTTTTTGAGAAACAAAAAGTTTTGTAATTTTTTTCTTGTTGAATTGAATTGTTTGATTTTTAAATTTAATAAAAGGATGAAAAACTACAGGAGAATATTAACAAAAATGTTGGAGAATCGTTGCTAGTTAGACTCATGAATAAAGATAAAACTATGGCACAAAATATTGGTAAACAAACAAGAAGATAATTTTTAAAAATAAAGCATATTTTCTGAAATATTTGTCTTTTTTTTAAAAAAATGGAAAAATTAAGCAAAACAAATGTCCTCAGCAGAAAGAACTGATTCAAAGTTCAAGCAGTCAAGCTTCAAATAATCAGATAGTGTGTCAGATGATAACACAAAGCGTTTAGTTGAAAGCAAAGAGGATATGCTAGATGGTGATAAAATCAACAAAAATGATAATTACGATGATGATATTATGAATCTCTTCTCAGACGAAGAAACAGACCGAGGCAATAACAATAGTAAAACAGATAACGTTATCGATAATGAAAAGATAAAGACTATTCAAACGTCTAAATTCAAAAGATAAACTTCCAAGAAAGTGTCTTCTAATAGTTAAGATAATCTTAAGAATGAAGAAAGCACCATAAATAAAAAAAAAGTCTAAACTCGACAAGCAGGTAAAAAGAGACTAATTAAGTCAGAGCTCCCTGTTTTAGATGCTATTCTTCCTCAGCAATTTCATTAATTCATTAGCAATGAAGATGAAGAAGGAGTAATTTGAATAGATTTATTTTTATTATTTTTGTTTTGTAATTGAGAGTATTTGTTGTGTAAAATGAATGCCATAATAATAAGCTTGATTGTTAGTTTATTTTGAGTATTAAGCTCTTCTCGATTTTGTAAGAAGTCCAAATTATTAAATCTTGAGCAAAGTTCTTTGCTGATGAAAAGGAAAAATAAAAACTTGGAATTTTTTTCTGGGATGATTTGAAAATATTCGATCCTATTAAGATTCCAGATTAGACGAGTTATGTCCATAATTTTGAAAGTCACAAATAATTATGAATTACAATAAAAGATTATTTATTAGCTTCCTTTCCAAAACTATTAAATTGCTCTTTTTCTTAAATAAAATTCATCTTAACTGCCATTCTCATACTTCCCATCCACTTGTATTAATAATAAATTCCATCTTTAACTCTATAAAAGCTCTGTGAAATGATTCCAAAAGAAACAAACAAACACTTACACATCAAAAGGAGTCGTAGTAACATGTAATACTGCTGATAAAGTTAAAAAAATAAGGAGATTCTTCTCATGGTACGTAGGGACCAGTTTCCCAGATTGCAGAGCCGTCTCCATCGGCCAAAACGAAATTGCCATCGTCCCTAATCACAACGTACTAGTCGTAAGTACCCGTATTATCGGTGTCACTTTGCCAGAGGACAGTTTCGAAGCGGTCCAGAAGGACAAGATTGTTATCTAGCTACAGATAAAGACTGAAAGGACCATATCCACTGGAGGTAGCAGATGCCCAAATAACGTTGGATGTAAAGAAGATAGGAGTATGATTGACGATGAGATTTCCATCGGAATTGATCCTGACAAAGAAATTCATGTTGGGAGACATCAAGACATGGCCTGAATCGAGGCTCTAGCCCATTACAAAGCGATCCATTTGTTTGTTTTTGTTGTTTTTGTAGGAGATATATTTTGAGTATTTTATTGATTTTTTATCAACCCAGGCAAATCTCCTTTCACTTTTCAATCCCCAGATCAGACGAGACGGTAAATGAAAAAACTAGAAGATCAGCCTATAAATTTCAGGCAAACTTATTAAAATTCACTTTCCTTGCTGAAAAGACTGTTTAAATTGTCTATGAGTAAATCTACAGTATAACTTCAAAGAAGTTCTGTGTTTAACAAAGTTTTAGTCCGATGGGATACTTAGATCCATCTCGAAGAGATAGACACAGGCTCTCTTTATTTACTAATTAGCTTTTTATTGAATTTGATTTTAATTTTTTTTCAAAAATGGAAAAAAACCCCTTATATTTTTTATAACAAATAACAAATTTTGATAGCTTTTTCAAACAAAAAATAAAAAAAGGTGAAGAAAACATAGGACATAAAAATATCAAGATAATTAGGAGTTTATTTTATTTTGACTGGTAAACAGAAGAATTGATGATTGAAAATATATTGTAAAGAGGTTCAGATAAAGGAAAGTAAAGAACAACAAGTACATAGTCTATTAAAGATGGAAGGGACATGTCTAGCGATAAGTGATAGAAAAATAAAAAAAAATAATTTGAAATTATAATCATTATTGTCTGGGAGATTCTACTATTATCTATTCTAATCAAATAGATTAGATAACTATAGTAATTTACGAATGATTTTTTTGTTTTTATTTTGAAAAAATACAAATTAAAATCTGTGACTTATATCAATCTGGTTTGTTTTATCAAAAATCAAGATTTGTCGTTGTTGATTTAATTAATCATTTTGAGCCATAATTCGATCAGAGCGCTTGAATAGCCACAGATTGTTCTTCTTTAATCTTTTTCCTTCGTTCCTATCCTTGTGTTAATCTATAAGATATATCTGCTCTCTTTGCAAATTTCAGCATATCTAAAATATCCCTAGGCAAACTTTCTCGAAGAAATGAGAACTTATCAGCACTCCAAGGTGAACATTTCGCTTTTATCAACTCCTAAAACAAATAAAAATGGAATATTTTTACTAGTTTATCTAACTTTCTTTGAACTTTCTGACAAATCAATATTAAAAAAACAGTATTTGAAATTAATCTGATGGGTGGTAGATACTTTAAGGATTTCTTTGTTCTCCGTGACTAGCGCGTAATAAAGAGGAGTTCTTCCCATAGAATCAACAGCTTCCAAGTCTGATCCATGCTAAATGAGAATTTAACTCATTTGAAGATGACCTTTTTTACAAGAGTAATGCAATCCTGTCATTCGAAACTATTAATATTTCAAAAACATCAAAAAGAAATGATTGGTCAATTATTCAAGTTATGATAAGTTATGTCGTTCAATAAAGAAATCAATGACCCTTGATTGGCTAATATTTGTCATCAAAAACTAAATTACTTGATCAAAATCAGAAACATAATATTTGTTTTTCTCAAGGTACTGCTGCACTGTGGTTATTAGATTCTTCTTGGCACACTCTAAAAACACAAATGATCCTTTGTTTTAATAAGGAATTGTGCTCACTAATGCAACTGATTCGATCTGAGTAAAGACAGATTTCAAAAAAAACAAAAACAATTAAGAAAAAAAATAAAATCTCTTTTGTGTGCTTGAGATTACTTTGCTGTAAGTGATTTTAAGACGAGCACACAAGATCAGTAATCTCTTGAGTTTCTCTTTAGCTTTTCTCTTTTTTTTGATGGTTTCAGCATTTGGATCAAACATAAGTTTATCATCTTCTAATTCTGCTTTTTTAAACTCGCTAATTGCTTTATTGTATGCTTCCATAGTTAATTTTTTGTCAATGTCTTCTTTCGCTGTCATTGGTGGGATGATATTATTCGATTATGAGAAGAGATAAGACTGGAGAGAGTCTCTACTAGGTGATCCTTTGCTGAATTAGTGAAATGATAGATGAGATGATTTACGTGGAGAGAAAAGAATAGTATTAGTAGTATTGTTAACAGGAGAGGAGAGACCATTGGTTGTATTAAAGTTTTTGTTAAACGTCTAGGAAGGCAAGCTAATGGTTTCAATGGATAACAATCCATTTTGAGATTTGTGTGATCCTGGCTGGGGAAAGAAAATATATTAAAAAATTAAAAAAAAAGAATCGTTTTTGTGGTTAATATTTGCAAAGAAAAGGAAATAATAAAATAATAAGGAGAATGTGGAAAATTACTAACAAAAAGTTGATTTTACAAATGCTGTGATAGGTCTAGATGATCCAAAGGATGTACGGCTTGCAATTCTGGTGTCACTGCTAATTGGTGGATTTAGATCTTTGAGGGTATTTGAGCTCTAATGGTGACTATAAATTCTAGTTTTTAATTTGTTTGGTTCGAAAGCATTATTCGTTGTTGTTCCCATGATGCTAGAAGTACTATTTGGGAAGTTCAAACTAGGATTGCTTCTTATTGAAAGAGATGGATTTGATTAATTAGTTAATTAGCTCTTTACTAAAGGATGATGCAGTTTATTATTATGATCTTTCGAAGCATTCTTATCAAGATCATCTAGTGTTTGAATTTTTGAAGAAACGGAAGAAGGGGAAATAGGTACAGCTAGATGAATTCCTTTAAGATTATCGATGACTGTTTTTAGATTCGAGCGAAGTTTATAGGATTGTTCAGCACAATCTTATTCTAATTCAATATTAGCAGATTTGGCTATTTTACATGCAGTTCTTTCGATGTTCTTAAATGTGCTATGATTCAGATTTGAGTTGTAGTTTGTGAATCCAGCATGCGCTTTTGGGTTGGAAAGGGAAGATATTGGAGAACTAACTTATGCTTTCCATGATGTGATATCGCTAGATAAAGGAGTACCTCCTGCGTAAATCTCCATTTTTTTGGGGGGATATGGCTATTAAGGTTATGTGAAGTTAGATGAAGAGTGTTGAGAGTCAGATTTTGCTAAAAATTGATAAAAAATGATTTGGAAAATGTTGTCAAAGGATATTTTAAAAAATCTGTAAGTATTATTACTCTTTGGAGTATATTTCTAAGGTGAAGTTTTGTTATCGTTGAAGATATTAAACAAATTATGAGTCCGCGTTTAGTAGCATTCAACATTTCTGGCTGGTCCGACCTTTGAAAATTCCACAAATCCACCTATTTCACTTTATCTGTTTTGTTTCCTTTATCTACTCACATTACTTGACTTAAAGTGAATCTATGCTTTTCTACTCAATTCTCTATTTCTGCTGCTGTTGTTAGTTTTCCCAGTATTTCCTGCTGAATCCAGGAACTAATCATTATTGCTATTCGCAATCTAATCAAATCCAACTATTGTAGTGACTGATTTTTTTTTCAAAAGTTCCTTCATTTGGCTGTATGAAGGCAAAGGCAATTATTATTGTTTTGTTATGTTCGTTTGAGAGTATCGTGTAGACTATTACTGCTATTTCCCTCCTGGAGTTGGATTCAAAAATGATGATAGATTCCCTTTGAAAGCTGGAGAAGCACCTAAACTACGATTTCCTGAAAGAGGTCCTTAAGATGTTGCCCATTTTGTTGTGTGAGGTGTGGAGATTTCAGATTGAACTAAAGGAATTCTTGGAGGAATCTTAGGTTGTTAGGGAAACTAAGAAGAAGGACTAGAACTGGATTACTGAGATAGTTCTATCAATGGAAGGGGAAGCATGTTTTTTTGAGTTATTATATTAAGGTATTATCAGCAATCTAACTTTTGGCTTATTTTTCTTTCTGCTATTTTCTAAGAATTGAAGAGAAATCAAGCTTCAATTTTGTTATTTCCAACTCCAGTCTCAAAAGAGAGTTCTCAAGGTTTATTTCCGAGTAACTTCCTTTCACACATACACACACAACAACAAAAATAAAGAGGAAAGGACAATCAAGTATTTTTTGTCAAAATCATCACAAACTAACCCTATACAAAATAGTTCAGTTCCCCTAAAACATTTTAAACATTCACAAAATGAAAAATGAAATCAGCAGTGGATTGTTTTGAATTTTCGAGAATCACTAACAAAGTCAGTAAAACATACAGGGTAAATAAAGGATAACTTATGATCTTTTTTTCTTTTATTTCAAAGATCAAAGCATCAAATAATCTTTTTCTCTTATTTATTTCATCTTTGGACTTTTTCAATGAACTCATTTCGAACTTTCATAAAAGATAAGCTCCTCAATCTTCAAACATTTCGATGCGTTTTACTTCCCAATAATCTCGTTCAACTCCTTTTAAGTCTTTCCAAAATTAAAAATAAGTTTTCTCAAGAAGCACGTTGTATGTTTTATCTTACTTGTGGATTCATTTCATGAGATTTAATGAATTCATAGGCTTTAGTGAAGAGAGGTTCAGGTAGGGCTTGAATGCATTCTTGTCTGATCTTATCAATTTTACTTTACTGCTAGGATACAGGTAGTTGTTGTTCCTTGACGACTGATGGCTATTTCGAAGTCTTCTAAGGTGTCATGAGACCACTCTCGCCAGATTGCTCCATAATTTCTAATCCAAAATACATCAATTTCAACATAAAACTTGATAAAAAAGAGAAACTTTTTATTTGCTATTATTTTTTGTTACCTTCAAGACCAGCTTATTTTGGTTTTTAGTTGAGTAAATCCTTGTAGACTTTGAGAACTCCTTCTTTTTACGAGTTTGATGCTTTCAACGTGAGTCTATTACTGTAAGTACCAGTGAGTGTGAAGGTTTATTCCTTTTTATCATCCTCATCTTCGTCACTGTTGTATTCATCGAATTCTTGATTCTAATACTGCTTGAACTCAGTATTATTGAGCTCATCATTAGCGTTATTGTTATTGTTGTTGAGCTATTATTATTGTTGAGGAAAAGGAGTATTGAACTACATCTATCCATATTGCTACTATGGAACATTGTACATTTACTATTGCTGTTGTATTGAGAAGAAAAATGGTTAAAATCAAAGATGTTTTTGTGTCAAAGAAAAAAAAATCAAATTTTTACATAATTGGAGAATTGCAATGGTTAATTGTAATACTGATCAGTTGTTCCTTGTGAAATATTAAGCCCACCCATTTAGTTAGTGAGTTCATTCATAGCTGGGTAGTTATTTGTATTAGCATTTTGGTTGTTGAATTGCTGTTATGGATAAGCATTTGGGTTATTGTTGTTGATGTAGTTATTTTATTGGTAAGTCAACTATTGAATCTAAGCAGCCTGCAAGACCTAATTTTAGTTGAATTAATCAACTTGCTATCTACTCGCTTGATTACCAGAGTAAGTCTTATTATTGTTATTACTGTTAGTGTGATGATACCAATCTTCTTGTTTCCTTGCTTTGGCGTAGTTGAGAGTCTATGCGTTATCTCTGGTTGCTTAATTTAGCGCTTAGATGCTCGCATCGACTCTTTCTCTTTTCTTCTGTTCACTGATTTATTTAGCAGTTAAATTCATTGTATTGTTCATTGTCTAGCTGTTATTTGACATCACAGTCGAACCAAGAGTGTTGTTGTAGTTTGGGTATTACTAGTTCTGTTACTGCTATTATTGCTGAGTTTACTACATCGACATGATGGTATTTCCAATAGTGAAAGCATTTTAGCTGTTATTATTATTGAAATTGGTTTAGTTACCATTAGACTATGCCATGGACTAGAATGTCTCCCCAAGTTCAGGGTCTTAACTTGGTTCTTGACCGTTGATTTAGGTTTTCAAAGTGTATGTCATTTTTATTGGGATATCAGATTGTTTAATGTTTTGACCATTTGATTCGATGTATTCTAATGCCGCTTTCAATAAAAATGGTTCTTGAAGAATCTATGCAATGGTTGGGCGAGCTGCATCATCTTTCTCCAGCATTTTTCTTTTTAAAAAATGCAAAAATCATTTAGAATAAAAATGAACATTTTTCCTTAAAATTATCAAACAAAAAGAGTGAAGTAAATTTGTAATAATTATGTTTGGGATTTGTATTTATTCTTGTTTTACTTGATAACATTCTTTAGATCTTGGGAGTAAATATTTGGGATTTCCTCTACCTAATCTTTCACGATTTTATAGACCAGTCCAAGGAGATTGTTCGAGTTGAATGCATGCTTTGCAGAAATTTGTAAAATTAACAATAAATTAGAAAATTCAACCGAAAAATTTAATTTTTTTATCTGATTTCTTACTTCTAGCGTGCATAACTCATAAACCACACATCCAAGTGCCCAAACATCTGATTTTTATGTGTAAGGTTTGCTCTCACATACCTCAGGGCTAAAAACAAATTGTTTATATTAGAATTCATATTAATACTGGTTATGCATCGCTTGAATTATTTTCGGAGATTCGCACTTGTTTACCTCATGTAATATCTGAATAAACGTTAAAGCAATTTAGAAAAAACCAGGATGAAAGTTGTAAGTTTATTGTAAGGATAATGTAAAGAAGTAAATATTTTGTTCTTGTTTATTTTTCCTTATTTTCTTACGGTGTACCAACGACTGTTTAGGCTGAGTCATGGGTGTTCTCAAGCACTCTGGAAATACCAAAATCTCCAATTTTGATATCTCCATTGGAGTTAAGGAATATATTCGATGTTTTGATGTCTCTGTGCAAGATCTTATGCTAATGAATGTAGTTCAAAGCTGCTGCGATTTGAGTAAACCAATTCAAGATCACAGCTTCAGGTAACTTTTCCTTTTTGTTTTTCTTCCGCTTTATGTGGAAAGCTAAATCTCCCTCTAAGTAGTTGTAAAAAAGAATTAAATGCTGTTGAAGTTGTTTTGATATTTATGTGTTTCTTTTTCGTAAAACAAACAATAAGTATGATACCTTCACAGAATTCCATGATGATAATGAGTGTACCATCGATCATGAAAGAATCCTTGTAAGCAACAATATTTGGATGGCTTAGACTCTTCAGCAACTCAGCCTAATCAAAGAGCATAAAGATTGTTTAGTTTGAGTGACTTCGCTGAGTGATAATGAGTTTATAATAACAAATCAATCTGTCTGACTTCTTGCTTGGAGGATTCTTGCTCTTTTTCTTTGAGACCTGCGAGAATAATCTTTTTTGCAATGTACACTTATTATGAGGCATATTCCTTGACTAAAGTTGCAGATCCTGAGAAAGATAATAGCGCAAATTGTTCAATCACGCAATCAAAATACTAATATGAAGTTATTTATCCTTACCAAAGTTTCCTCTGCCGATGACTTCGAGTTCTTAAAACCTCTAGAGATAGGGGTTCATGGAGCTCATTATTTGTTTGTTGTTTCGCTTGCTCTAAAAACTAAAAAGTTAAAAATAATTTAGTCGGAGAATGAAAAAGCAGATTCTGTGTATTAATCGTGAATTTTTATTTTATTGCCAAATGCGCAAAGAATCAGTTAATCAAAAGAAGACGAAGAAGAAGAAGAAGAAAGTTTATCTAATTATCAAATTATTCTTAAAAAAATCAATTCTTTTTTTCGTTCTTTTTGCAAGATACATTAATATGAAACTTTTTGCGTTTTCTTGGGATTCTTTTTATTGTCTTGCTCGCATTCACTGAGTTTTCAGCTTTAATCAATTAATCACGCAGTAGACTGATAACCATAAGAAAGTTTCAATTCAATAATTAAAAAAATCAAAGAAAAATTTCCAAACATAAACAGTTTTAGTTTATATTCTGAAAAAAAAGAAATAGTTGTGCTTGAGTGAAATTTGGGGGATATGTCGGAAATCGCTAAGGACTCATTCTACAAGGAGAGGTACTATTAGTTGTCAGTGAACAGCTGGGGCGAAGGAGAGGAAAAAGATAGAGAAAACAGACGCATCAAGGAACTCAGTAAAAACACAATGACTCCTGAGATAATCAAGTAGGGGCTAGGAACTCTTGGTAAAACAGCTTAAGGATCACATTACGCGTTTCTTTCTTTCAAAGCGAGTAACTGTGATCTCTACAGCATTGGCGTAAAATATCATAAAAGAAAAATCAATAAATTCCTGTTGAATTTGTCTTTAGACAAATGCCTCTTGAAGAAGTTTTGTTTATTTGATTTGAATACTTGGAAAATTAGGGAATCGAGGATTTCAAACATCTGCAATATGTCGATGTTTCAGAGAACAATCTAGTGACTTTAAAACCACTTTCTGCGTTGAAATACATCACTCATTTGAATGTTTCCAAGAATAATCTCTCCAAACTTCTTGATATTAAGTAATAAATTGTAGGATGTGTAAAATCACAGCGCATACTTAGAATTTTAATTTGAAAGTGAAATGAATTGAAAATAAACTTACTAATTGCTGTTTTTAATATGCTATTTAACTAGAGAGATTCCATATAACCTTGAGGAGGTGATTTCAAGTAACAACTAGATTAAGGTCATAAAAGATATGGGTGTACATAAGTACTTGAAGAAATTAGATTTATCACATAACAGTATCAGCAAAATAGAAGGATTAGCGTAGAATAAAGATCTCTAAGTGCTTAAACTAGCTTATAATCAAATAGATCTTATTGAAAATCTCGATAATCTTCATATTGTTGAACTTGATCTCATGGGAAATATGATCACGCATCTTACTGGGCTGAGTCATCTTCCAAATCTCAGAAAACTCAATCTGTCCTCAAATAGGATTTCCAGGTAAAGTCATGTTAAAACTAAACAAATAACTCAAATTCGATTCTAACATATTGTTACCCTTGCATAAACAGATTGAAAGGGTTAATTGATCTCGTAGAATTAAGGGAATTGAGATTGTCTGATAATTAGATCTAAAGAGTTCGAGAGCTTCATTATCTCCAGAACCTAACTTTCTTATCAGATCTTGATTTGTGTTTCAACAAAGTCTAAGACAAGCGATTCTTCCGGTATCAGGTAATTCAAAAAAGGAAGGAATTCAATCTCTCTTTTTTTATCAATCCTTTCTTTGGAGTTAAAATCTTGTTTGTTCTTTTGCAGGTATTATATCGGCTTCCTGGCTTAAGAGTACTCGACGGTGTCAGCACAACTCAAGAAGAATTTGTTAAAGCAGAAAACTTATATGGCATGGATTTAGAAGATCGTAAGCGCATATTCTACGAAATCTTGCCCGAAGAAGAATTTATCGATAGGAGAATCAACATAGCTGACTTGATCGAAGCCGAAACAGACAGTGACAATGAAGATGCTATGCAGTTCGTAGATTAATATGATAAAAACGGGGAGAGAACTCGTCCATTTGGGGATTAACTAGGATCTAGCAAATCCTTATAAAATTCTAAAGGTTTGTCAGGATCACTTTACAATAAATCATCCAAAAGCTTAGCATTAAGCCAAGCTGGTAGAACTAGTCAAGGGTCATAAGACGATCAAGGCAACAGTGGTAACTCTGTTTACAACTAAAAATCTAAATCGCTTGCTGAAAGATTTGAACAATTCAAGCATAACAGCAGATCTTCAGGAGCTATCAGCTAAAATCAATTAGCAATTCCAAATCCATTAAATACCAGCAGCAGCAACAATAGCAACAATAACAAGGGTAATAACAATAGTAACCCAACTGAAAACAATGACCCCAACAATGGTAATTGAGGCTTTTTCTAAAACAAAATATGACAAATGTATGTCCAAAAATAAGCCCGTTGTTGTTCTGTAAAGTGCCATTCAAAAACAAAAATATTTTAATCTTTTTGAGCAAATAAAATAAGAAATACATTAATCAAAGTTAAATAGCACATTTTAGCTAGTTTTGTGCAGTTTGATTGAATTCTTTTTGGTTGTGTGTTCCTTAAAACAAAGAATTTTCCCATATTTCCTTTTTGATTAAATCTTCTTCCATATTCTTACAAAAAAAGAAGAAAGAATATTCATCCATAAACAAGATTCTGTTCAGAAATATACTTGCAGTTACTGCTAGTACTACATTACTTCTTCTTCATCATCTAGATTCATCATTTTCATCAACTAATAGCTCCAAAACTAACACATTTCCTTGTTTCCTATGCAAAACTAATTCGATTAGATTAAGATCAACTCTTTTACTATCTTGATAATCCAAGCTATTCAGGCATTTTTCTTTGATCTTTACACATCTTCTCCACAGTACGTAGATTACCATGTGAAGGAATGTCATGAATTAGTTGTCTGGTCATTTAGCACTCTGATAGCCTTAGCTGTATCGATTATGTTCTGCTCTTTGAATATCTTAGCTGCATATTGTAAGAGCGCAACTCTAGTAAAATACACATCTTCATTAGTTGGATTCAGTCAACTCGCGATTCTTGTAACTTATATTGGAGATTGGGTATCCTTAGACAGCATTTGTGGATCACTTTACAAACTAAACAAATTATTCTTTATTCTTATGCTCACAGTCATGTGCATATCGATTTTGGTGTCGATTGTCAAATTTGTCAATGCCAAAACCAGGTGATCAAAATCTCAACAGAAATAATCCATAATAACCAATGTGTATTTCTTTATTTATTTTCCAATAAAGTGATGATTTAAGAGATGACAAAATTAAAAATAGCTGATATTTAATATTTTTTTAGCTTTTTATCAGTGTTGAAGAGTTAAAGAAATAGAATTTTTAAATAATCTCAAAAAGTACCAAAAAGACAAGTTTTAAATAACACTATAATTATTTAGACTTTGTAGGTAACAGTTTTACCTTTCTTTTTTTAAAAAATAAGCAAACATATAAATTGGAGCTTTCAACAAAGAAGACAAACACAAATTTTACAAATTTGAAGTCTTTTTTTGTGTATTTCTTTTTTTCTGAATATTGAGGGTTAATAATGATGTAAGGTAGACTTCGCTGAAGTTATCAAATAATCAAGAAATTTGAAGGTATTAACATCCGAAAGAAGGGAGAGGGAAATGAAAAATTACATTTTTTTAAAAAAAAGCGTACATTGAAGAGACACATAAATGACCAGAAATTAAAAAAATGTTTCCCATTTTCCTTGGAGAATTCTTCTCTCAGCAAAAAACCAATTGAATATTAAATCTTTTTGTGGCAGAACTGTCTTACCTTACACTCTTAAGCTGAAATTGAGATACTTAAAAAAGTAATTTAGAAAAAAAAGAACAATAGAAGTTTAAATCGACAGATAGGTTTAAACAGAGTTATTCTGCAAAATGTAGAAGAATTCAATCCTCGACTGATCAGCTGACTAATATCCAGATTTTTTCAGGGAAATTATTCCCCAAATCAAAGACTTTTTAAATGAGGTTCTGTAGAGGATATTAAATTCAGTTTTACCGAAGTGAAAAACAAAAAGATATTAAATCAATTAGATATTTAAATAAAGGAGAAAATGCAAAAATAAACCAACAAGGATAAGGATAATCCATCCTTGCTGGAGATGCAAGGGGACTATGATAGGAAAGACCAAAGTCAATCAAGCGGTCTTTAGAACAGCTAACTTGAAAATCCCAAAATTAACGACTCAGATGAAGAGCGAAAGAAAACTCTTCATATGAAGCTCAATCCATTGTCTTAAGGCAATCACAATGATCAAAGCAATAATGTGTTTAATGGAACTTCTCAGGACACTCAAGATCATTCAGGACCGCTAAAAAATAGCGATAGAACCAACCAAGTAAAAAGCAAGTATTCTAATGATCCTAATCGATTATAAGAATAGGAATCTTTAAACTATCAAATTGAACCTTTAGAAGAAGAAAACATGTAGTAATTATGCTCTACTTTGTCAACCCATGTAAGTCTGCTCTTGAAGAAAAACTTCTTAGTAAACTAGAGGCACAAATATATTTTTATTTTTCATTACTTAACACCATTAGCTGTGTTGCTCTTGTTGATGCTTTGGTAGAACATAGCTAATATGGCAACTAAGTTTCTTGTTTTGGATCCTGAGGTGATTTCTGATGTTACAATTCCAAAATGCTATTCTCCTGAGTATGTTTACACTCAAGATGTTACTGAATTAGGCATACCTACTGAGGGAAATAAAAGAGGATGCACATCAGTTGGGTATTATATTGTAGGAGAGAGGCAGCTTTGGGTAGATTAAGCTATGGAGTATGTTGCAAGAAGAAATAACTTGATTTTTGGAGAAGATGTAAAGTTGATATCGCAGGGAAATCCAAATAAAATTAAAAAATATCTTGGAAAACATCTAAACAGGACTTAAATAGGAGTAGTATTCTGTACTTCCTCATATCCGCTAGATTAATTTGGTCTAGATTTTGAAGTTCCATGCTCGATAAATCTTTAGAATTAAGATGGCTCTTCTCCATGGTACTTTAGATTCTTTTCTGCAACCGATTAATTTAAATAATTAAAAAATGCGAAGACTCTTGTGTACACAATTTTATATAACTACACTTTGAATTACAAGACTCCCTACCTAACTGATCCAAAAGCTAGTGTTGGGAAAGATGACTTGATCAGAGCACTTAAAACTTCTTTAGATAGCGGATTAGCTGAAATAGTTGCAAATAACCTTCCTAACGAATTTATGAGAGTTTTTGATGATACTAAATCACTCGACGAACAGCGATTGAATCTCGATTTTACGAGCAAGAGAATAGAAGTCACTTCTCAAGATTACCCAAAGATACCCACTAGGTTCGCAGAAGGGTACAATGTGTTTTCAGGAACTGGTGCTTTCTACTTATTCATTCCAATAATGATCTCTTTTATTCTCCTGATAAATGAAATACTTCGCGAAAAAGAAAAAAAACTCCGCTAAGGATTAACCACCATTGGCTTATCACATTTCAGCTACATAACCAGCTGGGTGATCTACTCTGTGATAACTATGGCAATTCTTCAAATAACATTCATAGCATGTGGAATTTTCTTTGAATTTGAGTTTTTTACTCGTAGCCCTGTTTTAGTAACGTTCTCAGTGCTTTTCTCATTCGGGCTTTCCTTCCTGTCGATTGGCTTCTTCATCACAACTCTCTGCAGTGATGTGAAAGTGGGGTACACAGTAGCTTACTCTTTTCTCTTGTTTTCAATAGTCATGGCTATGTTTATGACTGCTCCAGTTTTTATATTTTACCTCTACAATGACGAAGCTAATTGGTTCGTTTATGCAGTTAGAAGTGTTTTTAGTCTCTACCCTGCATTTCATTTCTCCAAGCTCTTCCATGACATTGCTTAGCGGACTAACAAGCACTTTGATTTCACTGAAGCTCGATGGATATTAGGCCCAGGATTTAATTATGCTGATATCTTCAATGGATTTAGTGGAAAATTCCCTTTTCCTCCAACAGAATACCACACTCCAACAGCATTCTCTTCATTTATTTATCTAAATCTCACATCGATTCTATTTTTCACTTTAGGATGGTACTGTGATCATGTCGTTTCTAGTGTAAGAATAAGTTATCCAAAATTACATAAAACATCTAAATCCCAAATTCATAGGATATTTTTTAAATATATTTTTATTTCTCTTTCTAGAATAGGGGCACATAAGAGAGTCCACTGTTCTTCATGCAAAGAAATTACTGGAGGTGCTTGCGAAGAAATCAATTGATTCATCGAAGAGTATCAAAGAATTTTCATGCTCATAAAGAAAACGAATTAGAAGGAATTATCCTTGAAGTTGATTAATCTGTCAAAATGGAGAAAGAAGAAGTCATAAACAGTTAGCTTTAAGAGATGCCAGTGAATGGGATTAGAGTTGTTGGTCTTAGTAAGACATATTGTAAGTATCCTTTTGGGATACGCTCGAAGGAAGATAAAAAAGCAATCGATGAAATATTCTTCGAGATAAGAGAAAATGAACTAATTTCATTACTTGGACACAACGGAGCAGGAAAAAGCACGTTAATCGGAGTATTAACGGGGCTACTAGCTCCTACAGAAGGCACTGCGATAATCTCTGGATATGATATTAGGACTAATATGGATAAAATCAGAAAAATGATGGGAGTATGTCCTCAATTCGACATTCTCTGGGATGAACTCACAGTGAAAGAACATCTTGAAATGTTCAGCAGAATCAAGGGAATAAACCCAAAATATATTGATTAAGAAATCAATAAAAGATTAGCTGATGTGCTACTCTTAGAGAAGAAAGATTACAGAATCAGCACCCTCAGTGGAGGATAAAAAAGAAGAGTTTCACTTGCAATCGCCACCATTGGTATGTTTTAAACAATTTCAAGGTTTATTCAAAAAATTTAAACAATTTTTTTAAAATAGGAAATCCAAAGATCGTATTCCTTGATGAGCCAACTACAGGGATGGATCCTAAGACTAGACGAGAAGTCTGGGGTATGATTAAAGAAATGAAGAACAATAGGAGTGTAATCCTGACAACGCACGCAATGGAGGAGGCTGATATCTTAAGTGATAGAATAATTGTAGTCTCAGATGGGAAAGTTCGAGCGATCGGCACTCCATTGTAATTAAAGAACAGCCATGGAAACTCCTACAGACTAAGTTTGATTTTGTCTTCCTTCGATCCATAAGTAATGAAGAGTGTGAAGGAAGAATTGAAAAAGATTCTCCCTTCTCATAACAGCATGGAGTCAGATGCGTCGAATATTGTGATTGGGATATCTTCTCTTCATTTAGAAGAGCTCCAGCAGTTATTTGAGATTCTAGAAAATGACGAAATCGCAGAAGAAAATAAACAGTTTAAGTAGTCGATCAAAGAGTGGAGCCTCTCTCATGCTACACTAGAGGAAGTGTTTATGAAGCTCTCAGAAAACTGTGAATAGTTCTAATAATAGGGTGTTGATGGGTGAGAAAAGAAACAAGTAAAACATATCTTGAAAAATACAATATTTTTTTGTGAAGTGGGAATTTCTGGTACATGTTGCAATTCGATTTCGAAAATACAAAAAATAAAAGGATCCTCATTGTGCATTATTCGTCGGGATGAGTTAATGCTTTCATAGAAAAAGTAGATTCAACTATTGCAAGTATTTCAAAGTTCAATACATGTGAATATGATAAAAATTCTCTTTTTAAAAAGATATTTTTAGGGATGCATTTTCACATGTTAAAACACGAAAACGATTATTTTTCAATAAGCATAAGCTTCCCCGATCATTTGGCGGAAAGTATCATAGAAATTGAAGATAACTGATCCTGAAATCATATAATATGCTGATCTAGGACCAAATCCACTGAGGAAGAGTTTAGGTACTTTTTCTTCCCTAATAATGGTCTTTAAACAATTTGTGAATCCTTCATATTTAGGGTATTATTGAGTGACTAATCTTGTAGTAATTAGATCAAATGGGTTACTTAAGATTATACCTACAAGAGAACCTAATATCATGCCAGTTATTCGTCTGTTGTAATCTCCTTGATTTGGAATCGATCGATCGATGTGATGTTGGATTAATTGTCGCTGATAAGGATCAGATGAAGAGTAGAGGTTCACATAGTTTTCTCCATGCAAACATAATTAAAACACAGAGTTGAATCCAACACGATAGAAGAAATCCCTAAACAAAAAAATTTTGGAACAAAATGATATCGTAAGCATGAAATACAATATTTTTGACTATTTTGTTGGTTTAGGTTTCAAGAATATCTCATATCCATCCTTTTACCTCATGAGAGAAGGTAACAGAGCTGACTTCATTCCATTCATGTATCTGTTGAAGCCTATTTCTCCTGAATTCATTTGAAGATACATTTTGCGCACTTCAAAAGGCAATCTGAAAGGTGTTGCAAATATATCTGCAAAGGTGAAGCACAGCAATTGCTTTTGGAATGTTGAAATTCCTTTGAGATATTGATTCTTCATGAGTTCTAAATTAGCCCATCTGTAAGCAGCATTATTTACACAAACACCAGAGAATGTGCTGAGCATCCCTTATCCTATGCCTCTATAAAGAGCTGTAGGCCAATTTTATAAACAAAGAATTTTAAACAAAGAAAAAGAATATAGAATGTATTTGAGAGTCTATTTGTTATTGTGTTCTATTTGAAGAGAAATGAATCAAAAAGAGAGAGAATTGCATATCATTTTACGAAAGTTTTGGACATTGTTTTTGACAAAGAAGGAGATATCTTCTAATGGATGCTTAGCTTGAATCCTCGTCTTGATGGTATTAAATGGATAGCACATTAAAATGCATGATACTTCGAGTGTGAGATTGCTGACGAGATCTAAGTTATTTCTGATAAGATACTGGTAGTATTCTGGATCAGACAATGTGTAGGTCTTTGCTTTGATCTTTTCATTTTCAACTTTCCTAATTCTCTCTAGCAATCCTTCGAGTTCTGTTTAACTTGCAACGATATCATCTTTATTCTCATTATCATGCTGAAGGATACGAGATTTCTTGTAAATTTCCCTGAACTTTCTATCTTACTCCATGCTACGTTATTCCATTAAATCTAAGATCCTTTAGTCCTCATACATCTTTCGAGAATCTACCTTCTCTGCTTAGTTGTTCGCCATCTTGAAATAATAGAATGTGCTTCCAATGAAAAAGATACTAAGATCTTTTTTTCTTTTTTCTTTTTAATATTTTATCAAATTTCACAAACTGAACTCAAAGATATCGAGCCTTTTCCATGGATATTTGTTTTTTTAGATTTCCCAAGTGAATCAATCCAATCAATCAGACAGCATATGAATGCTATTAACTAGGGAGAATTTACTCTTGATTACAAATGAAAATAGAAGAACTATTAGTTTAGGGCGAACAACATCTAAAAAATGAAATAGTTTTATTTTTATCACAGAATTCTTTTTTGTACTTAATTTCTTATTTTCAGTTGTATTTTGAATTAAACGAACGAGGATGCTTGAATCTTTAAGGTGAGTTAGATCGAGAATGACGGTTTTTACTATTGCGATTTGAACCATCATATCCTTTAATCTTCTCTTCGTTATTCCCTTAATTACTTGAATTATTGCTATCTTGAGAATTATTTTTATGATAAGTTTGATCCTTCGATTTTGGATATTTATCAGCATACGAAACAGATCGTTTATGATTACCCTCCTAGAAACGCTGCTGTTGATGGTGATATTAATTCTAATATCGATAATGAGTCGGTGAATGCATGCGGGAATCATTATTCGAATAGTGTCTTCCTCTTCGCATATCTCGATATTTATAATTGTTATTTTGATTGTAATTGTGTGAGTAGTTATTACTATTCCTTGCTGGATACCTGCCATCTGTGGAATTATTTCGTTTATCGTTAAGTTATCTCTCTTCAGAGTTCTTTCCGTGATATCGCTGTGCTTAAAACCCTGGTTTGGTATTTTCAATAGATATTTTATCTTTTTACTGATCTCTCTCGTAGGATGCTCTGCTCTTTGGAGATGAAAAGTCTTCTTCTTTTTCTGGTTTTCTCGATCGAGACCTAGAGTTGTGAGGGGAGCTAAGTTTTTCGAGTTGATCTGATTTGTCTTGATTTTGAAGGGTTATTCGTTACTTAATCGTGTAGTGTTTTTATTCTTCAGTTGAATTTGCAGATTTTTCACCAGATTAGGCAGATTCGTTGTTTTTAGAAGCTGATTTTCTCTTTGTTATTTCTTTTTTGTGACTCGAATTACCAGTCTTGTAATGCTCCTTTGATTTATTTGACCTTTTACTGAAACTTTTATTATTTCTCGATGTACTTCTGTGATCTTTCTTTTTCTTTCTGTCTCGTTTATGTTTTTGCGTCCTCTCTTAACTGCGACTACTACTACTGCCACTACTGCTACTCTCCCTGTTGGAGCTGCTTTTACTACTACTGGTACTACTAGTTCGTTTATTTTTAATTCTACTTTTATATTTTTATTTTCTTTCTTCTCTGAGTTTATTTTTTAGGAAATTTTACCTTAATTCATATAATTATTCTTCTTCTTCACATCTGTTTGCGTCAAGTTAATCTTAATCTTGTTATTCCTTGATATTATTTTTTTGTGAGGGCGACTTGAGAATGATTTCTTCAGGTTGATCCTGATGTTTCTCCTGCTTTGTCTCTTTGTTAATTTCGAGATTATCTGAATTGACTTTTTGTTCGTTTTCATTTTCATTAGTTTTCTTTTCATTTTCCTAATTCTATGGTTTAATTGGACTTGAGTTGCTTAATTAATCCTCAACATTAGAGGAATTATCTTTGACTGTGCGTCTTCGATGTTTTTTTCCTCTATCAGGTGATCTATTCACTGGAGCAGTAAACTCAGCAAGTCTTTATTTATCTGAAGGTGATGAATATCCAAGGGTATGGATTGCTTTATTTTCAAAAATATAATTAAAATAATTATTTTTCAATTTCAATTTATTGTTCAATTATCCTTTTTGCTGTGCTTGTTTGTTTTTATTTTTAAAAAGAAAAAAGTCCTCCAAAAATCTTCTTACATCTTGATTTTGTCAAATCCTCCGCTGCCGTTTAAGTAGTCTCACAGAAGTTATTATTGGTAGGATGAAACATTGCAGAAGGTGTATTCAAAGAAATCGTTTACTCTTAGCAGTCCTGATCTAAACTGTTGTGATTATAAATTGGAGTCGTACTACGTTGACTAAGTTTCTTCTGATCATCTTCTTCTTTCAAAGATAAATACTCTGGTCGAAGCTGCTTGAAGGATTTATGGATAACTGACAAGTCTTCTAGAAAATATTTTTAGAATTGAAAATGCTGGTTTGTCTTAGAATAAGATTCCATGCGTTAATCGGTAGCACTTTCATCACATTTTTCATAGAATCTACAATACGGGTTTTCTTAGGTATCCCTGATTCTCCATGATTATTTAGAATACCCAGGATGCAAGTTTATTCGAAATAGAGGAAATTCTCTGAGCTTTTATGGGAGTTTGGAGATAAGAGTAAATGCAGAATCAACATCTGATAAAAGTGCCATGCAGTGTTTTTTTTAATTCAACATAATTGGTTCTTCAACAGATTTTATAGAAGAAGGCTGTAGAGCAACCATGTGAAGAAGTCTCTGAAAATTAGATTTATCAAAATATCCTGGAAGATTCCGTAAAATTATTGGAACCCAGCACGGTGATTAATAACCTATCTAAGGCTCCTTATTTAGTGAACCCTCAAGAGGAATCCTTTTGGTATTGTTTCTTGTAGGGTTTTTCAAATTATTCACAGTGACTCTATACAATTCCAAGCGGTCTCCCAGCAAATTCCTAAAAGACTAAGAATTGCTTTTAAAGTATTCAAATATTTTTTGAGCTTGTTTTTCGTTGGAGAGAGTGACTAGCAATGAGTATTTACCATGATAGTAGAATGTCCTCATTGCTTCAAAGCAAATAAACGGTAGGACATTGAATTTACTTCGAATATCATGTTTTATCGACGCTGAAGAAATCTAAACATCGATATTAAGAAATAGCAACTCTGAGACGCTTCCCCAATAAAAATTAAGGTTTTCGTTTCTTCCATTTGTCGATGATGATGCTCCTCGTTGATTGGAAGGAGGATCTCTCTCAATAGTGAGCAGCGAGGAATCTATCATGTAGCTCAGCACATCGTCTAGACTGGTACTCGCTGGAATGGGTTTTTGTTTTTTTCTCGAAGATGAAGATTATTCTTCATCGCTCTCGTTCGGGGAGCTCTCTCCTGATGTAACAGTAGGCAGTAAGAGTTCGATGGGCAGGAGTAAATCAGTTGAATATTTATCAACTGTTTCATCATTTTCAAAGAAGTTTTAATCACTGTGCTGCTTTTCTTTTTCACTTTTTTCATTCGCTTGTTTTTCCAAAACAAGTGTAGCCCTTGCATTTTAAAAAGTTATGTATTGCTAAGGGTTTTCTTAAGTGAAAAGAGTTCTTTCTTCGGGAATGCTTGAACGAGTGAGAAATGATTTCCTGAGTTCAAGTTGTTATCGCGTCTTTTCGAGAGTGTAATATGCATTCTTAGAGGTTTGTTTAGTGTTTTTTAAACTTTGGGAATTCATTTGTGATTGTATGATGGATTTATTGATTTTTAAGGAGAATTCAAAGGGCGGGAAACTTATTTTTGAGTTGTTTAAGCTTTATGGATCGAAAGAAGGTGGAACCTACAGAGGAATATTGAAAGATCAGAGATTGCTAGAGATGAAATGTTGTAATAATCCAACTTTAAGGAACTTGCTGTTCGTTTTATCGATAGTGTTAGCCTTTCAGTTTACCCTATCCTTTTGTTTAATAATTCTGTTTCTATCTCTATTTGAGAATGATCCTTTTGCCTAGCGAATTGAAATAAGTCTTTTGATTTGCCCTTATCTATAGCCTCTTGATTTTTTATTCTTTTTTGACTTTTTCCTTTACTTTTTCTTCTTTCCTCTCAAAATCAAAATTATGAAAGTCCCTTGAATTAATTAAAACAAAATCAGCAAGAGACCCCTCCATTTTCTTGGTTTTCTTGTTGGTTTTAACTTATAAATTGAATGCTAAACAATGACAGAAGAGTATTTCTTGAAATCATTCCATTTATTATCATATGTTTTTTGAAATCAGTTTCTCTCAATTCTAAAATCAGTTGCTAGATTTTAAATTCTTCTTTTTCTTAAAATTACACCTTTTTGTGGTAATTTCAAATACAACAGGCATAAGTTAACACCTCATTATTTTCTAAAACGAGTTTATTCTATTAGATATCAACTTTGATCTAGATTACTCACAATGAAAATCATTAGATTTCAACTTTAAAAGCTAAGTTTAAGAATGGGAATTTTCAAGAAAGAAGGAAGGGATAGGAATACAAAAAAGGCTTCATGCAATATTCTTGGTTTGGGAGGGTTTTATTAGTGCGATTTCCTAATGATTGCTGCTTTTATTACCGTTTAGAGTAGATGAATTGCCAACCAAAATTCAAATTTGATTTTAATTTTTCCCACTGAAAAAAGAAAGAAACTAGCAAGACAGGTAGACAGACAAAGGATAAACTCCGCCATAGAATCCCATTTATTTACCACCCTATTCCTTTGGATTTGAAACCATGCCTTTTCAGGTACTAAACGAATTCTCAAACGAGTTTAAATACATGAAATTTTCGTATTTCCTTCCTTTCAAGAAAAGTTCTTCATTTGCATTGCTTTTTGAAAAAAAAAGAAAAGGAAAGGATCTAAGCTGTACCTCAAGTAATCTAAGAAACTACAAAAAACACAATAGTATAAGGATGAGGTATTGAGTAATAATGACGAAGCTGATGATTCTGAGAGTTCTATGTAATCGATTAGCAGTGCTACCGAAGATACAGAAAGTGATAGCATTTCTAGCGTTCATCTGTCTCCTGCGATAGGAACAGCAGCAACTTCACGTAAACAAAGTAAGCGAGTGTGTAAATGAAAACAATGAAATAATCCACAATTAAACCTGGTAAGAAAAAGAACGGAAGCATGGAGAGGTAGCTTCAAAAGCCTTGAAGAGATTTAGAAGTTCGTAAGTGGAGGCGATCTCAGAGATATCTGCAGAATCAGGGAATGAATCATCTGAGAAAGAAACTAGTAAAAAGATGAAGAAGAAAGCGGTTTGTCAACAAAAAAAGATGGGAAAACAGGGTAAGCAAGGAACGGAAGTAGATTTGGAAGATTCCATTAGCATTTCTTCAGCTGAAGATGACGACGATGATGAGGAGGATTCTGCTGATTTAAGTTCACTTGATGAAGAAAGCGAACCTGTAAGCGAGGATGAGCCTGAATAAATTACCTCAAAGAGATTAATTTTGAAAGAAAAAAAGACATTTTAATAAGAAAATATCACACCAAATTAGCCAAAACAGCAAAAATTAACTGTAGTTTAAAAAGGTCCATTTATTGCGTCAGTGGATAACATTGTAGAGAATAAGTCCCTGACCATCAACGAAATGGAAGCTATGAGTAAACTATTGAGTATCCAAGCTGATGGACTCAAGAGAAAGCAGCAGCAACAGTAATCCAAAAATTCTTTGAAGTAGGTATAAAAGCAAGCACCTTCTTTAAAGGCATTTCTTGGGTAGTTGCCAGTGAAAAAAGTAAAGTCCGAAGTGGAGCCCGATGCAGAAGTGCATAACAAATAGTAGATTGTTAAAAAAAACATTACGGCATTGATAAATTTATTACCCTCCGATGAAGATGTTTATGAAGATTTAAACATGAAAAGTAGGTAATTTACAAGTAGATAGAAGAAACAGGAGTAGGAGATGCAGTAGTAACCCATGTAAATGTATCAAGGAGCATTTCCTTAATATCAATAGTATCCTGTGAGATAAAATATTACACCGAATGGGAAGACAGGTAAACTGACTCCGAATATTGTTCCCTAAGGTTATCTAGGATAAGGAGTAGGGAAAATATCAACTTGCACAATGAAAAATATTCCTGGGAAACTCACTCCGATGATACGAGGGAACATGCAGAATTAGTTTACCCATTAAAGAGAGTAGCTGAATAATCTTGTTGAAATTGAATCGTAAATACAATCTCGTATTGAGACAATTAAAAATGAAATTGGACCTCTCCTTTCATGTCTTAATTCTGATGTACTTGGAGGGGGAGCTAGTTTGCATCAAAATTAGCTGCTTTAGGAAAAATAATAGTTTTTAAATACCAACAGCAATAATTGCTTGCAAGCTGATCCGTATTTAAATTCAAGAATATTTTAGGATCTCAGTGAACGGAGAGCGTAGTTGTAGCTATAGGACCAAGAATATCAAGCGTACTAGCTGCAATTATAACAACAACAGCAAATGCAACAATAAATGCAGGCAAAAATGGAATAGGAAAGGCAATTAAAGCTGCAATAATAGCAATAATAGTAGGAATATGAGTATATTTAGATGATGAATTTCTAGAATTAGTAAGAACGAATTAAGGTATCTGCTTAGAATTTCAGGTAAAATGAATAGGAGCAGATGATGAATATGAAGAATTTTAATAACTTAAAAAGAGGATGGAAACAAAATGGAGATGATGTCCATGAACATCAATAAATTGGAAGAAATTATGATGCCAGAGCTGGAGATTGGCTTTGTGGGAATTGCAAGAACTTTAACTTTGCATATCGTGAGATTTGCAATCGATGTGGATTGAAGCAAGATGACAATATCTTAATGGTTCATCCTCAAATCACGGAGGAAGCACTTGATTTGATCCACGAGTTGAATCATACTTTGAAAAAGCAACCGAGTACAAACACAAATGAAACCAAGCGAATTTATCGAAAAGTAGGATAAAATAAAGAAAACAACTCTTACATTTTCTCTGGGAATTCAAAGGAAAACAACATAATTAACCATCACAATAACTTTAATAAATAGACTCTCATGTACTAAGACAATTAGCAGCAAGTTCCTAAAAGGCAAAGTCTATTTCAGCAGTAATAATAGAAATATTAATAAAAACAGAACTTTTTATTTTGACGATTCCGAGAGATGCTAGCAATTCAGAAAAGTCAGGGTTATTTTCACGCGATTTTAAAGTAATTAGGAAAATATCTTGTATTTGATGGTAGCTCTTGAGTAAATATTAGTTCAGAAATTTCTAAAATGCAGAAGTAAATATTCAAGAAAAATAATAAATAATAAAATCTAAAAGTGCCCAAAAATAGCTTATTCACTAAGAATTTATTATTATCAAGCTGATGACCAACAAAGATCCAACTATTTCTGGAGCTTTTTGAAAGAACAATATATTTGTTTCATCTATTTTTTATTGTTTTCTGATATTATTTTCTGTTATTAAGGTCAATAAGTTCTTTTTCTAGAATTTTAAGACTTTCAAAGGGGGATTATTTTGAAATATATTTAAATATACTCTTCATCGAAATGAATGTTGAAGTGTTTCATTGTTTTTAAATTTTGTTGTTTTTGGGCAATCAATTTGATAAAAAAATAGCTCCTTTACACTTGAAATTGATTCTACTAGATAATTAAAAATTAAGGAAAAATGAGTGTGAACAACAATTCATACTTCGACAAAGTTGTCCAGTCAATAATTAGGGCAATTTACAGCTAAAGGATAGACATAAATGGATTTAAATACATAATGATCTGCTTGAACTTTCTTTACATTACTTCGCTGACATTTCCATGCCTCAAGTTAGACAGTCTTCAAGGTTCTAGTTCGATTCTGAGTAGCTTTGAATGGAAAGAAGGGTATAAGTTAATATTCATGATGATAAGACCAACTTAGATCCTACATTACCAAGATGTCAACTCCATGAATGGTTTCTTTGTCGCAATTTCTGGAATATATCTAGGGGTTTTATTTGTGATAATAGCTGCGAGCGGGATATTTCCAACAAATGCATCCAGAAACAAAAGTAGATTCTCATTCATGAGATTTCTGCTAATAAGCTCAAATATCTTCAATTATTACATCATGATGGTATTAGCTGAGATTCTAGCGGCAATCACATGGCGAGGAGGGTTTGGTGAATCGACAACATTGTCCTAATCTAACCTGGCAATAAGGATAATTAGTGGTTTCTTATTGCTTTTAGTGTTTCTCTTTTCTTAATTTAGTATCACCTACGGCGAGCAGTGCATTACTCATGAAGAATCTGCACTTTACAGAAACGATTCCAATAATTCCTCCTATTAACTCAGCAATATCATGAAATTCTGCTTGGCTGTTTTCTGCAGTACAGACCCGCTGATTGAGAAATCTGAAACATTGCTTGCGTTATGGCTGGGGACATTAGGGTATGTGCTGCTTTAACTTTATGATTTCTACACAGAAATACCATTCAGCTCGTTTGCAATATAAAATGTCTATCTCTTTTCTGTGAATTAGTCAGTTATTCTTATTTTCCTAGGCGTTCTAAGGAATTAGAAATCGCTTGAGAATACAACTGAATCAGGTATTAGGTTCCTTTCGAGTAGCAGCTTCCTTTTGATAGCCTTTGTAGCATCGATTATGGTTTAGCGTTTAGTTTTTGTATTCTGGCGAAAACGCCTGGATGATGTGCTCTTTGGAAATTAAATCAGCGAAGATCAGCTCAAATCGAAAGATCATAAGATATTTTCAAGGCGCATCAACATGCTACTTGCGAATAAACAAGCTTAACTTGAATCAGACTCTATCACGAGCATTGGAGTTTATCATCGTCATCAAGAACAATGCATCGACAAGTAAAATATATTAATATTTGAGGAACAAAAACAGGACACTTTTTTTTAAAAAATCTTTTTTATTGTGGGTTAAATAGACATTGCTTCTGTAAAGTCTAGGGTTCTGTGATGCTGAAGGGTAAGCAAGAAAAGAAACTATTACTGAATACGCGAGTTAACGAGTAGCTTCTTCGAATGTACGTACGTAATGATCTGCGATTAATCGATGTGTTTAACAACCCAGAAGATTCTTATTAATTTCTTCGTTTCATGGACTACTTTCTGTCTGTGAAGAAGCACACCCTTGCACTCTACAAGATCATCGATATTCAAATAGAATCTGAAAAAATGAGGAGATCTCTCAAATCAAGAACTTTTTTAAGTCTGCATGTGATGCTAGACATTTTGAAAGAGACAATGTCTAGCGATATTCGCAAAGGCATCGTTGACATGACTGTAGAATAGACATCTAAAGCTATTGAGATATACATTCAAATGGAGAATTAAAGAGCGAAGTTGCGAACCAAGATTGTTCAATGTCTTGAAGAGAAAAAAGAAGGATTGGAATTGATGATAAAATCATTCGAAATTTCTTAAGAAGTTGAAGATCTCAATACAAAATATGTTGAACTCATCGACTCTACTGAAAATCTCCTCATAGACTTCTACAAGCGATTCACAACTCCTTAGAACTAATTATTATTAATTTTCTTCGAAGCTGAAGTGAAAGGGAATCTTAAAAAAGCGTACGTTGTCAAGCAAGCGCATACTTAAAGTAATATTGCAGAATATCTGAACAGCAAAAATATGTTTATTGAAGTGTTCTCATAAGATGTCATCTCGATAACTGCCACAGTGGGCAAAAAATTAGGAAGGGTAACCTTTAAAAGGACAAACAATTCTGTTATTTTTCTAATCTTTTTTACCTTGAATTTTATCATTTTTTTGATTGTAGATTGTAGGGTATTCTGGCAAAGCACCATAGGTTTTTGGTTACGAAAAAACCGAATTTGACTATTTAGACGATATTAAGAATCTAATGCCTGTAACTTTAGCAAAAGTTCATGATGAAGTTGTGCGGTTTATGATGATCCGAGGGCGATATAATGTTGTGCACATAGCTAGGTAGGTATTTTTGCGCAACAAAAACAACTTCATCTTTCTCGTCAGTATTTTTGCAGATCTGAATTTTTATTACACTGAAGAATTACCCTTCATCTTCATGGCGAAAGTATTAAAGTCTACTAGCGGCTATTTTATTGTCAACAGCAAAGGCAGAATTGAAGGAATCTGCTAGAATTTTTTCACCAAAATAGGCTAAGCAATAGAATCTCTGCCTCTTAATTTTGGAGTGGATGTGCAATATGTACTCCCTTAGTTTGATAAGTTCCAAGAGGAATTGAGACCTTTCTTGAAGAAGGAATTTAATGAAGTTGAGATGACATTTCCTGATATCAAAAGCTCGTTATTCACTGATCTTTTTAACAGTAAAAGATTGAATCATTCAAAAATATTCTGGGTTTTTAAAAAATATTTTTTTTTGTTATTGTTGATAAAAAAGAGGTTAAGATCTCAAAAGTATCTTCAAACAAAGCATATGTTCCAAATAATGCTGATTTAAGATAACTTGGACCTCAAGAAACGTTAAGATCGCATATGAGTGTAGTTTAAGCAAAAGTCAACGCTAAGACTTCAGAAATAGTTAAATTCAAATCTGATATCAGCATCGAGAAGAGAACTTTACCAACTACAAAAGGAGATTTAGTGTATTATGTTGTCGAGATTAAAACTGCTGAGTTACAGAGACTCAAAGAAGATTTATTTGGCTCCAAGTCATCTTCGATTATGAGCACAGAGTTTTCAGGCAAACGAAATAAATTACAAAATTCAACTTTTAAAAATGAAACAATTCGGTAGTCTGAATCTTTTCAATCACAAGAAACAGAAGAGTTCAACGATGAAATTATGGATATCATGGCTTCGTCTCGAAGGATTATTCTCCCTTCCAAAGAGATTATCCTTGAGTCCGATAAAGAGTAAGAACAAAGAATAATGAAGAGTTTTTTTATTACTGCTTTCTGATGTTTTTTTTGCTAAAGATCAATAATCTCTTCCACCTCGGAAGTTATCAAGCTATCACCTTCTCCGTATGGAAAGTTAGCGCAGTCAAAGAGGAGCACAAGAGGATTATAGAAGTTCAAAGCATCCCCAGCAACAGTTACTCCACCAACAATTGAAATAATAAATGCTTCTATGATTCTCAATGAAAGCAATTAAAATTGCATGAAAAGCAAGGAGACATCCACAGTTGATTCATTTTATTTCAATAAAATTTAGGGGACATAGCATTCCATTGTAAGAATATGATGATTTCAAGATTTTTAAATAAAAATAAGTTACCCAACAAAGAATAACAAATATAATACTTATGTGATCCTTTTATGGTAAATAGTTTCTGTTTAACTTATATTGCATTGATTATGTTCTAGGTTAGTGAAGTTATGAAGGAAGAGCGTTTCGAAAATCTTTAGGAAACTTAACCTGGTTAATTTATGTCTTAGGATCCTAAAATGAAGAAATAGTTGCCTAATAATACATCATTTGCTAAAACAGTTATTACAAATAAAACAATAAACAATATAATAAATGAACGAAAAAACAAGAATATGAGTGATTCTGAAAAAGCAGAGGGTAAGGATATGTCAGAGAACAGCAAGAAAATGATTTCCTCTCGTTCATTGAAATCAGATAAAAAATCAAACAAAACAAACCTCACAAGCAAAACTAAAAAAAACAGTGCTTATTTACGTTACAAGACACAACAATCTAAGCTCGCGAAAGAAGAGCGACTCGAGTTATAAATCTCTAAATCAGATATTGCTGAAGGTGCCGACAGAGATATCGACAATGGATAGCAATTATCCAGCATAAACGGAGAAGAATCTGAGAAAACAAAATAAGTGAATAAATTTGCTTTTTTCGAAGCATTTGCAAATTCCAGGTAGCAGTTGAAATCATTAAGCGTACTGAATATTCTCAAGATATTTCAATTTGTAGCGATGATTATTGCTGCGTCTCTCAGTTCTGCTTCTGTTAATCGATCACTTGATTCGTTTCTCTAAATCTCCAATGCGATTGTATTACATCCGAATATCATCACTCCATATTCAACGTTTCTAACAGCTGTAAGAAATCAAGGAATTAACGAAAAATGCAACTTTTTTACTTTTCTCTTTGCATGCATTTCTTCCTTCATTTATTCATTTATTTTCTAAAATTTGTTTATTCAAAAGGAGTATCTTCATCGGTACTTTTTGTCCGCTACTTCGCTATCTGATTAACAAGAGCTCTTAGATTATCTTTAAGAACTCATGGTCACTTAGTTTAATTCATTAAGGCATCAAACTTAATTCTTTTACACCCAGGAAACATACAAAACCGAATTTACCGATGTGAAGCTTGAAATTTTAAATCCTTACCTGCTGAGATAATCATTTTCAACAACTTTTCCTTAAATACCAAGTGAATCAGCGAATATTCTCAACACCCTTCTCACAAACTTCTCACTCATCGATGCAATATCGCAGTTAGTGTTCCATCAATCCAATATTGCAAGTATCACTTTCTAGATAAAGTTTATTTTTTGAACTCAGCAAAATTTTTTTAATATTCTAACAAGTATGTTTTCTTTGCTAGATTCAGTGCCCTCCACAACTGATTATGGGTTACTTTTCCTGCAGCACAACTACAAGAGTTTTCTCTAAAAAGGAGTGGACAGATAGAAAGCCTCGATCGAAGATTCCATCTCAAAAACGAATTCCTTGTATATTGAAACGATATTGATCTCTTCAATGATGCTCGTTTTTTCTGCGGTGATTGTGATTATCATCCTATACAACTATCGTCTTTTTCAGAGAAGATTAATTCAAATTCTAAATGTTATCACGACTGTACGGACAAGCTCAGTGGAACATGAAATCCTCCGAGTACGTAGCATACTAGATAGCTTAAAAGAAGGCAATTCCATCTTAGAGCAATATGTTTTCAGCATTCGATAGAAGGAATACCTGATGAATTAATTCTAAGAATCAGAGGAATAAGTCTACTAGCAAGATTAAAGGAAAAGAAAAGCACTGAATGTAAAAGTTAACAGCAATGAGCTTTCTAGTTTACGGTTCTATGTTGTTTCTTCAGTTAGTTTTCTTTTGTTCTTTGTCTACGCCCTGACGAATCTCTTCACGAACGTAAAAACATCAACAAAATCACTTTTTTTCTTCACAAATGTAATTATTTTGTTGTTGTTTGTTTAGATAATATTCCTAAGTCAATACTCTCCAGCCATTGAATATCTCGAAACATTCGGCAAAGTAACCTTCTAAACGCCATCTCTTCTTTCGCTAGGTTGCATCATGTACGAAAAGCAACGAAACAACCCTCAGTTGATCTTCTAAGCTGAGTTTTCTGAGCTGAAATTGCAATTCCAACAATCTCTCTAAGACATCAGCGATTTCGCCCTCACCATTGATAAAATCAACAATAAATCTTTTTTTTCAGCTTCCTTCATTGCATCCTTCAGCAGGTAGACTTAACTTGATTTATGCTAAAATTCTTCATAATTCGCAATCTCCAAATGTGAAAAGCTCTTTCATGGAGCACTCACGTAAGGCTTAGGATACGCACTGAACACTTGGAAAGAAAAATTTAAAGTTGTCAATTCGATCAATTTCTCCAGCTACAATGCTCCTTCGTTTTACAAGAAAGTCTTGGAAATGCTTGATTTCAGTATTGTCTTAGATGAATCGATTTATTTCTTTACAGAGCTACTCGAGAAAGAGATCACAAAGGAAGTATAATAACAATAGAATATTGAATTTCTGCTAGCGATATTCTTCGGGGTACTGATTTCTTTCCCTAGATTGTATGAGATACTTGTTGAATAGAAAGCAATCCAGGAGAGGTTTATTAAAGCTAAGAAAATTGTATTTATGCTACCACTTTTTACTCTGATGATCGAAGAAACATTTACAAAGATGCTCAAAGCAATTGGAAATCAACTGCACATAAAAAAATGAAACTAAAAATTAGTGTGTTCATGTTATTCTTTTGTTTTGGAATATTGTCACGCTACAATTTGCTTTATTTTCATTTTTTTAGTTGCTGTTCATTATTTGCTAGGTGGATGTTGCTAAAGAGTATGGAAAGGGTAAAAACTTATCACCCACCAACAATAAGAGTTTGAATGTGTCTACTATCAATTTGTGTTTCACTCGATTCTGGTGAGTGAATTGAAAGGGTTTTAGAGCTAATCATTCATTATTTTTTTTTGAGAAATAAAAAATATCGAAAAATAAGAATTATAAAGTAAAAAAAGAAAATAATAAAGATCAAAAATGTCGGATAAGATTGAGATCACGCCAACTGTGCTGATGAACATCAGCGATCACTACACTAGAATCAAAGTGAGTCTCAATAATCCCAAAGTCAGATGCATTGGAGGACTTGTCGGATAAGTTGAAGGTCGAAAGATCAAATTGCAGCAGACGTTTGAGTTTAAGTACACGCTCGATGGAAATAACTTAGAAATCGTCGACATTGACTTAGAATTCATCAAATAAAAAGTTGATCTCCTGAAAGTCGAAATGTCTGGAAATCTCTTTAAAGACTATGAATTCCTAGGATGGTACTCAGCTGGAAGCAACCTTACACCACTTCCGTCTGATTTGAAATTCTAAAATGCCATAAACGATCGATTCCAGAATAACCCGATTTACTTAGTTTCTGATACTGTCACGAATATGAAGAACAAAGTAGATTTGCCAATCAAGATATTTGAAGTCAAGTATGAATAAGTTCTTGCGAATGAGCAGCATAAATATCTCACTCAAGAAAGTTATGCTGAGTTAGCATATGATGTCGTAGCGTCTAAAGCAGATACTATAACCATCGAAAGTACCTCCAAAAGTTATCAAAGCTCTGCACAGTCGCAATTCGCTGAAAATCTCAAGACCACAGTGAACGCTGTTTCGAGATTTTCTGAAAAAGTAGCTGGAATCCTTAAAGCACTCGATAACCCAGCTGTTTCTTCTAACCCCTCACTTCTTCTTGAACTTAATCAAATTCTATGCTCTTTCCCTTAGCAGTGTCATGATTCGCTGGATGCTAAAATGTTGGAGCATTACTCAGACGGAAACATAATTTCTTTCCTCAGTGCTCTTGCGGCTGCGAATAGAGTTATTCAGAATGTTTCAGAACACAAATCGGCATTCAAATCAACCAAGCCAATGTATTGAAAAATGTTATAGAACTTTGATATTTTTGTTGATGAAAAAAGAAAAACAACTTAAACTAGAAATTGTCGAGTAGATGATAGATTTGATCTTAATTTTTTACAATGATTTGAAAGAGAAAAAGTAATAGCAAATAGGGCAGGTACTTGGTTTGTTTTAAAAAAATTGCAACATATTTTTATTAGAAAAAAGCAATTCAAACTTTCGCTAAATTTACATCCGAAATTAGGAAACAAAAAAAAAACAATTAAAAAGATACAGGCATTAATTAAATCTTTAGCAACATGAAAATTAGATCAAGTGTTGCTTGATTTTTGGCTGTAAAACTAAAGGACAAATTATTAAACTAAGCAATTAAACAAAAAAAAACTAAGTACGATGTCGCAGAGAAGTTAAAATATTAGGGATGAAAATGACAATGACGGATGGAACATTTGTAAAAGCAAGAAAGTACCTTCTGATAAACTTGGAAATACTTAACAATTGCAGCTCAAATAGCAGTAGCAATAACAGCAATAACCCTAACCATCGTTGGTTGTTGATGCAATATAATAGGCAAAAAAAAGTAGAAAAGATAGTGAATCATAAGTAGCTGAGAAAAAAGCAGAAGATAATTAGTTTATCGTTGTTGAGAAGTATAAAAAACCTGAATAGCAATAATAATATGAATCTGCTGAATTTCCAGTAACTAATCCTAAGATTAAAGACACTTTATAGCAGTCATAATACACTCCTGCAATAACTGGAATGACACCAACTGAGAAATTCAAGCAATTTCGTGAGAGATTAAACGATTAAACAAAGCGAGATTATTATTTTGACAGATAATTCTTCAAGATCCATAATTGCCCGTAAATAAACGGGTTAGACTCCAAGTTAATCGATGATTTATCAGATGAGAATAGCAGCATATTCTCAAAAACAAGGAATATTATCTTATCATATTTGAACTACAATGGTGGCATAATTTTCTTTGGGTTGAGTTCTATCTATCGTGATGGTCTTCCTCACATGGAAGTACGCGGTTTTGATATTACTTTGTAGAATAGAAAATACTATGATACGATACACTCAGCGATTAATATTATTTCATCGAGAATATATCCTAAATCGTTTAAAATGGATGTTTCTATTATGAAAGTTTAAAAGGACACGCATCGAAAGACTGTTCCAATTAATAAGTTTATTGCGAGGATTGTAGTTTAGCAAGGTGCTGATCTTTAGAATCTTTATGTGTACAGGGAAACAGCAAATTCACCCGAATTTATAGCTGCGAAATATTCCAAGAAAGATTCCAGTTTTGTGACGATCAAAGGTACAGGTGTTGGAAATGTGTTAGAATTGAAATTGCAGCTGGCTAAAGTCAAAGATTTAACGATTAAGCATGCTGATGATTTCATGGATAGAAAAGATAGTTTTTCATATCTAAAAGGGAAGTTCTCAATGGCTAATGAAGATTAAGATTATTCAGATGAAGAGAGTTTTGAGTCTTCAATTGATGAAGAAGAAGATTCTCTTTCAGAATAATCAGAGGATTAGGGGCCTACTCAAGAATAGGATTTTGCTTACAAAACTAAAAAACAATAATCACAATAATAAGAATCCAGCAGTTCTACCAATAGCAATATCAATTCTTCAATTTAAAATACCAAAGATGTTTCATCATCAGCTGATGTTAGTGGTGGTTGGAATGCAGAAATACCTATTGATACAAAAGTCCTTTAGAACACAACTTAAAATCCTTCAGAGTATTATTAAATAATAATTATTTTTAATTATTTATTTTATTTTTATTATGACTTTAATTTTGTAAATTCTTATTTTTTTAATAAAAAATAGTTAAAAAGTGAACGGTTCTTCTTTAAATAAACCTGCTTAATAGCAAGAAAAAGAAAAAACTACAAAACCTAGCATTCATGGCGGGGATTCTTCTTCTAATGGATCTTCTAAAATACCTAATGAACCCTTATCCAATTTGAACTTCATTTAAGGATAATAGGAATCAGATGAGACATAAAATAAAGGCCAATTTATACAAAAACAAGGAAACTAGCAGGATTCTTTATTTCAGAGTGATTTACTGCCTTAATTTCTCAATACAGAACTTCTAAACGACTGTAATGAAAAAAATAATTAAAGAAGTCATCATCAGCCATAAACTATTGTAAATCCTTTTTTAGCAAATTAAATCAATTAATAATCGGGAATCCTAAACTAAATAGGTCATTCTGAATAAAATTAGAACTCCTTGATGCACGGGTACAACAACATTTAGTTATAATAACCCATTGGATAGTAAATCTAGCACTAGTAAGGCATCTAAAGAATTATCTCCTCACATACTTCTTGGCCTGGGTAAGTCTATCAGCCTAATAATAACATTACTCCAGTTTCTCATATTCCTTAATCTCTTTTAAACCTCTCAGATTTACAATTAAAAGACCTTCAAAGGCATTTAGAAAATTAAGTCAAAAATTATTAAGATATTCTTACATTAGCACATATTGAATAGAATAAGAGGTTATCTTAAATGTCAAGAGGGATATCTAATGGATTGCTAAGTTAAAAGCCGTTCTATAATGGTAGCGTTGGATAATTGTTACATCAAAACAACTTTTCAAAATGATAATTATTTTTTACATATGTCCATAATCAATTATTCTTAGTTTATTTAAAAAAATGAATAGCCAAAGTAACCTTGATATATTTTTCTATTTAATCACTTTATGGACTGCGATAATTATATTGGTTCAAATTATTATTTATTATTAGAAAATAAGATAATTACTAGTTTTGAAGTCTAGCTTTGATTCAATGTTAATTAGTTTTTGAAATTAAATAAGTTGATGGGAATTTATCATAATATCTATCTGCTTTTTTTTTGTTTTGTTACAAATTTATCAAAAATTATCGTTAGAAATTTAATTAATTTGTTATTGCCTATTTTTTAGGAGTCGTTAAGATTTTCTTTCAATCCCCACATGAATCTATTAAATTAATAACATTTTCTTAATAATTCCCTCTTTTATTATTAAATTCTTAGACAGTTAAAGTCATTTTGATTAATAATGATTTAGCTCATCAAAAGATACAGACACACACATAGTCATTTTCCAAAAAAAATCATAATAATGATCCCCTCCATTTGATGAAACACAGCATAAAATAAATGTTTCTACTCTCCAAAGTTTTTTAAACACCATTCATAATAGGAATACTAGTTTTTAAACGACTTAAAGATAAAAGAACTAAAGGAAACAACACTGGGAACAATAAAAAGCAATTTTGTATTGCCGTTCCATATACGCAAAGATACTGACTTAACTCCATCCAAGCAATTACAGTGGCCTAAATAAATGTTCTTTTTTTTCTTTGAGCAGAATATCCCCATAAAAAAAGCTACAATAAATAAATGCTTTACAAAGAGATGATACATTTTCATTTTGAATTGCTAAAGAACACCTGATTAATGAGCCGAAATGATGCATTTAGATCAACTGTTTGATCAATCATCTGCAACTAGAAACAACCCTCATGTTGTGTTTATGTTCTTGTTTGCGAAAATCTAAAAATGAGACCTAATAAATCAATGCCAAGTTTACTATTTATGGCCAAAGAAAAGCCTCTCTTTCACAATGAAATATGTATTTTGAGAGACTATTAAAAAGAATGAGAATTATTAAGATACAAAAAATTAAGAAAAAAAATGACAAATTGTCGTATTCCGTTGCAAGATTAAAAAAAACATCAAAATCTAAGCAAAATATTAAGAAAAAAAGATTTAATACAAATAGTTTATTACTTTTTAACTACATTGATTATTGATTTCTTTGGGGGAGAATGGAGAAAGAGAGAAATTATGCTAAACGAATGGAGAGTTGTTTGATCCTTTAAATAATTATTTAAGTTAAATTTATCAAAAAGAAACTAAAAAGCTTTATCTTTTTCCTTAATTATTAACATATTATCTAGATTCCTCATAGATTAATTATCCCCCATTTTATATCCCCATGTGAAAGCGCGAAAATTCAAAATAATTAATTAATTAAATAAAAATAAAATTCAAAATGTGCAATAAAGCATAGAGAAAAAATTAGAGAGGAAAATAAGATCTAGAGAGATTCATTAAGGAGAACGATGTCTTGCCACGGTTTTTACAACCCGAACAAACCCAAAACTGCAAATAGCCTTACAGTTCAATATGCGGATTAGTTTTTATCGAACGGATGAGTAGATTCGTTTCATAAAGGCAAAACATTGACGTCTCATTGCTTGAATACTCTCAAAAGGTAAGATCCATATATTTCCTCAGTCCAATATTGTCAAATCAGAATCGTACATTTCAAAAAAACTGCATATTTTAGACCTTCTATATGTTTTGAGCATTTTGAGTCTCCTTATTAATCATTTAGTTTTACAATGATTAATGAAGTTTAAGATTGATTCAATTTGCTCTTGTTATACAACTATTATAAACCCATAAATCATCCTCACACTTTCGCCTGCATATATGTTAAAAATTTTAAAAATAAAAATAAAAATCAAATTTACAATAAAAATAAATGAAAAAAATGAATGAAAAAGATGAAAAAAAATAAATTGTTAAAAAATAAATGTAAAAATTTCAAATTTTAAAAAAAAATAAAAAAACATTAAAAATTATTAAAAAATAATATGTGATTGGGGAGTTTGTGGGGGAGAAGATTTAGTTTGTTAGATATTTTCGATTCTTCGTTTTGTCTTGTAAGAAGATTTCAAAGAGCTTAATTATTGATCAGATGGGAGGGGAAAAAAAAAGGAGTTAAAAATTTGGAAATTTTTCGAAAAGTTTGAAATCGAAAAATATTCCCAAAAAAAAACTGTATTTTTAAATTAAACAAACGGAAAAATATGTCGTTTAAAGTGATAATTATTAAAAATCTCTAATTCTGAAAACTTAAAAATCATAAATAATGGTTTATATATGCTTACCAACCATAATCTACATTTTCTTTGAAATTCCTATTAAAATTATTATTTAAATATTATTGACTGTGGTTTTTTTTTTTACGTCAATTAATTGTAACAAAGTGATGTCAAAAAAGGATAAAAATTGATATTATCACTAATTTCATTTCAGTCTTGCTTGCTATTTAGATTAAAAGTGTAATCTGAATAAACTAACAACACAAGAAGTTCGAAAGAAATAAATAAAATCGAACAAAGAATGAGCTATTATTCTTCTTCTCATTCTAGTTATGTAAACTCATAGGCAGGCATGACACTAGACAGTTAAGAAGAAAGTGCTTTGCAATATGGAACACGAAACATAGCATAGTAGGGCCTGTTTGATTTCCGAGAACATCGAGAATTGATGGAATCTGCTTAAAAACGAGACGAAGATTCCGTAGCAGGAGAAGACATTCTCACAGTGGGATTTTATAATGGTAAAAGTTCTTCAGTAGCACGTCTTGAAAGTGGAAGTCTAAGTGTAACTGGACTAGGAAAATATGAAGAATCTAGTTAAACTCAACATCAGTTAGATTAAGAGAGTAGTAATAAGCACGAATAGTTCAGTAGATCAGCGCTAGAAGAAGAAAAAGAGAACAGAAAAAGAAAATAGTTTGAGTTTATGCAAATCGTGCAGTAGAATGCTGGATTCAAAAATGTAATATGGAGAAAAAGTGGGTTTTCAATTCTACAAAAAGCCATCCTCTTTAGTAAGAGGCTCCTGAGTAAGAGCATGACAAAGAAATTCAGAAATTTGCAGCGCCGTTAGTTTGACATTATCGGCGATAAATCAGCATTCTTCGATATTTATAAGTTCGGTCTTGCATTCGATGCAGAGATTCCTACTTTCTATGAGCGGATTGTGTTTTCTTACAGGAATTGGATTACAGGTATGTTATTGCAAAACAAAAAGTTAGTTTATTATCATAACAGTAGTTCTATGGGAAGTTCCATGAATTGACTTTAATTTCAATTAGCTAAAAGGAATAGACTTCAAGAACACATTAAGAATGGTTGTCTAGGAAACACAATAGCCAGGATATTTCGCATTATTGAGATCGAGGATACCGTTTTTCGTCCAGATTCAACGTTCAAAATTCTCTGGGACATATTTCTCATGATCATGGTACTCATCAACGTCTTTTACATGTAATTCAAAGAAATCTTTAAGTTAAGAACTTATTTGATACCACAAATGTAATCTAAACATACGATCAAAAAATTTCTATAGACTCGAGAAAGTTAAGTTTACTTTAATCGTTCATATTCAATCTTGGGGAGGAAAGATTGGTTCTAAATTCTCTCTTGATTTGAAGTGCTTTTATTTAACTTTTTTTCTTCTTTTTTTGTTAATTAATCAAAACAACAGCCCCTTGAAGCTAGCGTTTGATTTTGATTCTGATGAGGATTCTTCTCTTGAATATCTCCTTGTGTAAAAATATTTAAAAAGAGATTATTTTTTTTTAGTTTGTTTTTAATCTTTGCTTTTTTTAAGAGGATAAGGAGCTCAACTGGTTTTCTTATTAGATATCGCACTCAACTTTAATACAGCTTTTTTCAAGTAAGGTGTGCTTATCAATAGCCGTATAGCTATCGTTAAACGTTATGGCAGATGTAAAAATGAAAATTCAACATATTTTTTTTTTTGCATTGAGAAATACCAATACAAGAATTATTTTTATTTTTAACTTATTTTTTTCAGTAAAAGTATGGAGAGACTTGCTATTGATTATGCCATACTTTTTAAGCAGCTAGGATGATTGGAAGTATCTTTAAGCTGTTTTTATCTTTCGAGTATTTTTAGTAAGAAATAAAACAGCAAGAAAAACTACTGTTTTTTTTAGATAAAAAATCTTTTATTTTTTCAAAGTTTCTTAAGATATTTATTCTAAAATTAGATCCGAAACATAGTCCACCGTTTAGAGGAAGTCTTTCATCCTCGAAACAGTGGTGCAGTGGCTATTGATATTGCAAGGGTGATCTTCTTGCTGTCTTTCATAGCGCATCTTGCTGGTTGCAGTTTTTACTTTCTAGCAAGTTCTGAGAATGTGACTCCAACTTGGGTGTCAGTGTTAAATACTCCAGCATCAGATTGGTTTAGTTTATACATTTCAGGACTTTATTTTTCAGTCATTACAATGTAAACAATGTTTTTAAAAATATCTTAAGAGGCAATATCTAAGGCAGTTTATTGTTTTCTAGGATAACTCTAGGATATGGCGATATCGTACCAGTCACAACAAAAGAAAAGATTTTTGTTATCTGCATGACTCTAGTTTCATCTGCAGTTTTCGCTTATTCTGTGAATACAAGTAATTTCTTTAATAAAAATCATTGTTTATCTGTTACTTTAAACATATTTTATCTTCGTTTAGTTTCTGGAATCATTGGAGATATGTCTTTAAGGAAAAAGCAGTTCCAATCGAAGATGATGAACTTAAACCGTCATATTTAAAAGAGAGGACTCAATAAACAACTTGCAATGAGAGTCAGAAAATATATCGAGTATCTCTACAAAGAAGAGCTTGTATCGAATGAATCAGCTGAGAGAGATCTTGAATAGATACCTTAGTCGCTAAAAGAAGATGTCTATTGTGATATTTATGGAAAATTATTACGATCGAATAAGGTGTTCAATCTCAACTTTTCTTCTTAGTTTCTAGATCGTTTAGCATTGCGATTAAAGGAAAAGCGATATGGACCGGAAGAAGTCATCTTCAAGCTAGGAGATCAAGATTAAATGCTGTTTTTTTTGACCAAAGGAGAAGTTGAGTTGTTCTATCCAATCAGAGACTCATCGAATGCAGAATGTCTAAAAATCTCCCACATTTATGTATTTTTATTTTTCCAAAATTATTATGTTTTTGGTAGTTTTCTTGATAAATCATTTTTGAAAAAAAAAGAAAGGAGATACTTTCGGATTTTACTCATTTTTTAGTGGAAAAAACAGAGAAATAAGTGCACGCAGTATGCGAGTATCTTGCTTAATTACTCTTTAATTTAAGGACATCTATGAGACTGCCATCGATTTTCCTAAAGATTATGAGACCTTCTGCATGCTTAGGGATTAAGCGAACTTTAATGAAATCACCAAAGGTCTTGATGTGAAAGTAAATTTCAAAGAAAAACCTGATAATTGTTTGCTTAACCTAATATCTTGTTTATTTAAGTGTAATTCTTGTATGAGTTTCACACATTAAATGGAGTACTGCCCTTTTATTAAATATTGTAAGAGACAAAACATTTTTTTTCCTTCAGAATCAAAATTCTTTCTAAATCTAATTCTTATTAATTTGATCATTATTAGAACCATCGAAGAACATATTGATCGAGAAATATAATAAATCCTCTCCAGAAGAAAGAAAACCTCATCATAGACGATTAATCAAGAGTCCAAATTCTCGTTTCCTACTGAAATTCATCTTCAAAGAAGAAATCTTTTTAATTCTCGGTATCGACAAAACTGATTCAGAATTAGCACAAAGTAATTAAAATGATTAGTTCCTTTCTTTTTTTGTCTTAATGTTGCTTTTGTGTTTTTAAAAAGATTAAAAAGATGAAGAAGATGAGTAGAATGCAGATCTCGAGGAATAACGCTAAGAAGAAAAAAGACCAAGTTAACTTGCTTATGAAGAAAAATTATTATCAAGTACATATAACAGAGTGGACAGTTTTGCTTCGAATACCAAGAAAAAAGCAGTGCAATTCTGTAAACTAGCTACGAGACTTCCATCGTAGTTTGCGTTGGCCTAACTTTTATAACCCAAAACAACAAACTAAGCTGATCCTTTGGCTGTGGATTTCAATACGGTGGAAATGGATAATTTTAAGATTTTTGAAAAGTATTTTGTGAAAGACAACATAGATCGTGTTTTAAAGTAACTTAGCAGCATATTGCAGGTGTTAAAGGCGGATAAATATAAAAAGCATTTGCTTTCTATTGCGAGCAGGCACAGAGAAAAAGTGAATTTAAGTAAAGTTAGAATTAAATCTGTTGTTGAAAAACATTAAGTTGGAGGAGGATCTCCTATAAAAAAACCTGACAATACGTAAAGAAAAAAGGCGATTAAAGAGCAGCTCAGGAAGTTGTCCGAAGGGAGATCTGATTATCTTGGAGAAAGCTTTGAAAGTCCAAATGAAAGTGGTTTTAATGATCTTTTTAGTATCAGGAGAGTTTCAGCAATATCTACAATAAAAACATCGTAGAACTTATTTAATATAAAGGCTCTTTTGAAGGAAAATAAGGGGGAAACTGTTCCAATCATCGAAGGTAGTGAAAAATCTTTGAATATGGTTTCTTAGAATAAACGAAATGGCTCTAAGGAACTAAATCAAAGAGAAAAAGATCACGAAAATACAACAGCTGGGAATTTAATTCCTTCATTAAACTCCATTTCAGATCCTTCGAAATACTCTTGTCATCCATAGAAATATGGAATTCGCATAGTCAGTGAAACCAGCTCAAGACCATAAAAATTGAGCACTGCATGCTCATCATCACTTAAACCTTCTGACAACAGCGAAAAAATCTAAAAACCTAAATTATTCTAAGCATAAAGTCAAACTGTAAATAGTATTTTTACTCAAGAAGAGAAAACAAGTCCAAGATGCTACTAAGCAGAAATGATGCATGAAACCATTACTTTAGGACCTTCAGACAGCTAGCGTGGAGAGAAATAATTTGTTAAGCAAATTTGATTAAATAATTAAAATTATGCGTGTTTTGTATGGATAATTTTGAAAAATTTAAATGGGTATGATTTTGATTATTAAGAGCGGGAAAGATCTTACAGATGAGATGAATAAACGAAAATCAATTAAAAATAATTATAAAAACAAATAAATTTCTTTGGGGAGGAGACAAGACAGAAGAGACACAGGCACAGGAGAGGGGTTTGGGAAGACACATTGAAGACAAGACAAGAACAAAGACACAACAGATAAAATATGATAAATTGCTATCAGAGACAAAGACCAATGTAAAATCAAGTTTGTTTCGTTTATATTTTATTTATTATTGTTTTTTATTTGAATTTGCAGAGTGCAATAAGCAAGAACATCTTGTAAAGCTCAAAGGATTATAGGAGACATGATCCTTTAGTAGTTTTTAATTGCCCGCTGCTGTTTATTGTTTTTCAATATCAGCTAAGAGAATCATTGTTTATGATATCTCAAACTCTCTTTCTTTCTAACATTTTCAAATTTCTTAGTTTTAATTATATGCAATTTGTCTGCATCAATCATATCTTTCAAAACTTTCCAAAAATGCTCGGTTTCTCTGCTTGTCTCAAAATTCAAATGCTCTAAATAAAATTAAATTAAAAATAAATTTAAATTCAAAAACAAAAAAAAAATCAAATAAATAAAATTAAAGTCCAAAAAAAATCAAATTAATAATTTAAAATGGACAAAAAAATTAAATTTCAAAAAATACTTTTAAAAATGTTATTATTATGTCGTGTAATTTGAATTTTTTCATTGTTTTTTTTCAATTTTTGGATGTTGTAAATTACATTCTATTTGAGGAGGGATAAGCAATTGTAAAAAAAAATAACTAAAAATTATGAAGGCATTCATCATAAAAGTTAGAATATTTCATCAAAACAAATACATTCATTTACTTCGTAAGAACAGAAACAAAGAAATAATAATAAAAATTCACACAAATTAGAAGAAAAACAGACTAGATAAAAATACATTAAGAAACAAACAACTATGTTAAGCGGTTCCAAGAATAATAAGGGTGTACCGGATATTCAGACCTTCCAGTAAACCCTCTTTAATGAACATTAGACTCTACTCAACACTAAAAATCTAATAGATTTTCTTCCGCAGATCGAGCAAGCATCTTTAGCTGGTCCATTAATTTCTTAGTTGAATGCATTCCTTGGAGCAAACTTAGATGAGCGTATAAACTTTGATGGCCTCAAAAACGCACTGCAAGCGATAAAATATCTATGCAATAAAAAAGCCACTGTTGAAATCTAGATGACAGGTTCATATTTTTGTGGCTTTTGTTTCGAACAATTCAATAATGAAGATGTATCTACAGAATTGTACAATTAGACAGTTTAAGATCCAAAAAAAAGTTAGCCAATTCCTCATTTTACTCTCTAGTGTGGTCATTCCATTCACTTGGAATGCTTTAAGTAGCTGATAAAGGATTTCTTAGTAAAAAAGGAGTTCTAGGGTTGTGAATGCCCAAACTGTGAAATCGGATTTGGATAAATCACAGAACAGGATCTAAAATATTTTCAAAAAATATTTTAATGAAAAAAGTAAAAGTATGGCAATCATTCATGATAAAAGATATTGAAAAGATACAAAATTGCTATGTGTTATGCATTTTCATTAGTTTCTGCGTTTTGATTGATTTCTATTAAAACAATTATTTTTCATAAATCAATTTGAAGAGAGAAAGAGTTTAAGTTGAAATTGAGAAAGAAAGATAAGTTAAGTTAAATAAAGGTTGGAAGTGGTAAAATACATGCAATAACAAATCAAATCTTACTTGAACATACAAAAAACCTAAGAAAAATAAAAAATAACTAATGAATATTAAGTTATTTTTGTCAGAATCAAAATTCAAAGTAAAATATAACAAATTTCTTATTTTGAATTGCAACTTTCAAGTTGAGAAGTTATTCCCCTATTTTTTGTTTATTTTAATAATAGATTATTTGAGATTTTTAATTTAAGAAAATGTTTAATTAAAATTAAAATGCCAATAATTTATTTATTGTCTCTTTCTATCTCTGTCAAATTATGTCTAGTCCAACACATTAAAAGAAATTATTTCTTCTGGTGAAAGGCATAATGTTGCATGCTATTCAAGTATTCACAAAGCTCCTAAACAAAGTATTTTTTCTTCTTCTTAGCAAAAAATAATTCTGTTTTTTTTATTTAATCTTTCTAGCTCCTATACAATTGGATTCACTTCTAATCCAAAAGAAAAGTTGGAGGTTTAATATGTTACAAAAAATAAAGAGAAGATATCGAACTATCGAAAGAATTCATAATTGAAAAACATATGGATGATCATAAAGAATAAGAAAGCAAATCAAATATGAGAAAATAAAAAACACAAGATAAAGAGCATAACCTAGATCATTTTTAACTGGAAATGAACCATAACTCGGAATTATCATTAGAATTCAATAAAATATGGAACTAGTGTTTCAAGGAACTCGAAAACTAACTCAGGGAAAATCAATTATGTAAAAAATACAATTTTCTCTCTCGGCATAGGTGTCCATCTTTCTTTCATCATTGCTTTTTTTAGACAGCAATGCATCTAACATAAGAATTTTTTCTAGAAACAAATTCTACTTCTCTTGAAAACGATGAACAGGTTTTGCAGAGTGTTTAGAAGAACATTTTACATATTCACTCAGGATCTCCTATAGAGAATTTTTAAGATAATTTATTGCTGGGTCTATTACATGATAATTGTAATTTTTCTTCTGAAGAGCAATAGAAAATCTCATCAACGTAGACAAAGCATTATGATTAAGAGGGAATATCAATATTTTTTGAAGAGGAGATGCCATCGGAAACATCTGTACATCTTACCTATGAAGAAAATCTTGACTATGCCAACAATCTCAGAAAATAAATAAAGTAAAAATTTTTAGTATTTTAAGAAATTCCAATTGAAACGAAAAATCAGAAAATATTGGGAATACAAAATGATATGATATTTAATAGATTGAGGTTGAGAAACAAATCCAAAATTAATGGAAGAATTCCTTTTAATATTTTTTTTGAATTCTATGGAAGGCTAATACAATTTAGAAATTAATCAGAGAATATCATTTTGTATATGAGATAATAACAACATCAAAGTATTAATCTCAAACGAAAAAACTCTAATTTTCTTTAACTCTTTATATGAGAAAATAAGCACCCAGATAAGCTTGAAAGGGAAAATAAAATAAAGTTTCAAAAATTTATTCACATAAAATAGAAAAATTGCCCATTATTTCCCTAATAGTCATTTTAAGATAAAATAATTCTATCAATAATTATATTAAATAAGCTT
>Ga0302271_10000246_pt1 | contig 51244 bp, 45 predicted proteins | sample III_Bog_N1_1_FD_198767 | JGI IMG/M metagenome (GOLD analysis project Ga0302271, IMG submission 198767) | Peat permafrost microbial communities from Stordalen Mire near Abisko, Sweden - III_Bog_N1_1 | ecosystem: Environmental > Terrestrial > Soil > Wetlands > Peat | place: Sweden: Abisko...
ATTCCTTTTTATGTTTATTTATGGGATGCAAAGCTACAAAAAAATAGTTATTTTATCAACACAAATACTTGATTGATTTTGAGTGTCAATGTAATTTAATAAGTTGATACAGAAATAGACGAAAATATTGGGAAGTTGCTTTTTAATGGCAATGCTATTTGAAAAATGATTGAGTAATTTTTGATTACCGATGTCGAACTTTACTATTTCTTATGAATATCTCATGAGGTAGTGAGTTATTCAATTGAAAAAAATTGTGCTTTTGTCTACTTTAAAATTCAATAGGTTGGTTTATCACTAATCATAATTTTGAATCTTAAGCATCTCCATTTATAATAAAACGAAATTGTTTCTTTTTAGAATAATTTATCCAAATGCGCCAATAAGAATCCCCACCATCGTTGACAGTAATTATAAATTTCTGCCAAAGTTGTTTTTTTGGCTTTGAATTAATAGTTTCGCCTAATTGTGGTAAATAATTTAAGTGATACATTGCATTAACAAATATGATTGAATCCCCGACAGAATCTTTGTAACAAACATATTGTCTGTAATAATTCTTCAATGAATCAACTTTCAAATAATATAGATGCCTATCTTTAATCTCAGAAATAGAATGAACTAAAATTGAATCAATGGTGTCAAGTTGAATCCAGGTAGGTCTCCAAAATGAAGTATATTTATCAGAAACAAGATGCATTTGAGTTGAATCGTTTATAAATGTGATTCTTAATTCTTCTTTTTGAAGTGAATCAAGTTCAACCGTAGTATTGTTGTCAGTTTTTATTTTATTACAAGATAAAAACAAGAAAGAGAGTAAAATTATTTGTATGAATTTCATATAAGTACAGTTTAATGTTTTACTCAATTGCCTCTTTTACAATTTTAAAAGCTCTTTCCAGTTTCAGCATTTCGGTGGACATAAACTGGTAAAATTCCATCCACTGAATGCGGCGATGCAGGTCGATGCCGGTTTTCTTGGTATAAATACGGCAAACTTCATTGCCTGCTTCACGGATATAAGCAAAATCCCAAATTAAACCATCGGGGAATTGTTTTTCCATAATGATTTTGTATTGTTCAAATTGCTCGTATTTTTCTAATCTTTCTTTTGGATTGTGTAGGTTTATCTCCAATATCACGAAAGCTCCTTCGCGTGTGGCATCGAATTTCATTTCCACGCCTTTCATCTTGGTATTGTACAACATAAACTTGCTTTTCCGGCGTTTTAATGCCGGAATCTGGCTACAATACGTTCCAAATCCTTCCCAAAATTCTTTCTTCAGTTGTTTTAATTCTTCCTTGCTATACATTTGGTTGATTGGTTAATTAGTTGATTGGTAAATTAGTTAATTGGTTTGTTTTTATATTATTTTGATTGTCAGTCGAAACCAATCAACCGATCAGCCAGAAAACTAATTAACTATTTTATAATTCTATACAAGTTTCCGGGCAGGCATTTTACCACACCTTTAAATTCCATTTCGAGCAGCATGGAAGATATTTTGCTGACAGGTTTTTCCAGTTGAATGGCAAGTTCATTTAATTGCATCCCTTCAGCATTTTGACGCAGTGCACTGACAACTGTTTGCTCTTCATCCGAAAGATCAAGGAATAAAGCGGTCTGGATAGTTGAATTTGAAGTGGAATCTTGTTTTTCCCAATTCATAAATCGTAAAATATCATCCGCACATTCAATCAGTGAAGCTTTATTATTTTTAATAAGAGCATTGCATCCGGTCGACCATTCGTCTGTTACCCGACCAGGAAAAGTAAACACATCTCGGTTGTAATCGTTGGCTACTTCGGCAGTAATTAATGCACCTCCTTTTGCCGCCGATTCTACTACCACTATGGCATCGCATAGTCCGGCAATAATGCGGTTTCGTTGAACAAAGTTTTGTCGGTCAGGATTTGTCTGACTCAGGTATTCTGTTAGTAAAGCACCGTTCTGAAGCATTTTTACAGCTGTAGGACGATGTGTTGCGGGATATATTCTGTCTAGTCCGTGACCAACTACACCGATGGTTGGCAAATTATAATCGAGTGCGGTTTTGTGTGCACAAATATCTATGCCGTATGCCAATCCACTGGTAATAATGATGTTTGGCTGACTATCAGCCAAATCAGAAATAAGTTTTTTGCAGTTTTCTCTCCCGGTTTCGGTAGCATTGCGTGTGCCGACAATTCCAACAAATTTACCAGCATTCAAATCACAATTTCCTTTGGTATAAATCATGATAGGCGAATCGGCACATTCTTTTAGTCGAAATGGATAATCGCAATCGGTAAAATAGAACGGTTGAATTTTATTTTTTTCAATAAATTCAATTTCCTGTTCGGCACGGGCTATTACGTTTTGCGATACAATTTCGTTGGAAAGCATTTCACCAATTCCGGGAATTTTGGCCAGACTTTGTTTCTTCTCGCTGAAAACTCCTTCCACAGAGCCAACGTACGCAATCAGGTTTTTAGCCAAACTGTTTCCAATACCTTTAATAAGGGTAATACCTATTTTGTATTTTAGCGTTTCGTCAGACATGGCTAAATTTAAGGCAAAACATCTAATTTCTTCAATGATTTTATGCTTAACAAACCCAAAATTGTTCCGGCTACGTCGCTAAACCAATCAGACCATTCGGCAGTACGAGGTGCAAAATATATGGGTTGAAGAATTTCCACGGCTCCACCCAGCAGAATTGGAAAGAAAACGCAAATCATGAAAAATGACAATGAATTAATTTTGAACGTTTTTGTGTATTTGCGAAAATCGTAAATCAATATAAATGTTAGTACAAAATAAAGAAACAAATGAACGAGTTTATCTTCGTTGGGAAATGAAGGAACTCCAACAAATGAAGAAGGAGGAGCAAACGATAAATACAGGATGCACAGAGTTATTATTATGGATTCCCAATATTGAAAAAGATATTTTTTCAGTTTCATCTTTTAGTAATAATATTTATAAATTGACAGGAATAATTATCTTTGCAAAGATAATTTTTTTAAATATAGAAATAAATACATCACCCATAAAATTATTAGTTTATGAAAAGAATAATCTTCTTTCTTTTGTTTGTCAGTATCTTGACATCTTGTTCGACTGTTTTATTGACAGGACGAAAGCAATTATTATTAGTAAATGATTCAGAAGTTTTAACTTCCAGTTTTCAGAGCTATAAACAATTTATTGATTCGGTTCCGGCTTCTAAAGATAAAATAAACACAGCTTTAGTAAAAAAAGTCGGAGCTAAACTTTCGAAAGTTGTTGAAGCTTATCTGACAGCTAACGGTCGGTCGGCAGATGCAGCTACATACGCTTGGGAATTCAATTTAGTAAAGGACACCTCGATGAATGCATTTTGTATGCCGGGCGGTAAGGTCGTTGTATATGAAGGAATATTGCCGGTTACCAAAAATGAAGTCGGATTGGCAGTGGTGCTGGGTCACGAAATAGCACATGCAGTAGCCAAACACAGCAACGAACGTATGAGTCAACAAATGTTAGTCCAATACGGAGCCTCATTAACCGATATGCTTACTTCGAAAAAGTCAGATGTAACCCGTTCAACTATCAGTACCATTTACGGTCTTGGATCTCAGTATGGTGTAATACTTCCTTATTCACGTTTAAATGAATCGGAAGCCGATCATTTAGGTTTAATTTTTCTTGCCATGGCAGGATATGATCCGAATGAAGCAATTACTTTCTGGGGACGAATGGCAGCCAGCTCTACCAGTAAACCGATAGAGTTTATGAGTACGCACCCATCTGATGCCACCCGTATTGCGCAATTAAAAACCTATTTGCCGGAAGCTATGCAGTATTATAAGAAGTAAGAGAATAATGACCCCTAACCCCTAAAGGGGAATAAGAAAAAAACCTTCATTCAATTCTGAATGAAGGTTTTTTGGTAATAGTATTTGTAAAAGCAATTTTTTGTTCCCCTTTAGGGGCTAGGGGTTGGTTTTTAAAGTTTTTCACCGTATGCAAGATCACCTGCATCTCCAATGCCAGGAACAATATACGAATGGTCGTTTAATTCCGGATCGATGGCGGCAGCCCAAATAGTTGTTTTAGCATCGGGAAAATGGGAAGCCACGTAATCAATAGCTTGTTGACTTGCAATTACCGTAGCTACATGTACATGAGCCGGTTTCCCTTTTGTAAGCAGAGCTCCGTAAGCCAACTCCATGGAACCGCCTGTGGCCAGCATGGGGTCGGTGATAATAAGTGTTTTTCCGTCCAGATTGGGTGAAGCTATGTATTCGATAAAAATATCGAACTTCAGCGCATCCTTGTATTTACGGTAAGCCGATACAAAAGCATTTTCAGCGGCATCAAAATAACTCAGAAAGCCCTGGTGAAACGGTAATCCGGCACGCAGGATAGTAGATATCACCAATTTTTCATCAATCACCTCGGTTTGAGCCACACCAAGTGGTGTTTTCACGTCTTCGGCTTTGTAGCGCATGGTTTTACTCATTTCGTACGCCATTATTTCGCCAATTCGCTCCATATTCCGACGAAAACGCATGGAATCTTTCTGAATTTTTACTGACCGAATTTCTTTAATGTAGTGTTTCAACACGGAGTTATTCTCCGAAAGATTGATAATGTTCATATATTTTTTTAATATTTTTCGGTCACAAAAATAATGCTTTTTTCAAAGAATCTATGCAAATTGTTGAATTCATGTTAGAATAATTAAAAAGGGAATAAAACAGGGATATAATCCCGTTAGGGATTTGAGCTTGGTAGAAGCCGATTTCTTAATCAAATGTCCGACCCCGTATGGGGATGAAGAAATGAATTTGAATAGCAATTCTACCGATGTCTGAACCCTATCGGGCTCACGACAGCCATACCCCACTCAGCCTTGGGTTTTCTCCGCCGAAACCTGCTCTCAGAGCCAGTTTTCACAACATACGGTTAATTTATTTATACATAACAGGGTTATTATCAAATAGAAAGTCGAAGATATAAAAAATGAGAGTCGATACGTTAAATCTTTTTTATTCCAGAGAAAATAACATGTTTTATAATAACAAACAAATCAGATAGTTAAAAGTGATGAGTTCCAAGAATTCAAATTTAAATAAATTTTTTTGAAGGAAAATGACAAAAACGACTTTTATAACTGTTGCACATTTAAAATATATAACTTAAATTTGTCTTGAAAAATTATAGCTGTTGACTTATACTGAGGAGTATTTCGATTGGAGACTTATAGAGTGAATTTCTATCGTACAAAATCTAAATAATACCCATATGACCTTTATCATTGCTTCACAGTCTAACCAATTCCGGCTTGACAAAAACGGTTTGTTTACGCAACATTCCACCAACCGCGCCACTCGCGCATTCCTTTTTCCGTGTGTTGCCAATCTGAGCAACTGTATTTCTCTGGAAAACCATTCGCAATAAACATACATCAGTAAACCCAATGCCACCGTGACTTTTACACTTAAGGATGGCACAGCCGATCCTATAGTAAAACAATCGACCGAAAAAGGAGACTTCCAGATTAAAACCATTGCCCCCGGCATCTATACCGTAACGGTGGTAAAACTCGGCTACCTAACCCAAACACTCACCATCACACTACCCGGCGACGAACCGTATAGTTTGGATGTGAAGATGGTGAAGGGGTGATGAAAGATTCTTCTACTGGCACGGGTTGAGAGACTCGTGCCAGTAGAGAGTCAACAATTGAGCTAAAAAGCGCATATATAAAGCGCATTATAAATCAATATTTAATCATTTATTTTTAAAATTATGGAAACAATTCAAGAAATTAAACCAGGGCCTAAACCCCAAAAAGATGATGGTTCAAATGATCACAGAAGGCGTGTTGATCCTGATAATCAGCCTAAATATCCTGATTTGAAACCTCACAAGCATCATCCGGGTGATTAATTAATTAACCTAATCCAGCGAAGTTTCCAGACTACGCCGAACCGAGGTTATATTATTATTAATTTTAAAACTAACCTATCTCCCCCTCGTTGCAAACGAGGGGGAGGGAAGAAACAAACATTTACATAATAAATTACTAAAATTATGAGTTTTGAAAATCAAATAATTCTAACAGTAATTGATAAATTAATAATAGGATTTATCATATTACTGCTTGCACTATTTATTAATCGTAGTTTAGAAAAATTTAAAATTAGTATTCTTAGACAGAGTAAAATAAAAGATATAAAATTTGAAAAACTATCATTAATTATTGAGGCCATTTGGAACTGCAATTCTGCCTTAAACGAAATGGTAGCAAATTTTGCAAAGAAGGAAGCTCGAGGTGGATTTGAAGGACTTACGGATATAATGAAAGAGGATATAAAATACAAGAACCAACTTCAACAATTGTATCTTGATTCTGCTTCAAAATACAGTGAAAGTATTTCATTACTACAAAAGAAAATAAACTCTTCATATTTTTGGATAGGTAAAGATCTTTCTGAAAAAGCAAAGAAAATAGCTTCAATTAACTATAATTACGTATTGGCTATTGTTAATAATGATATTGATGATGAGTCAATAGAGTTAATTAAAGACATCGAGACCTTAATAAGAGAATTTGAGGACTTGGCTATTAACTATATTGAGAAGAAATGAAAAACGGCGTACAACACGCGGCATAAAAAATTGCCGGTACAGTAAGTTATCCTATCTACCCTCGTTTGTAACGAGGGGTATGTGGTGCAAATTTAACAGAGTAAGTAAACCATTTTGACGAGCGAACGAAAACATATAAAGACATACAGTGACTAAAGAAAGAAATATATTTCTATTCGGGGCAGGATCAGTTATTGACTGGGGGGCTCCGAAAACAATATGCGAAGGCAATAAATTGACACATTTAGCAGATAGAAATTCAGGACAAATTAGAAATCGTATTTGTTGTTTAACTCATTTAATAAGAGAAACTGGTTTCCTATGCAAAAGTGGAGAACGTGTTAGTAATAAAATATTTGGAATACTAAGAAATAATGGCTTCAGTGAAAAAGAAATAAATTTTGAAACGATAATTAATGTAATCGAAGAATTAATTGTTTACTATTCAGATTTTGATAATGAAACAAAATCTTCATTAATAGCGTGTTTTGTTGAACCTTCAGAGGTTATGAAGGATATTTTAAATTTTGAAGTAGAAGGAGGTATAGCGAAACACGGATACAAATTAATAATTCCTAATTTTCCAAATGTGGATAGTTGTTCATACAAAAATGAAATACCTGAACAGTTTTTCTTACAACAACTAATAGCAAATTTATTGGATGGAATTATCGGACATATTTCTAAATACTCTTATTACACAAGTGGAAATCCCACCGTTATAGAGAATGAAATAAACAAATCGCTTAATGATGGTTTTTATAATTGGATAAAAAAAACTTCAGGAGAAGATGGAATTATAAGAATGTACACATTAACTTATGACCGTCTCTTCAAGATTATATTAGAAAACAGAGGATTGAAAGTATTTGAAGGATTTGAATGTGGAGCATCAACAAATCCCGGAGATACAATTTTTCCAGATGTAAAAAAAATTCTTTCTGATTTTGATTCAACTGTTTATTACAATTTGCACGGTTCTGCTTATTGGGATGTTAATGCAAGAAATAGTTATCAACTACCTGCTTCTGAGATATATTTAAGAGGAGTTCCGAATTTTTCATCTAACCTATCGGAACAGCCAACTAGGCAAATGGATAGAGGGAAAACCATTATGATAACTAATATAATTACAGGCTACCAAAAAACATCAAAAACTGCGGTTACACCCTTTAAGCAAATGTCATCTGCATTTGACACAGATTGCATTTTTGCAGATAGATTATTTATTGTCGGTTATGGATTTGGGGACGAACATATTAATGAAAGTATTAAAACTGCTTTAATTTATAATCCTAAAATAAAGATTACGATTATTGACCCTTCTTTTATTGAAAACAAAATTGATGAAAAGCTAGGTATTGGCTTATTTTCTAATTCGCAATTAAATCTAACTCCTAAAAAAGTAAGTGACAATTTGTATTCTTATTTAGAAGGCCGTGTTGAAGTTTATACTCATTATTTTAAAGATATATTTAGAATTAATTAAAACTCCATCCATAAGAATATAAACATTAAATAATCAAAGCCCTCGCTGCCTCACGATTGCATCGTGTGGCAGGTAGTAAGCAAATAATAAGTTACAAAGAGTAGAAATTATAAGTTTCAGAACCCTGCTCCCGCGCGATTGTATCGCGTGGGAAAATAATGCGAGGTATGAGAAATAATAAAAAGTATTTAAACTAAATAAGCCACACGATACAATCGTGCGGCAGCGGGTGTGAGGCTTTGTATATTTAATGAGGAAATCCGGTAGGACGGGAGTAAATTCATGTTTTTTCACTTGCAAAGTTAAGAATTTTCTATTGGTGCAAAAGCCGATAGTCATTTTACTTTATATACATAAATAAACATCAAAAGTATATATGAATTCAGTAAGTAGTCGTTGGGCTGTCACTTTTACATGCATTTTATTTCTAATTGGACAAATTGTTTTAGTAGATCATATCTCTGCTCAAAAACTCATAACAATCAGGGGTTTTGTGTTGGATGAGATAACTAAAAATTCTGTTCCTCATGCAACAATCAAGTTGTCGAAAAATAGGATAACTGTAGCTGAGTTTGATGGAAAGTTCGAATTCAGCTGTTTGCGCGAGGATACTTTTATGATCACTGCAATAGGTTATTGTTCTCGTTTGTTGAGCGTTCATGATTTGCTTACTGATTCGTCAAAGTGTAATGTGCTTATGCAACCAGTTACTTATCAGCTTCGTTCGGTACAGGTAGATGCTGAAAAAAAGAAAACTAAAATTTCAAAGGTTTTGAGTTCTCTGTCTGACATATCGCACCCCCTCACTTATTTCAGTAGAGAAGAAAGATTCAAGCGCAGATATGCAAAACTCAAGTCAAACAGTGTCTTTTTCTCTCAAAATATATACTGGGAAATCAATCGCCAGTTAATTGTAGAAATAAGTAAACTAAGAGCTGAGGACTTAGATAAATGCATAATATATTGCAATACTCATATTGTTTTGTCGCCTAACGATGATGAGAGTACCATTACAAATAAATTGCAACTTTTAATTTCCGATTATTTTAAAAGAATTAAAAGCGAAAACTGAAACAGCTCTCGTCCTCACGAATATAAATTAAATGAGTGAATAGTCGCGCACGTTGTTGGGTCCCGATAGCTATCTCGTGGATTTAATCCCAGCTTCTTGTATTAGAAGGATTTATAAATCCGATAGACAATTTGCTTATTATTGCAGAACGCATTACAAATGCTAAGAATCCAAAGAGTTGGGATAGCATATCCCAACAACCAGTCAGAAGCTTTCTGCAAAGAATAAGATAGATATATCCGGAGAGACGAAGTGCCGGTTTTTAATTTGAAATTAAGAAAATGACTTTTATTACAAAGGTTGTTTTGAACATTAAGTAATAGGAATTTTGATTGCTTTATTTATTAATAAGATTTTAGTAATAATTAAAAAAAAAATGAAATGAAAACAACTAAATTTTTTAAAACAGTTCTTGGATTGTCTTTATTATTAGTAATGATATCAGGTTGTAAAAAAGATGAATTTACAACTACCGGTACATTGAAAGTAACTTATGCTAACATTCCGAGTGATTTATCCATGTTAATTACTCCTGTTGAAAATTCACAGATTGCTATTAGTGATTGGCTGAAGCTTGACTACAATGGAACATTGATTTACGATTTAAATATTGGTAATTATATTTTGAGAAGTTCAAGCACCACTTACTTTCCATTAGTTGGATTTCAGATAAAAGCAGGACAAACAACAGAGATTAATTTTGATGCAAATAATGAAGGACATGTCAAATAATTTTGTCCGAAATTGTATCACTCAAAAGGCTATGTAAAGCAGGCTAAATGGACAAACGTATGAAACTAATTTTACTTGCTCCCACGCGATTGTATCGCGTGGGAAAATAATGCGAGGTATGTGAAATAATAAAAGGTATTTAAACTAAATATGCGAGACAGGATTTTTATACTATTAAACTATAAACACCATGAAAACATTAAAAATAATCGGCTTATTAGTTTTGATGATGAATTTTTCTTCCTGTAATCTCCTTTTCAGTCATGATGAAGCGGAGTCTGTTTCTTATAATTTATACTTGAGCTTTCAGGATGTATCGGGAAATGATTTGGTAAAAGGAATTGAATTAAATGCCACTTCAGGCTCTGTGAAAGACTCTTTATTTACATTGGATATTATTGTTTCTGAACCATGTAAGAATTGGGATAATAAAATTTACAATACTCCTGCCAGATCCGGCTTTGAACCTGATGTTAACCGTCCCGGATTAGGAATGGTAAGATATAATAGTTATTGTTATTTGACAAATGGTTTTTATTTACCTGTAAACGATTGTCCCGAAGAGAAAATACTCACTTACAAGCTAAAATGCCCTTATGTATTTGGTGATGATGCGGTACATGAATTTGTTACATATTGGGATATTCCAAGAGATAAAGTAAATCAGTCTGCTAAATGTTACCGTATAGAGTTTGAAGGCAATGAGATAACCCCAACCCCTATAGATAAATACGAACAGAGTTATACAGCTACTTTAATACTAAAATAAAACGGACTCGCTGCCGCACGATTGCATCGTGTGTCAGGTAAGGTAGCAAGCAAATAACAATTAACCACTCTCTCCCTCGTTTGTAACGAGGGGATATATCCGTAGAGACGAAGATAATGAATAAACTCGCAGCAGTATGTTTGACGAAGATGAAGAAGATTTTGAAGTTTCGGAAAAAGAAGACTGGTATGACTTAAACCGTTCTTTTTTCCATTTGTACGACAACGATTGTGATATGCCCTTAGATGTTGAGCTGTTTTACGATAGCGTATACATCCCGATAATGAAAGAACTGGAGAACCCTGTTAGGGAGTTGGTTTACCGCCAGTATCCGTTTATAGCTACCGAAACCCGGCCTGAAGTGCTTGAAGAATTGAGTTTAATGATAAAGGACGTCGGACGTCGGTTTCTGGTGTTGCTATATGGTATGATGCTTTGGCAAAAAGCAGGTAAGGATCTGCGTGAGATATATCCGAAACTGGATAAATGGGCAGTACGATATCCTGCATTACGAAAAGCGAAAAAAATAGATCTTTCGTATATAGATAAACGTTCTTGGATGACTGCTGACGAAAAGCAAAAAGAGAGAGAAGCAGAGGAAAAGGAACTGACTGAATTATATGCACGTAAAGAACAATGGCGTTTTAATTTTTTTGAATTATTGCAGAATTTGACCTTTAAGTACTATCCTTCGGTTCGGGAGATTAATTCGGACGGCTGGACAATGTACGATGTGTTTCTGCACGATGAATACACAATATATCAGAGTCTGTTTGAATTTTACGATGGGTTTATTGATTATGGATTTGATGTAGAAGATCTGAAATTGCCAAGAGAAGAGTATCAAACAAAATATTCGGAAAGATGGAAAGAACGAAGAGATGAAGAAATTCGCAAAAAGCTTGAAGAGGAAAATGAGTAACATGAGAATGAACGATGCTATAATCAATACAAAAGTCAAGACTACTTCAAAGAAAGCAATGTTGATTCTATGAAAAAAAGCAAAGAAGAAATTGAAAAAGAGTATCTGGAGCTAAAGTTTTTGTTTAGTCAGCTAGGTGATGAAGTTCCGCAAGATATTCGTGAACAAGTAAACCGGAATTTACAAATAGCACATAGAGGCTTATATGTCATCATCCCTGCTTGCGACGATTTGATAGCAGCATTAGAAGCATTGATATATACGAAATATCCTGAGTTTAAGGATAGCAATGTTCCACATTTGAGAAAACTGGTATCGCAGGTATCTGACGACTTGGCGAACACCATAGTGAAAAACGTAAATGGTCTTCTGGTTGATTTGGAAAATGATAATATGCCTTATATTGAAAGTGAGGAACAATTTCAGAATCTGGTTTCATTTTTTGCAACTCCGCTGGACGAATCGGAAGATGAATCGTCGAATCCAATGGGCACAACCTGCAATCGCACTATCAATAAAGACAAAAAGGAGTTTTTGAATGTGGCTATGAAAGTGCTGTTCCGTTATTTTGAGGAACAGCTAAACAACCTGGATGCTAAAGGGTGGCAACTGATAGGTATCTCGCTCGGTCATATATTTCTGGTGTATGTGAAGCGTTGTTATGTGTTGATGGTTGGGTTAGTGGAAGGCATTCTGACTGAAAATCCCGGAATGAGTTATGAGGATATAGAGAAAAAATTATCACAGGATATAACAGTATCCCCCGGAGATGAATGGATGCTGAAATTGTAATTCGTGGCAAAATATTTTATCGTAAAGATAAGCATCACTATACCCACTTCGTCATCTCACCTTCGCTTGCAAACGAGGGGTATGTGTTGAGCAGGGTTTCGCGATTTTTAATCGCGCTTTCTAAAACCGCGATTAAAAATCGCGAGACCCGAAAAAAACAGCGTAACCTGAAAAGCTGCAAAAGAGTAAGGAGCGAAATCCGAAAAGCTTATGAGTAGGGAAAGATGAAAAAACACTTAAACAAATGGAAATCGAAAATGAAAATGTTCCTGTAGTATCCACAAGCGAATGGGTACTGACTTATTTAATTGCTGCCATACCGGTAGTGGGATTGGTAATGCTTTTTGTATGGGCTTTTGGTAGCGAAACCAACCTCAACAAAGCTAACTGGGCAAAAGCCGGATTGATATGGGCGGCCATCATCATCGGAATATATATCACTATTGCGATGATATTTGGTGCGGCCTTATTGTCGGCATTTGGAAAATAAGAAGAAAATGCTACTCATTCCCATTCCTTTGATACAGATATGTGATCTGCGTCAAAGGTATGAGAAGAAATAAAATTGTGACATCTAACAAATCAAATCATGAAACGAGCATTAATACAGGAGTTTAAACCAAAGACTATGTTCATTGCGAGTTGTCCCGATTTATCGGGACAAGCTATGCGACAACTATCTAAAAAATAAAAATGAACGCATGAAACAAATCAGCAAAACAATTTTTCTTCTAGTTGTAATCAGTAGCTTTAGTTTTGTCAATGCACAAACAACGGTAAAAAATAAGTCGGCAGTTCACACGAAAGAGAGTTTAACTACAGAAAAGGATTCAACAGGCATTCACGAAATCACAACTATTCAAAAAGATTCAATTGTTGGAGATAGTATCTACAGCATAAAAACGGTTAGAAATAAAACAGTTGCATTTAAGGGAGGTTCAAAAGTAACTACGGAAATTATTTCCACAACCCAGGCAAAAGCAAAAAAATAAACATATGAAACTAATTTCGACAATCTTTCTATTCTTCCTGACTGTACAACTCCAGGCTCAACTAATCAGTGGAAAAGTCATTGATTCTTCAAGTGGAAAGTCGATAGAATACGTGAATCTCGGCGTAATTGACACTCCTATAGGTATAACAACAAATGAAAAAGGAGAATTTAGTTTAGACATTAAGGGTCAATCACCGAAAACAAAAGTTCGGATTTCGATGATTGGTTATAAGCCACAAATATTCCAGATTGAAGAACTAACGAACAAAGAAAACACAATAAAACTGGTAACCGAACCTATCCAACTGGGCGATGTGACTGTAAAACCGTTTTCAGGTAAGCTGAAAAAAGTGGGAACAACAAGCTCTACGTGGCATGGAGAATTTTGCGGCATCGGAGGTGCTCAAAAAGGTAAAGGTTACGAGATAGGGACAAAAATAGAATTGGGATCTAAACCGGTATTAATAAAAAGTCTTCATATTTGCATGCACAATCAGTCATTTGAATATAGCCTGTTTCGCTTACACATACGAAATATTGTCAACAATTTACCTTTTGAAGAACAGCTTACAGAAAATATCATGATTCCCATAACAAAAAGGTCAGGCTGGGTAGATATTGATTTGACTAAGTACAATTTAGTATTTAAAGATGATATTGCATTGACAATTGAATGGGTAAAGGTGAATACAACAAATAAAACGAAGTTTATTAATGTACAAGGGAGAGATGAATACTGTATACTTTTTAATATGAAGCAGAAACAAGGAAATACTTATACCAGATGGGGCAGTGAATCGAAATGGTCATGGAAAGCCGGCTCAAGTCCCAGCTTCTATTTGACAGTTCAGGAATAAAGAAATACTTATGAAAAAAACATTTTGTAAAATATCTATGTGTCGTCTGTTGTTTGTCGCATTCATTTTCCAGGTGGCGATGGTGAAAGGTGAGACAAAACCTCGTTCTATAAGTGTCAGCACAAAAGAACAATTATCAAAGATCATAATTCCCTCCAATGTATCCGCATGGATGGATAAAGAGTTAAGTAAGGCTAAACGAACAAAGCTACTAACAAAAGAGCAGTTCTTTACGCGCGATTCAGCTAAAGTGGTGGGGTATATTAAAGGCTACCGTCCTAATCTGGGTTTTAAAACAGTCAATGTAGATGCAACAAATGTTCTGACAAGAGAAAGCAGACCATTAATCGCCGAAATAGATTCAACAGGTAGATTTATCTGTACCATTCCCATGAATTATCCCAAAAAGCTAACCATCTCTTTTGATAAAAAGTTTATATCTCTTTATTTGGAACCGGGGCAAGTACTGGCCTTGAGTTTTGATTGGGATGACTGTGTGAAAACAGATGGATTCAGGGATATAAAAGATCCTGCCAGTTTGCTTCTGTTTAGAGGTCCTTTGGCAAAATTGAATTATGATTTGATGTCGTTTGAATTAGAGCATATCGGATTCACACATTATTGGATTGAGAAAACACCTAAATCTGAACAATACCTTGTTGTAATGGACAGCGTTCTTACTTTGAATGATGCTCTTGTCAAGAAAGCTTTGAAAGAAGGAAAAATTTCTAAAAAAGTTATCGAGATTCAAAAGAATGAATCCTTATTAGAGAACGGGCTTTATTTAATTGATTATGCTATTGCAAAAAACGGCGAAGGAGTTCAAGTTCCATCAAATTATTACAATATGCTTCAACGGTTACCATTAAATGATCCATTGAGTGCTATATCCGGGTGGTATGCTGGTTTTATCAACCGATTAGAAGAAAATCCGGTTATGCAAAAAGGTTATCGGAATATTGGCAGTTTTAAAAGTATCAGTGAATTATATATGATATTTTTGAATAAAAAAGACTCACTGCTAACAAGTGACCTTAAACTTCCTTCCAGCTTTGCGTACGAAGTGACAAAAATCAGAAGACTTTCATCTGATATTAAGAGCTTGGGTAAAAATGAAGCCTATGCCTATTATGCCAAAATGTCGGAAGGTATCAAAAACCCTTTCCTTCAACAAGAAGGTTTACGGGTCTTGAGAAGTCAGTTTGGAAATGAGGATACTCGTATTACTGATGGGGGAATAAGTATGCCGCATATATCAGATAAACCACTTCCTAAATGGGTACCGCTTTCTTTACCTAAAGGAAAAGATGCTGATATTTTCAGCAAACTGATTGCACCGTATAAGGGTAAATATTTGTTTGTCGATTTTTGGGGTACCAGTTGCGGTCCTTGTCGTTGGGGGATAGAAGAAAAGAAGAGCACCCGTGAAAAATACAAGAATAACGGTGTTTTTGAATTTGTTTTTATAACTTGTCCGCAATGGACACCTGATAAGAATGCTTATGAGAAATACGCGAAGGAACAAGGTTTAGAACATTCTATTATAGTTTCTAATGATGATTTTAATTATATGCAGCAACTCTTCCGTTTTACGGGTGTTCCCCATTATTTATTCATCGACCCGGAAGGGAAAATATTGGATGTTGATTTCGAAATGTATATCGGGTTTGAAGAAGCTCGTAAATGGATACAAGCAAATCATATATAAAGACAAACACCTAGCCCATAACACATGCTTTTGTTCATTGGCTGGCTGACGTGCATTCCGGCAGTTTTGCTCCCGCATTCACTTTGTCGTTTCACTACAGCGAATGCTCCCGCAAACCGCCAAATGCCCATAACCTCGGTCGTTATGGGCAAGAAAAAAAAGACGATTCTGCAATTTGGGATAAAATCTTTGACGAACTGTCCGCTCCATGACTCGACTTGACGATTCTGTAACGACAGAATTTGCTGACTTTCGGGCTTTTGATTTGCGGACAATTCCTCGCAGATTTTTAAGGAAAGAAAAAGACAAAGAATCGACTTGTAATTCATGTTACGACAATAGCGACTGAAAACACGAGGAAACCGAAACGTTTTCGGCTGGTCGACTAAAAAGAAACAAATTATTATAAAACATTTAAAATCAATACAACATGAAACGATTTCTTATTTATTTTACAATTGCATTAGGGTCTATATCATGCGGTTTAAGTGACAAGAAAATTACTCAAGCAGAATTTGAACGCTTATTTACGCATGATTCAATTGAATCTATAAACTTAAATACGAATGACAAAGAAGCTAAAATACGAATAAAACCATTTCACGAAAACAAGAAAACTTATATTTTACCTATAGAATCGGCTGATTCATTTGAAACCTCATTCAACAAATTGAGGAACACATTGAATGCTCAGAATATTCACTCAAGTTACAGTATGTCGACAGTATCAGGATCAGAATGGCCTTTTTATTTACCATTAATATCTCCGTTATTCTTCCTTTGTACTTTGATTCTGTTTCTAATAGCAGTTATAGACGTTTTAAAAAATAGATTTGAGACGGCAACAGATAAATTGACATGGTTTTTAGTCGTCTTTTTAATACCAATAATAGGACCAATTCTATATGTTTCCATAGGTAGAAAACAGAAATTAGCAAAAAATTAGGGATTAAACTTGTTGTGACGAGTGGAAAATTGGAATCGATGAGACTTTGAAGATTCTAAACAGACTGCTTTCACGACAAGAAAACAAACTAATTGACAAAGCTACGAACGCCTAACACACGCTTTGTTCATTGGCTAGCTGACGTGCAATTTGGAGGTGTCGCTCCCGCAAACCGCCAAATGCCCATAGTCTCGGTCGTTATGGGCAAGTTAAAAAAATAATAACCAAACATAAAAATCAAATCAAAAATGAAAAAAAGCACTCTCACCATTCTATTATTTCTGCTATCAGCAATAGTAGTTTACTCTCAATCTGTTATTGAAAATCCAAAAACGGGATTAAGCCTATGTGGCAATGTAAAAATTACAAAAGTAGAATTGACAGACAGTACTACGATTTTGCATTTTCACACCTATGCTAACCCGGGTCAGTGGATCAGTATTCCAAAAGAGACCTATATCCAACCTGTTGGGAGTGAGAAACTATTTATCAAAAGGGCGGAAGGAATCACATTGAATGATCGTTATACTATGCCAGCTTCGGGTGAAGTAAGTTATGTGCTGACATTTCCGGCCATTGCTAAAACCACAAGTTATATAGATTATGGTGAGGCTAACGATGGAGGATCGTGGTTTATTTACGATATACAAACCAAGCCAATGGTTACCAAATCCGGGTTACCAAAAGAAGTGCGCGGGAATTGGTTTGATAAATCGACAGGCAATTGGGAATTGGGGTTTTTCGACAAATACATTGTGTACAAAAACAGAGTCTGGAGCTACAATTTTGCTAAAAACAAAAAAGGATTAAATTTGGTAAAGCTTAGCAGTGATGGAAAATCGGTTGAATTGTTTTACAAAACTGCCACATTGGGCACGATATTAATTGGCGAATCGGCTCAAAGCCTTAAAGAATATGGCAATAATGCTGTCGAAGTCAAAAAGAAAAAACCGGTAGATGATAAGCCTTACGAACTGCCCGTTTTCAAAATTGATTCTGCAACCTATAGTGGTTACATTAAGGACTATACTCCCCGCGTTGGTGTAAAAACGCTTTCTATCTCCATCGATGACATTATTGCCGGTCATCAAAATTCATTTATAATTAAAATAGCTGAAAATGGTTTCTTTTCCGTAAAATTACCTATGCATTACCCGCATGTTTGCTTTGTACGTTCATCCATTTACAATGGTTCTATTTTCCTAGAACCAGGGAAAGAGCTCTTTCAGCTCATAGGCGATTCATATCCAACATTATTTATGGGCGAATCAGCAAGAATTAATTCAGACATGGCTGAATTGATGAAAATAAGAAGTTTTGATTATTGGACTATGCGTAGTAAAATACTGGATATGACACCGGCTCAATACAAAACATATTGCCTGAATTGCGGAAACAAAGATATGAATGCGTTGGATTCAATAATGGCGACAAATACTATTTCTGCCAAAGCATATCAGGTGATGAAATTGGAATTAAAATATGGGGCTGAAGAAGACATAATGAGTTATGATATGAATTGGGAAAGTGCCTACCGCGAAAAAAATAAAATACCACGTTCACAAAGAACCTTACCGGTAAAATCAGATTCGCTGAAGGCAGATTATTTTGATTTTATAAGCAATGAATCGGCAAACAACCCATTTGCTGTATTATCTTCCGGTTACAATTCATATATAAACAGGCTTAAATATTTAGATATTTTGAGAATTGGAAGTTCATTCTCGATAAATACACAGACTCTGGGAGTTGAGCTTGAAAAATCTGGATATACATTTACTCCATCAGAGAAATTAATGTTAGAAAAACTAAAAGAGGCGGATTCGATTTCCAACTCGGCAGAGGAAAAAACTTATAATGAGAAATATAGTAAGCAATACACAGCATTTTATACTAAATATCAGGAAGATTTTAAAAGCATATACAAAAATGCTCCAAAAGCAGATAATACGGTTATAGATAAATATTTTAAAGACAATAAAATTAAACTGACTGCCGACGAAAAGAAATTATGGAAGATTATTACTAATCATGATAATTCGGAAAAGATTAAGAAAATGCATGAGTTTTATACTACATCTGGTGATTCAACAAATGCATTCCATAAAAGACATATGACTTTTATAAATGAATTCTTTGCTCAAAAGTCGAATGAGAACAGCAATAGAAATCTGAAAAAGTTATTTGGTCTTGAACCCGGACTGGCAAGTGATTTAATGTTAGCACAAGATAATTGTCGTAATATACTTGAAGAACTGTCACCAGTTAATCCTGAGAAATTACAAACTATGCAACAACAGTTTGTAACACCGTTTATAGCCGATTACATTGGGGTATGCAATAATCAGGCTATTGCTAAACTTGAAGCCAATAAAAAGAAAACAGGTTTCGTGGTAAATGAAGTACCCAAAACTAATGCTGACAAGGTATTTGATGCAATCATCGGAAAGTACAAAGGGAAAGTGGTTTATGTTGACTTTTGGGCAACGTGGTGTGGACCTTGCCGCAATGGTATTGAACAGATAAAACCGCTTAAAGAGGAACTTGCCGGACAGAATATTGCTTTTGTCTATATCACTGATCAATCCTCTCCACAAGGTACATGGTCAAATATGATTCCAGATATAAAAGGTGAGCATTACCGCGTATCCAATGACGAATGGAACTATTTAAAAGAAAAATTCAATATCTCGGGAATTCCACATTATGTGCTTGTAGGGAAAAATGGGGAAGTCATTAACCCAGACTTTGGACATTTTGATGGTGACAGATTGAAGAGTGAATTGACAAAGCATATTAACGACTAATAACCAGCCCATAACACACGCTCTTATATTCATTGGCTGGCTGACGTGCATTTAGCAGGTTTTGCTTCCGCATTCACCTTGTCGTTTCACGACAGCGAATGCTCCCGCAAACCGCCAAATGCCCATAGCCGCGGTCATTATGTGTAATTTTAAAAAACAAAAAAAATGGAGTACGACAAAACAAAGTTTAAAGCATGGACTTGGAAACATTGGTCTATGATTCATTGGATTCTAAATCCAGGACTAGTAATTAACGAATTAATTTTAGGACAAAGAGTTCCGAAAGTTCTACTTTTCGACAAGACGACGGACAAACCACTTATGGAAAGACAGTTTGTTCCTTGTCCTCATTGCGGAGAATTGAATGACGGAAGACTTTGGGCGAAAAAGAATGGATTTAAAAATTGGTTTGGTTATTATTGTCCAAACTGTGGCAACACAATTCCATGTTTACGCAACCTGACAAGTTTGATTGTACTTATCTTGACATTTCCGATTTGGATTTGGTTTGTGAAAAAGTGGAAAAGGAATTGGTTAGACAAGCAACCAGCAAGATTTGAGAATCTCAACATTGAAGAAATAACACACGAAAACGCCTCATGGTTGAAAACAGGGATTAGTTGGGGTGGAATTATGTTTATTCTTATGACAATCGTCAACCCACTGATTGAAGGAAAAGAAATAACTCTGATAATGATTTTAATTGGTATTCCTATTTGGACAGTAGCCGGACTTGGATTTGGTTATTCTATGAAATATTGGCTGGGGAGACGCAACACGACTGAATTACAACAAAAAACTAACATATAACACACGCTCGGTCGTTAGGCGTCATTTTAGAAAAAATAACGAGAAACTTAATGTTATATCGAACTGAAATTGAATTTAAATCATACAATGACAAAGATGAAGAAATATTTTATTATATGTTATTTATTCCTTTCGACAGTTTTTCTCGGGTTTGGACAGAAAACGATCAAAGTGGAAGGATTCTTAAATCATAACGACAAAAAACAAACTGCGAATAAAACAGCAAGTACATTTGTTCTGATTAAAATGATTATCGCTGACACAGTTTTTCAATCAACTTTTTTAAAAACTGACGGTTCTTTTGAGTTTTACAAACTCTGCCCAACAAAAAACTACAAATTGAAATTCTATTATTTAGACTATTCTATTAAGCCTATAATTCATTTAGACAAATCACTAAAAGATAAGATATTATTAGACTGTCGGTTTGACTTAAATCTTTTTGCTGACTCAGTTGTAAAACGCAAAGATTTCAAATTCTCGGAATGTGTAACTTTAGAATGTTTTGGAAATCCTAACATTGCGTATGAATCAAAATTAGGAATTTTGTCTAGTAAGTATGGGTTTAGATATAGAAGCACGGGGTGTGGTTCTTTTGACGAGAAAGAAGTCAACAAAGAAGACATTCAAAAACTTAACAAAACATTGGGATACAATTGGGAAGAAGTTTTCCGGGAAGAAGTAAAAATCAAACTGAAATGACATAAAGCGTCTTCTCCCCCTCGTTTGTAACGAGGGGGTATGTGGTCAATCGTTTTGTAAACGATAGAGAACCCCTAACCCCTTAAGGGGAAAGTATTAATAGCCATATTCCACGGAAGGGGTGGGTATGTGCTATTAAATAGGGATTATAGGGGGATATATAGGTGTTATGCGTCAGTGTAGAAAAAAGTAAAGAACCGTAAATAGACCAAATTGAAGTCTATATGCAAACGTATTTGTACGACTAACAGAACGAGGAGATGAACAGTCGTTTTTACTAGAACAACTAATCGAATGACTAAAAAAATGAGTTTCTCGACAACCTAAACAAAAGAAAGAAAAAGAAATACGCTTCGCGTTGAATCGGTAACCGAGACAAACGCTCATTAGACTAAATTTTAAGACCGTTTGACAAGTTGCAAACGCTTCGCGTAGAAAAAGATAAGACATAAAATAAGTCTATATTGTAGAAAAATGCATTTGCGAGCGAAAACGACAAAAAAACATTATTTGATAACTATACATAAAAAACATCATGAAAAAAAGTGAATCTATTTCGAAGTATTTATTAGTCTTAGTCGGTTTATTATTATGCGCTTCACCATTTTTTCATCGTAATGTCGATTTGATATCCAACATGGGAATGATTGCGGCGGGGATTTCACTAATGGCATCTACTATTATTGAAAATAAAATTATCAAATTAATTATAGCAATATTAGCCATAATCGTAATCTTGTATAGCTATTTTATATAACTATTTCGAACTTACGAACCATTTACCCCTCGTTGTAAATGAAGGGGAGGGAAGTGAGTAAAAAGAAAAGATTATGGAAATTAGGAAGAATTTATTAAGGAGTGAGAAGAAATCGTACTTAAGAATTGCAATAGGTGTAGGCTTCTTTATTATCTCAATTATTTGGATTGTCTTGAAAACTAGAGACGGACAGAAAATCTCGCTTTTTGATTGGTTTTATGTTGGAATCTTTGCATTGAATGGAATATCTCATTCTATTTTCGGTCTTGGATTTCGAATTGAAGAACTATTCGGCAAAGCTTTCATATTGATAAATAAAGAGAAAATTTCGATGAAAGCAAAAGTGCTTGAAAAAGAGTAAACCGTATTATGGTCGGAAATCCAAAATATTAATTATAATTTCAACAAACTGCACATACACAAGACTGACAATACAACTCTGACTTTCAATCTCTCAGAAATAGACTATGCTTTTAAAGATGAAATTAAAGAGTTTGTTAAAAGTGTTGCGGATGAAAAACAGATAATTGCTGCATTTTGAGCCGGGTTTCGCGATTTTTAATCGCGGCTTTAGAAAACGCGAGACCTGAAAAAAAGATAACAGCGAAACCCGAAAAGCTGCAAAAGAGTAAGGAGCGAAATCCGAAAAGCTTATGAGTAGGAAAGAAATACTAATCTAATACAAATGGAAATCGAAAATGAAAATGTTCCCGTAGTATCCACAAGCGAATGGGTACTGACTTATTTAATTGCTGCCATACCTATCGTTGGACTTGTAATGCTATTCGTATGGGCTTTTGATAGCGAGACTAATCCCAACAAAGCTAACTGGGCAAAAGCCGGATTGATATGGGCGGCCATCATTATCGGAATTTATATCGTTTTTGCTATGGTATTTGGCGCAGCTATACTGGCAGCTTTGGGCAACAGATAATAGAGTCCCCTATCTGCCCCTCGTTTGTAACTGGGAGTGTGTGGCCCAATCGATTTTATAAACGATAAATAGGAAATATATTGTTGAAAACAAATAATCTAATAGCCCTTGTTTGCAACGAGGGGCAGAGAGTTTTATTTTTAAATTTCAAAGCTATGTTTGAAGACGATGACGACGATGATTTAGAAATGTCGGAAGCCGAAGCATGGTACGACAATAACCTGCGGTTTTTTGATTGGCAGAACAATCCTACCACCGGATTGCCACTGGATGTGGAAATATTTTATTATTCGGTATATGTTCCGTTCAAAAAAGAGCTGAAAGAACCGCTGCGCGAAATGATACACCGGCATTATCCGCACATTGCTACCGAATGCCGACCGGAAGTATTGGCAAGGATCGAACGCAAAATAGATTGGGTGGGACATGAGTTTATCTTGTTTTTGCGCAATATGGTTGAGAAATGGAAAACCGGAAAAGATCTGCGCGAGACATTCCCCGAAATGGACGAATGGGCTATCACCTACCCGGCATTCAGGAAACCAAGATACATGGATCCATCATTTTGGGATCAGTTCTACTGGTTGACTGACGAACAACGACAGTCAATGATAGAGGACGACAGAAGGGAAGCCAATGAGTTATTTGCATTCAGAGAAAAGCCGCGTTTTGAATTTTTCGAATTGCTTCAGAACCTCACGTTTAAATACTATACAGAAGTAAAAGAACTGGATACCGACGGATGGGTCATGTTTCGGGCATTTCTACATGATGAGTATGTCAATTACCGTATGGATTTTGAACATTATGACGGATTTATTGAGTACGAATTTGAGGTAGAAGATCTGAACTTACCCTATAAGGAGTATAGTGAGAAATTTTCGAAAAAATGGAACGAACGGAGAGAAGAAGAGCAACGCAAAAAGCAAGAAAAGGAAAATCAGGAATCAGAAAGCGAGTAATAACTGTTTTTCGCTTGTAATTATGATGAAATACTTACAAAACGGATAACTAACTTTATAGAACAAAAAATTTATAATATCTAAAACACGAATTCTCAAAAAACTAAAAGATTATGAACTCAAAACTTATCAAGATTTTCTTTATTCTATGGGTGTTATGTCCACCATTGATTACGCAAGCTCAGGATGAAATTGCGAATGATTCTGTCGGTATTAAATTTATGCACGAATCGCTTGCAAAAGGTCTCGAAACTGCCTCTGTTTTAAATAAACCGGTTTTTATTGACTGCTATACAACCTGGTGTGGTCCCTGCAAATATCTTAGCACTACTATTTTTCCCGATAGAAAAGTGGGAGAATTTTATAATGAGAATTTCATTTGCATGAAATTCGATATGGAAAAAGGCGAAGGTTTGGATATTGCAAAAAAATATGATATTAAGTCGTACCCAACATTATTATTTTTGAATTCGAACGGCGAAATAATGCACAAGGAAGCAGGTTCCAGAGATGCTGATAATTTTATTAAACTTGGACAGAAAGCTTTAAATCCGAAACTCAATTCTGCTGCTATCGAAAAGAAAATAAAAAACGGAGATATTACTCCTGAGACAGTGCTATATACGTTGGAGAATACGCGTATGGATAATTCTAAAGTGGAGGAATTGTTAAACAGCTATTTCAAAAATATACCCGAGGTAAATTGGGGAGATAGTTCTTCATGGCCTATATTGTCGAGATATGCACCTCTAAAGTCTAAATACGGGCAATATATCCTCAAAAACAATGATTCTTTGGCTAAAAAGTATGAGCAGTCTGGTATTGAAAATTCTATAGCAAATATGATCTCCAATTTTTATTATTCTGATTACAAAGCTTATGGTTACGGACGAATTGGAGCTTCACATTATATCGACTCATTAAATAATCCATTAGTTGAAAAAGCAAAAATGCGTTTAACAGCATCGATGGGATTCTCTTTAGTTATGCAAGATCCATCAGATGCAGAACTATGGAAAATATGGTTCAATAGAATATTGCTTTACCAGAAGAAGTACGAAAACAACAAAGTTCCGGGTTTTTCTGAATTAGAGTATCTGGTTACAAACAATAAAAGTGACGTGAAATATATTCGTGCTGCTATAGAAAGTACAAAGCATAGTTACGTTTCCAGTGCAATTCAGGTTATCCAGTTCGCATTGGTGAAAAGCAAGTTTACAAAAGAGAAAATCATGATGCAAGCTACTATTGATTCGATTAACGTCGGTTGCGAAGAAGTTCTGAAAAATTGCTGTCTTGATCCTTTGGGTGTAAACAATCTTGCCTGGGCTATGGTGGAACATCAACAACGGGATAAATTTTTGCAGGTTGCCAAGAAACTTTCGGCATATACGCTAACGAAAGGTGACAGTTATTTCTGGCTTGATACCTATGCAACTATTTGTGCGCAGCTCCTCCAGTTCGATGAAGCTGTAAAGTTTCAAGGAAGAGCTGTTGAAGCCAGAAAAAAGCAAGCTCCCGGAGAAGATAAGCATTATCAGGAGCAATATGATATGTTTGTAAAACACAAAACTTTGTTTTGATATCACTCGCTGTACTCCACAAGCCGTTATCAGCTTTAAGCTGGTGACGGTTTTTTGTTGTTAAAATCAACAGGATAATACTCGATGGCATATGTACGGAAGCTGAAATTCAATTTCATCAAAAAGAACAAAAAAAAGAGTGTCCTTTTTTGGGAACACTCTCTGAATAGGATGTAAGAATCCTTCTATTTATTATCTTTTTCCCTAATTTCAGTCCGGCGAATTTTACCGCTGATAGTTTTTGGTAAAGTTTCCACAAACTCAATGATGCGGGGGTATTTATACGGAGCAGTCACGTTTTTCACGTGTTCCTGAATTTCCTTTACCAATTTATCGCCCGCTTTGTCTTTGTATTCTTTTGAAAGGATAATAGTTGCTTTCACCACTTGTCCGCGAATTTCGTCGGGAACGCCTGTAATAGCACATTCCACCACGGCGGGATGTGTCATCAAGGCACTTTCTACTTCGAACGGTCCAATGCGGTAGCCGGAGCTTTTAATCACATCGTCGGCACGACCCACAAACCAAAAATATCCATCCTCATCGCGCCATGCCACGTCGCCGGTATAATATACATTATCGTGCCATGCTTCATTTGTAAGTTGTTCATTGCGGTAATATCCTTTGAAAAGCCCTTCGGGATAACGTTTATCTGTGCGAATCACGATTTGACCTTGCTCGCCTACTTCGGCCGAACGCCCTTCGGGAGTCAGCAAATCAACATCATAATGCGGATTGATTAATCCCATAGATCCCGGTTTTGGTTCAACCCAGGGCGAAGTAAAGAGTGAAAGAGTTGTTTCACTTTGTCCGTAACCTTCACGGAGTTTGATACCGGTAAGTTTCAGGAATTGTTCATAAACAGCGGGGTTCAACGCTTCACCGGCAATGGTGCAATACTCCAAAGACGATAAATCGTAATGTGTCAGATCTTCACGAATCAGAAAGCGGAAAATAGTGGGAGGTGCACACAATGAAGTAATTTTATATTTCTGAATCATTTCCAACATGGCTGCCGGAGTAAATTTCTCATGATCGTACACAAAAACACAGGCGCCAACTATCCATTGACCGTAAAGTTTTCCCCAAACGGCTTTTAACCAACCGGTGTCTGCAATAGTTAAATGCAAACTATCTTCGCGTAAATTATGCCAGTATTTGGCAGTAATGATATGTGCCAAAGGATATGCGCAATCTAGCAATACCATTTTTGCATTGCCGGTGGTGCCGGATGTAAAACTGATAATAAGTGGATCGTCGTTTTTATTTACGTTGGCAATAGGAGTAAAGGGCGCAGCATTTTCAATTCCTTTGTGAAAATCGAGCCATCCTTCAGGAATAATATGCCCAACCGAGATCAACATTTCCACGCTGGGTGATTCGGGCATGGCATCATTGATGTGTGTGATGATAGGTTCTTCGCCAACGGCTATAATAGCTTTAATATCTGCAGCATTATTGCGGTAAACCAAATCTTTTTTAGTGAGCAAGTGTGTTGCCGGAATGATGATAGCACCAATTTTGTGTAATGCCACAATGGTAAACCAGAATTCGTAACGACGTTTTAGAATAGCCATTACAATGTCTCCTTTTTTGATTCCAAGACTTTGAAAATACGAAGCCGTTTGGTCGGTGTATTTTTTCATTTCGGCAAAAGTGAATTCGTGACATTCACCCTGGTCATTTGTCCACAGAAGGGCTTTCTTATTTGGTTCTTTGGCTGCCCAGGCGTCAACAATGTCGTAGCCAAAGTTGAAATTTTCAGGAACTATAAGTTTGTAATTTGCTTTGAAATCTTCAAAGTCTTTGAATTCGGTTTGTTGAAGAAATTTTTCTAACATAAGCAATTCTTTAAAGCATTTATTTGAGGTTGCAAAGGAATATCAAAAATTTAAATACAACAAGAAACAGGGATTAAACTCACTCATTTGGGATAAAATTTCAAATAGAGGGATAAAAAAGCTTATTTTTTTTGACACACAAGTTCTCAGTTGATACGTACAACAGAAACAAAAGGTCACTTCTGTTTTTTTTAGAATGTATTCCTTTTGTAAACCTATGCGTTCATTTATTTCCTTTTGTGATTTTAAATAATCACTGCCAGGAACCTTACTTTTTTCCCATTCAGGGCTTTCATTCCATGTGGTTTTGTTGCATCAAAATAAATGCTGTCGCCTTCGTATAGCGTGATGTTATTCCCTGCAACTTGCATTTGCATGGTACCTTCCAGCAATAGATTGAATTCTTGTCCTGAATGAGAATTGAGATAAAAAGGTTTGTCATTTGGTTCTACAGTAACTTCGAATGGCTCAGCAATTGCATTACGAAATCCGTGAGCCAACGATTGGTATTTGTAAGCTTTGGTACGTTCTATAGTTGTTCCTGTACCTTTGCGGGTAACAGAAAAAGCCAGAGAATGTGGGTCGTTGCCCGAGATTAAGGCTGTAGTTTCTACACCAAAAGTTTGAGCAACTTCGCAGAGAAAACTCATCGGAATATCGGAATTTCCCGATTCGTATTTTTCGTAATCAACCTGACTTACACCACATTTTGATGCCACTTCTTCTGTGGTCAGATCCAACGCATCGCGCAATCCGCGTAGCCGTTCGGCAATTTGTTTGATTTGTGTGTTCATAGTAAATTTAATATTGAATAGAAAATTTATTTAATCCTTTACACAACGAATAGAAAATCCGTACTGTTTTGCTGTACTTGAAGGTAAAGCCAGAGGTGAATTATTGTTTAATGACCAACTGGAAGCATTGTTTGAATCAACTTCAGTTGCTGTCCACCAGTATCCATCTGTTCCAATTCCGTAAAATCCATAAACATTATTTTGTTGTCCAACATACCCACCCGGAAGTGCTGTGAAACCACTGGCATTTGTTGCGGCGGTGTATGTTCCACTCCAATGAGTATTTCCGGTTTCCTTCAATATATCACCGGCAATACTGGCATTTCCTAAATAATTTATCAGGGTTGTCCATTCGGCTTGTGTAGGCACATGCCAACCTGTCGGAGCAATAACTCTGGCATCATTTACAGCATACCAATTATAAAGAGTTCCATAAGTTGTTTTGTTTGTTGAGCTGTTACTGTAATTACAATAGGTACCAGCTGTAAGGCTTGACCATGCAGTTGGATCGCTGGCACTGGAAATCGCATTTCCATTGCGATACTTTGTTACTTTTAAGTTTTCAGCCATCCAAACCTGATTTCCAATCGTTATTGTATGATATGTGTTACCATCATAATCTTCTAATAATGTTGTAAAAGTCAACTCGTTACCGTATGAAGTTCCGGTTTTATTAGTTGCATAACAACGGGCATAATACTTAGTTCCCATTGTTAACCCTGTCATCGCTACAGAAAAATTTCCGGTTCCGGCAGTTGTAGTGGCTTTACTGTTCTTAGTAGTGGGATTAGAACTGGTATTCCAGCAAATGCCACGTTCACTAATTGAAGAACCGGGATCGGAAGGTACATTTCCCCAACCGGTTGCAGTTGATGCAGTTATAGCCGTTAATTTTGTTGTTTGTACAGATGGAAGTAAAGATGAGTCTTTACAGCCATTAGTAAGCATAAAAAGAGATATCGGTAATATAATAGAAATAATAAGTTTATTTATTTTTTTCATAATTCTTAAATTGTTCGGATTCATCCGTAATAAGTTATGTTATTTTATATGAGATGCTTTTAATCCTTTAATTACTGCATTTGTAAAACCTTGCGCTTCCATTTCGTTTAGTCCTTTAATGGTAATACCGCCAGGTGTGGTTACTTTGTCTATTTCCACTTCGGGATGTGTGTTGTTTGCTTCCAACAAGTCGATAGCACCACGTAGAGTTTGAATAACCACTTCTTTAGCAACTCCGGGATAGATTCCCATTTCTACTCCACCTTCTGTTGCTGCCCGGATATAGCGGAATGCATAAGCTATTCCACATGAAGATAATGACATGAAAGCATTGAGTTGTGTTTCAGGGACCAGGAATGCTTTGCCCAATTCGGCAAACAATGAAACGATTAGTTCTTCTTGTTCTTTAGTCGCATTAAATGAAGATATGGTAGAAACGCTTTGCAGTACGTCGATAGCTGTGTTTGGAATAACACGAAACATAGTGGCATCTGTGTTAAAGAAGCTTGCTAACTGAGAAAAATCAACTCCTGCAGCAATAGATACCACGATTTGTTTTTTGTAGTCAATCAGGTTTTCAATTTCTTCAGAAATAACCTCTACTAACCACGGTTTAAGTGCCAAAAGTATAATATCGGCATCTTTAATAATTTCGCGGTTGGAATTACTTACGGTTACTTCAGGAGCAAAAGTTTTAATTACATCAAGATTTGCTTGTGAAATATCACTCACTCTAATGTTTTTCGATTGTATTAATTTTCCTTTTGATAAGCCGCGGGCGATGGCACCGCCCATATTTCCGGCTCCGATGATAGCAATTTTAATGTTAGTAGTTTCCATATATTTTTATTTAAAAAACGAGATGTCGTTAACGAATTGTTTAAAGATACAAAGATAAAATAACTAATTAAAAGCGAGTAAGGAACAATTAATAATTTAAAGAAAATGATATTATATTAACGATTTAATCCCATTGCAAATTAAGATAGAGATTGCTTCTATAGCTGCCTTGTTTTTAGAAGCTGAAACTTATACATCCCCGAATTCCCCAGGGGGTTATGCCGGCACGGTTTAAATCAGTGAGTCGCCATACTGATTGGAATGTAAATATATGTAGAATGTTAGCCAGTCCAACTCCAACTTCCATGTATGGTTTGTTCAGGGGATTCATATAACCCGGATAATCAAGTTGTAATTTGTGCGAATCGTTCAGACTACCATAAGCCATATGAAATGAAAACATCTCACGCAGATTTAGTTCCTTTATAAACGGAATTTTATTTAAAATCACTCCATTGAGCATTAATTCGGAGTGAAGATTTACATATTTATCGGCGCCATATTCCATGTAGTTCATCATGTTGAATAAATAGGTGCTGTAACTGCCGGTCTGGCTAGCAAGTGGAACTTCCAATACCGGGTACGGCACATTTCCCACGTAATTGCCGGTTTCACTTCCGGGCGGAATTTCCAGCAGTGGATATGGCACATTACCTATAATCCATCCGGCTTCAGCAATGTAAGTCAGCTGGCCGATATCCAGTCGCACGTTTTGTTTTATAGATCCAATAATTTTACCATATTGACCCGTTTTGTTTCCAAACTGATATTTCCCGACTTCAAATGTACTATAAATTACCGGTCTTGCATTGGAAATATAAATGCGTTGCATATGGTCATCATAAGTTCTTTCGTCAAACGAGAAGCGGGTAGAAACGGTTGCCGACTGGTGGAGTAAGCTCGAAGCTACATTTACGCCATTAATTTGCATTGGCATGGATTCATTTTCGAGTAATCGATTGGATCTAAGATATATATTTGTTTCAATGTCTGAATTCCAATCATTGGCAAATGTGACTGAGTATTCTTTTCGTCCACTCATTTTTCCGGCCGAAATAAATGCCAAAATTGAAGTTGTGATATCCTCATCTCCTGTAATCAAAGGATTTTCACGAAAGATGAAATCGTTGTAATTATAGTCCACCCGACGATAATCGTCAGTATAATTAAAGCTGAGTATCCGACGTTTTTCTCCCGGAATTTTGAATTGAGCAAAAGTTGAGTATTTAACAGCCTTATTTCTAAAGGCATAACCGGCAAAACCACCAAGCGAAATATTTTTCCACAATTTCTCGTTGGTCTTTAAAGGTAAAGTAGCCCGAAATCCCTCCACGTTGGTTAAACGCATAAGTTGTTCAATCTTTCCAATATCAAATATACCGGCTGGAATATACCCGGTTAAAGCAACTTTGGCTATAAATTTGGCTGTACGAAGTAAACCGGTATTATTCAGGCTTTTCAGTTTATCGTCTAAGGTTGTTTTGTCGTAATTACTTTGCGCAAAATTACTATCGTTTAGCAACAAAGTTGTGTCCCCGAAATCATATGTAGATGTGCGTTTTACGAAAATTTCAGGTTTTGGGTGTAAACTGTCGGCCAGCAATTCATAGTTCATATTCAAAGCCATATCTTGCGATTTGCACATCCAATGCTTGTTTTGCTGTAGCGTAAATTTTTCGGAAATACGTAGGTTGTGAACGAAATTAATGTTTGCTTTGGATGGCAGTTCTGCATCAATTTTCGTCAAAGCAAGTGTTGCCGAATCAAGCCAAAGCTTACCATCGAATGCCAGATTTTTTAGATTTTTAGTTCGGAAATGAATTTCGTATTGTTTACCGGTTTCACTTTTCAGGCTGTCGGCCAAATAATAATCGTAGTAAGAATTTCCTACATTTGCCAACGGACTAATCATACTTTTTCCGAAAACGGAAACGGTATTTTCGTAGAAATTCAGTTCGGTAGCCATTTCGCCAACCAGTCTTTCCAGTAGTTCTTCACCACTTTGGGGCGAAGAAAATATATTTTTTGAAAGTTGTTTTTTGTCAGTGGAAGTGAGTTGATATTTGTTTTCAGCCATGTACAACGGTAGAACCATGGCCGAATCTTTTTTGGAAATATTTCCGGTTTTTAATTGGTCGAAAATCCGTTTATTCATCCACCAGGGTTGATTAATTTTGTTCAACAGCACTAAGTTTTGCTCGGTACTTTGCGCTCTAAATCCTGTTTGACGGCTAATATCATTTATCTTTCGCATTAACCGAACTCTTTTCATCAAATCAATGGCCGGGTTAACTCCCGGCATTACCAACGCTTCCTGAAGTAAGGTGTTTTCTTCAGTCATCTCTATTTGTACGCCTACACTTTGTCCGGGTTTTATTTTTATTTCCTGGGATTTATACCCTATTGAAGAAAAGAGAAGCGTTGATTCTTTGCCTGTGTAACGTATTAAAAAATATCCTTCTTCATTGGTTTGTACAATTTTCATTGAGTTCTTGAAGCGGATATTTACGTTGCTGATAGGACTTTTGTCGCCGATGTTCAGCACCTGACCAACTACCACGGTTTCTTGTGCATAAATGGAAAACGGAATGAATATTAATAGCAAAATTACCCTAAATCTCCCAAAGGGGGATTTGAGAAACGTTGTCTCTATTAATTTTTGAATTATATTTATCAATTTCAATTGCGTTTTCAATTTATATTTTCCAATTGTATCTTAAAGTTCCCCCGGGAGTATAATAAAGGAACTTGTCATTTTTTTCTATAAAAAGGATGACATTCCAAAACTGTTCTTCGTAGGAAATGTACATCAATATGTGTATAAAGTTCTGTTGTAGTTATTGATTCGTGACCAAGTAACTGCTGAATGGCGCGTAGATTAGCTCCATTTTCCAACAAATGCGTTGCAAACGAATGTCGAAAAGTATGTGGACTCACATTTTTTCTGATTCCCGCTAACCCGGCCAGTTCTTTTACTATTTTAAAAATCATATCGCGTGTCAATTTCGTACCCCGACGATTTAAAAACAGATAATCTTCATTTCCTTTTTTTATATTCAGTAAGTTTCTGTCAATTTTCCAAAGCTCAATTTGTTTCAAAGCTTGTGGTGACATAGGCACAAGTCGTTGTTTACTTCCTTTGCCTTCCACCAACATATATCCTTCGTCCATGTATAGCTTAGACAATTGAAGCCCTATTAATTCTGAAACGCGTAGCCCGGAGCCATAAAGCACCTCAATGATGGCTTTGTTGCGTTGCCCTTCCGGCTTTGAAAGATCAATAGACGCTACAATATCATCAATTTCTTTTACTGATAATACTTCCGGCAGACGCAATCCTATTTTCGGACTTTCAAGCATTTCAGTCGGGTCGTTATCGAGAATATTCCTGTAAATAAGGAAATGATAAAACGACTTTATACTTGATAAAATTCGGGCTTGCGACCGCGGGTGAATACCCAGACTACTTATTTCAATAATAAAATCGCGTAAAACTTCTGTTGTTGCTTTTTCCAGCTGAATATGAGCATCCGACAAATATCCTGATAATTTTTGCAAATCGCTCTCGTAAGCATCTATCGTATTGTTCGATAAGGCTTTCTCAAGTTTTAAATATAAATGATATTCATCCGGGATTGGAAGCATTGTTCAATTTATTTGTCGTAAGTTAACATTTCGTTTGAAACGACTTGCAAAGATATGAAAGAAAGTTGAACTAGTAAATTGTTGAATTCATATTGTTTACAAATGAAGCATCAATTTTTCAACCCGGATTTGAATAAATATTCTATCTTTGTTGTCTCGAAAAGAATACTTATTGTTTTAATGAATCATTAATAGAAAAGAATTTTTATGAAAATCAACAAATACATTCTAACGCTTTGTTTTCTGGGGTTAGCGCTTTCTATATCGGCATACGATGCTGTAGGACATAGAATTATTGCTGAAATAGCCTATCGAAATTTGACTGATAAAGCTCGTACTCAGGTTGATAAAGTACTTGGCAAACATGGAATTGTTTACGAAGCGTCTTGGGCTGATGATGTGCGGAGTGACAACAAATATGCTTATAGTTATCAATGGCATTATCAGGATTTAGATGACAACATGACTTCGAACGATATTAAAAAATTGCTTGAGAATCCAAAAGCTGAAGGTGAACATTTATTTTTTGCTCTTGACACGCTTACTTCCCGTTTAAAAAAAGACAGGAACGATGCCGAAGCACTGAAATTTATTGTTCATTTTGTTGGCGACTTACATCAACCGTTGCACCTTGGACGCAAGGATGATAAAGGGGGAAATACAGTTGACTTCAACTGGTTTGGCCGGAAAACAAATCTTCATTCGGTGTGGGATGGTTCGCTGATTGAAAGTCAGAAAATGTCGTATACCGAATTTAGTCAGTATTTGCAGGATAAATATGAAGCCCGCAAAGCTGAATTCAAAAAACAAAATATTCTTCAATCGGTAGAAGCTGTGTATGCTGTTCGAAACATGATTTACAGTTACGACATGTCCGACAAAAGTAATTATCACTATGTGTATTTCTTTGCCAATAAACGCGATGAAATGCTTTACCGCGGAGGCATTCAACTGGCCAATGTGCTGAATGCAATTTATAAATAAGATTTTATCTTACATACAAAGAAACCGCTTGTCATCCCCGGATGGTAAGCGGTTTTTATTTATTTGTTCGGCTTTCCCAAGGCGTTACCCTTTCAGGACTTTAGCTTGGGCTGGAATATGTCCGACTTTCAGTCTTCTATAGTCTTGGCTACTTTCTCCGCTTTCGCAGGTCTTTGACCGGTACTTCTTTTCATTTTATTTGTCACGGGTCACAGACCCGCGGCATCAGGAGATTTTATAAGTTTTCAATAATTAAATAACTTCCATATTTTACTTTGATTTTATTGAACCGTTTTACTTTATCATCAAATATAACTTCATCTCCTTTTCTCCATCTAATTCTCCAGTCAAATTTACAAGGGAATATAATCGGTTTAACAAGTTGTTTTGACTTGGATCTAAACTTTAATTGCCATTGCCAATCTGGATTACTATCTGTTGTTTCCCAAGGTTCACTGCTCCATAATTCAATTACTTCAGCATTTATTTCTGTGTCTTTAATTGATTTAGGCTTTTGGGAGTCAACGAGCATTCTAAAAAGTTCAACATTGTCTTTTTTAATTTTAAAGTTTTCTGGAAACTTTCTAAATTTATTTTTTTTCCAGAAATGTATAGAATTAGTTGGTGAACATTCTAAATCAACAGTCATAATACCAGCGTTTTTGAGATACATAAGTAGTTGATTTGCTATAATCTTACCATATCCATATTTTCGAAAATCAGAATGAACTTCAGCAATCACAATTACTGCTGAAAATTCCGTGTAAAATGCCCATGTGATAAATCCTATCACTTTCTTATTAACAGACATTATTGCCATTCTATTTTCGTCAAAATGTTGTTTAATAATGCCTATATTGCAATAAAAACCGGTATTATACTTTTTATATTCAGAATAGAGCCATTCACTGATTTGCTTAAATTCAGACTCATTCGGTTTGAAATTTATATTTATTGTAGTATTCATTTTAATACTAATTGATTTCTCCATGTACTTATATTTCAATTTTATCAATCTCTTTCATCAATCTGTCTCTTTCCGACAATGCAATAATTATTTTTTGACAATGCAAAATGTCTTCAAACTCTAACTTTTCAACGTTTGAAGATTCTAATATATGAATCTTTTGTCCACTCGATTACAAATCCAAACTACTAGATACATCTACTAAGACGAGGCTTTTAATCCTTAACACACCGTACTGATAACCCTTTCCGCCTACAGTAGTCGTAGTACATGTCGTCGATGCTATAGAGTATATTCACGTAGCTGTATGTTGAGAACATAGACCTGTACTTAGCGACGGTGATACCGTCAAAAGTACTATTGTCCTGAGTGGAACTCCACCAAGAACCATTAGACCCAATGCCTTGGAAAGTACCTCCGTCCCCCTTACGGTAACCGCAAGGAAGTGCAGAAAAGCCGGTAGAATTGTTAAATGTAAGGTTGCAGCCAATAGCTTCGGGTACGCTGTAAGCCGTCCAGTCGGTTATGGCAGCAAGGGCTTTAGCTACACTTAGAGATGTTCCTAAATGAGTGGTTACATAATTAGTTAAGGTTGTCCATTCTGCATCGGTAGCTACGTGCCAACCCACTGGAGCTACGTTGCGACTGTCAGCTACAGCATAAAAATTGTAAAGATGCCCGTATTTTGTTCCGTTGGTTGCATCGTTGTTATAATCACACCGTGCACCTGTTGATAAACCCGTCCATGCAGTATTGCCAGTAATATTGGCAATAGCATCACCGTTGCGGTAATGGGTGGTTTTCAAATTTTCTGCCATCCATGTTTGTGTACCAATTGTTACAGTTGTGTAATTGTTGCCATCGATATCTGTGACTAAAATTGGAAGCAAGTCGTTTTTCTCGGTCGGGTCACAAGAAATAAGCAGAAATGCTATTGCAATGCATAAGAAGAAAGGAAGTCTGTTTGTTTTATTCATAATAGTTTTTTTTTACTTACCGTTAAATGCTATTCAGCCGTAAATAAACATAGGTGAATTAGTTGTTGTGATCTTGTTGTCTATTCGTTGCAAGTTTTTCTAAAATTTCTAATGTGTAGTCTGGTAATTTTCCTTCAAAGTATTCGATTATTAATGGATTTCCAGTAAGGTAATGACTTACTAAAGTAACCCAGTCTTCAACTAACAAATGTCCATTGATTTTAAAAAGTTTCTGGGAAAGAGTTTTTAGTTGGTAGCTATTTTTACTATTGTAATTGAAATCATTATCACGCCTTTGATAATACTCTTCTTCTGTGTAAAAATGGATTGCCCCATCAAAGTGTCTAAATACTTTGTTTTGGCTATCAAATTCTGCATGTATGTATTTCACTGGATAATATTCAATACCATCTTTTTTAATTTTGTTTTCACTTGTCTTAAATTCTTCTGCTTGAAAAACTTTAATTCCTTGTTTCGTAGCCCATTTAATATCGAGTGAATATGTGTCACCAAAGATAAGCTTTATATCAAATGAGGCTATATCAAGTGGAGGTCTTAGTTTTACAATTCCATCTTCAATGTCAGAAATGGTATCTTTAAATTTAGCACCATACCAAGTGTCAAATTCTAAATATAGGGTATTATCAACATTTACTCTAACTCGATTATTATCTATCGCTAAGTATTTTTGTATGTCTTTCTTATTGTAACTCCAAAAAAGGTCGATAAACCTTGGTGAAAAATTACTATTTTCATTATGTCCTCGTCTAAAATATGGGTGAGCCATAACCATGTATCTGTCAGAATAGTAGTATCCAGACGCTCTAGGCTTCTTCTCAAATTCTTTTTCTAAAATATCAAGATCAACTAATTCTTCTTTGTCAACTATAATCTTGTCATTCAGTTTTGTCACCAAATTGGGGTAATTTGCGACAATCCCAATTGTCTGAATATAATCAAAGTTGTCCTTAGTCAGTTTAATTTGTTTCGTTTCACAGAAGTCAATAAAATTTTGTATTAGAGTCGCATTTTCAGTCAGTTTTTCATTTCTTCGTTCTGCTCTTTGTCTCAAATAATTATCATATATTTCATTCTTGTCTTCCATAATTTTGATTTGGCGTTGTTTTTTTTACCATAGCACCTAACACCCATATATCCCCAGTTTACTCACTATATTCCTTGTTTTGGCTGGATATACCCAGTTAACTGAGCATATATCGTATTTATGGATAAGTGTTTTCTCTTTTTCCAGCACAAACATACAAAAAACATTTAACCTAATACCTTTTTCTTTGTATTATTTGTTAGGAAACAAAAAAGCAGAGCTGTACTTACGCACAGCTCTACAAATTAAAGGATTTACCCTACAATAATAGAACTTACTGTAGCGCTCCACGGACCGTATTCGCCACGGGTATTTACCCATCGCAGCCAGTAGTAGGCCATGATGTTGGCTTGCTTACCTTCGTAGGTAATGGTGTACGAATAGGTGGTTGACACGCCCAGATAACTCAACTCGGAGGCATCTTTGGGTGCTTCGCCGCCCAATTTTGACCACACCTCGCAACCATGTACTCCGGCGGGTTTGGCTTTGCTTTGAGGCGTGGCCTGATCGCTGAGGTGAATGGTGTGCTGCAAGCGTACCGCAAAATCTACTGTTCCCAATGGGCTGGTAGCTGGTACCGGTGTAGCAGTACGTGTTCCCGATTTAACCGTTAAACCCATTAGGGTGCGGTCGCTGTCGGTCACATTACCGTTGTAAGACAGGTTTTCGATCACAAACTTACGAATCTCTTTTTTGTATTCGTAAGCCGCATCGTTTTTTGCCTGTACATCGGCAGCCGTACGGTTTTGTTTGTTACTCGCCTTCGAAAACGCTGTGTTCCAAAGACTCTGTTTTGATTCCAGTGACTCAAGCTTGTTGGCACTGATTCCCCATGCTTCAAGGTTTTCTTTGGTCTTAGTTACCAATGATCTTTGCCACAAATCAAATTCGGGGTCGCTACCAGGCACATAATCTGGCATAACTTTCTGAATTTAGAGGGTTAAACTTCATTTTATCTATCTCGGAAATAAACAGGATGAATTGTCGATCATTCTGTTCCTGTTGTGGGGGTATAGTTGAGAGGAATATTTCATTCGCACCTTGGAACGTATGTTTTATTCCTTTGTCTATAGCTTTTCTGGATGTTATAAAAATATATCTTAGCTTTTTGAAAATATGTTTTATCGATACAAAAACTCTTGATGTTGATCCAAAAAGTACGCCGCCTGATCTGAAAGGAATATTGAGGCTTATAAAAACTTTTTGGAAGCTTAAAGTTGGAAGGTTTAAGCCTCCAACATGTTTTTTGATAGAGCAAGGAAGTTTCCGCCCCGGGCAGGGCATAGCTTTATGAATCGGAAAAGTTTCCGTAAGACTACAAAAATATTTCATAAGCCTCCAACAAGTTTCTATCTCAATAAAGTGCGCAACTTTAAGCTTACAGAAAGTTTTTATAAGTCTCCAAAATATTTTTGCAGGTATACAGAAAGTTTTTATAGTAATACAGAAACTCGTTGGACAAGGAAAGAATGTTTTCTTATCGGGAAATATTCTTCTCGGATTCTTAGTAAAAGAACTCCGAATGGGTCTGAAACATTCATTCCAGGGATTGAAAGTTTCCCTCCAAAACAGGAAAGAATATTGCTGAAGCAGAAACAGCTTTTTATCGTTAGATAAAAAGCTGTTACTTTTCAAACAATTAAAAAAAAGAGGGAATAGTGATAGTGAACAGAGAAAAACGGTGCGCTGACGCGCTATGATAGAATGATGAAAAAAGCTAATTAAAGCTTTGCATATAAAGTATATACAATTAATTGTGGCTGCAGTAAACCACGTTGTAAAAGATGGAGTCATGCGTAAACGTAAACAGATATTTAATAATAAACAGATTGTTAAGTATGGCAAATTTAATAAATTGTTTACAATTAATGCAAATGTTTTGCGAAGTTTTTTTTATGTTATAAAACATATCTTTTATCTTATTATTTCGGAGTGTCGGTTAATAAGGCAATTCATAGGAGTCCGACTAAAGAGCGACATTATACATTGATATAAGTTAACGTGAGTTCGATATAAGCAAACAGCTAACAATCAATTAAAAGTGGATTTTAGAATCCTGAAAAGGATTCAATGTGAATTGAAAATCGGCGTAGCCAATAACCGCGGGTGTAACCCATGGATTGGAATGATAGCAAAGCAAGAACCCCGAATGGGGTTCAATATCAATATATTATCTTACTGTTCAACCCACTTCGGGGTTGGAATTGTGTTTTGATTTTCATCCCCCGGTTGCGCTTTGCTTACCGGGGGTTATGCACATTTAGCCACTCCGTGGCAATAAATAGTTTTTCAGCAGACCCTAATTAAAACCACGAACCAACGGTCAGCGAAGCTAATTGCACGAATTCCCACAAATTAATTCGAGAAATAATTTGTGGGAATATGAATTGTCACGAATGAATATACGACATTTAATTGTTCGTCCTACTTAGTTCCGGTTACTTATCTACATCTGCTTATTCCAACATTATTTCTGATTCCTGTATTCTTTGGGAGTGAGATGATATTTCTTGGCAAACTCCCTGTAGAAATAAGCTTTGTTATTGAATCCACAGGTGTACATAATTTCCTGTACGGTTTTGTTAGTTGTTTTCAAAAGTTTTTCAGCCTGCTTCAACCGGATAGAACGAATATATTCGGTAGGCGTCTGTCCGATGATTTCTTTCATCTTCCTATAAAGCTGCATTTTGCTAAGGGCTGTTTCGCTGGCAATGAAGTCGAGCGTAAGCGATTCATTATCCATTTGGTCGTGAATAATTTGCGTGATTCGAAGCATCAGGTCTTTATCTTCTTTGTGTACCAGTTTTCCTTCGAACTGTTCCAATGCCGCGTAAGCCGACTCGCTGTATGCCAAAACGGCCTGATTGCGATGTAGCAAACTTTCTATCAGGGCCTCTAAATGCCGCGGATGAAATGGTTTACTCAGGTAGGCATCGGCTCCGACTTCGAGCCCTTCAATCTGACTTTCCACCGAACTTTTGGACGAAAGTAAAATGATGGGGATATGCCGTGTGAGCTCTTGTTCTTTCATTGTTTTGACAAACTCAACGCCGTTCATTACCGGCATAATAATGTCGCAAACAATGATAAGCGGCATTCTGATGCGCATCAGTTCGATGGCTTCTTGTCCGTTTGCTGCTTCGGCTACTTCGTACCGGTCGGATAAAAAATCACTCAGCAGTTCGCGAATTTCCTTTTCATCATCAATTATCAGCACCATACCCTCTTTTTTTGTATCGGGAATGGAAATCCGGATTTTATCATGCAGTTCATCTTCATTAGTTTCTACTATTGATTTTGGAATTGGAGCTGCAGAATTTATAGAGTTTTGGGTTTTGTCCAACGCAAGTTCCGGCAGACTGACGATAAAAGAGGTTGAGGTTTCCCCATCACTTTCCACGCTGATAGTTCCCTGCAGTACTTCTACAATGTTTTTGCACAGTGCCAAACCTATGCCATTGCGTGTTTCTATACCTTTTGAAACCTGCATTTCGAAGCGATCCAATACTTCGAAACGGTCGAAAATGCTTTGTTGGTAAGCCAGTTTTATTCCCACACCTGTATTGGTAACGCGAATAAAAAGCCGATCGTCAATTGTTTCCACCACTACATTTATTTCATGATTGGCAGGCGTATATTTTACCGCATTTGAAACCAGATTGAATACAATTTTTTCAATACTGTCGCGATCTGTTTGCCAATGAAAAGTTTTTGGAGAAAAGGTAAGTGATAGTTGAATTTCTTTTTGCTCCAGCACTTCCATAAAGTTGTCAATCACAAATTTTACAAGTTCAGGAATGTACACCCGTTCAATTTTCAATTGCAAATGTCCTGTTTCAGCTTTGCGGAAATCAATCAGTTGTTGAATCAGGGTCTGCATCCTTTCGGAATTTGATTTGATAATATTGATGTATTTTCGGGTAAAACCATCGGTGGCGTGTGTTCGAAGTAACTGTTCACATGGTCCGTAAATAAGAGTCAGAGAATTTGAAAATTCATGGGCAATGTTGGTAAAAAAACGCAATTTGGCTTGATGAATTTCTTCTATTTTTTGTTTTTCAAGTTCTTTCAGTAAGATATTATTCCGGGCATTTAATTGATTTTTTATAAATCGATGAATAACAATTACCAGCCCAATGAGCAACACAAAGTAACAAAAATAGGCGATTGTACTTGCCCACCACGGAGGACGCATGATAATTGGAAGCGAAAAATACTGTTCGCTCCATATTTTATCAGCATTGCTGCATCGAACTTTCAAAACATATTTTCCGGTTGGTAAATTGGTAAATACAATGGTGTTGGAAGTTCCCAGTTGAATCCAGTCTTTTTGATATCCTTCCAACAGGTACGAAATCTCACATTTAGTGCCTGAAAGATAATCGAGCGGAATAAATTTAAAGCTGAAAGATTTGATTTTGTAGGACAGAATTAATGTTTGATCCGAAGATTTCATTGCCAGAAAATCGGAGAAATTCGTTTCAATATTGTCAACAAAGAAAGCGTCCATTATTAACGAAGGTATGTAGTTGCTATGGGTTATTTCCAACGGGTTAAACACATTGAAACCGCTAATTCCTCCAAAATAAAATTGGTGTGAATAGGGACTTTGGTAAAATGCACCATCCGAAAATTCGTTGTTTTGCAATCCATCTTTTTTGAAATAGGAAACTATGCGTGTGTTTTTTCGGTCGTGAACCAACTCTGCCAAACCCTTGTTGGTGCTGAGCCACAAATTATGTTCTTTATCTTCCAGAATGCCGTGAATGGTGTTGTTTGGCATACCTTCTTTTTCAGTATACCGGGTAAAAACAGGTTTGCCGTTTTCAAACCGAATGAGCTTATTCAGCCCCATACTTGTACCTGCCCACAAAATTCCCCGGGTATCCTTGTACAGGCAAAGAATATCATCGCTGCTGATAAAATCGGACGAATTGGACGAAAACCGGAAGTTTTGGAACTGCTCGGTTTGACGGTTAAATCTGTTGAGCCCACCTCCGCGTGTGGCAATCCACAAATGAGATGCATCGTCGCGGATAATGGAATAAACAATATTGTTACTCAGCGATGAGTGGTTATTTTTGAAAATATATTGTTTGTAATTTTTTATGGAATAAGGATTTGTGCTTCGGTCTATTTCCAGTTTGTACATGCCATAACCGCTTGTTCCTACCCACAAAACGTTGTTATCAGTTGGTAAAATGGAGTAAACCGACGATAGATTTACTTTGCGCCGGAGGCTGTCACTGACCAACAAAGTACACATTTTTAGTTTTTTAGTGTCGTAATAATTTATTCCGCGACCATCGGTTCCTATCCAGTATTCATTTTCCTGTCCTTCGACGACGGTGAAAACAGAATTATTGAGCAACCCGTTAGCAGTTGTAAAGTGCTGGTTAAAGCCTGATTCCTGATTATCTGTTTTTCGATTGAAGGTATAAATTCCGCTTCCTTTTGTTCCTACCCAAAGTGCTCGGTTACGGTCTTCAAAAAAAGTACGAACAGCGCTACTGCCAAAAGCCGGAATATTTTCGGCGGAATAAGTATGGAACTTCTCGCGCGATGGAGATAATTGCCAAACACCCTGTGTGTCGGTACCCACCCAGACAATTTGTTGTGTTCCGGCAATAAGCGATAAAACAGAAACATTCGGCAAAACTGTTTCAAGGACATTTGTTTTCAAATTGTAGCGATACAAACCGCTTGCTGCACCCCACAACTGATAGCCGTTCATAAAAAGCATAGCTCTTAAAACTCCTGTTTTCTCTGTTTTTATAGGTGATTCAATTACAACACCTTCCGAAATATGGTACGAATAAAACTTTTCGTCGGTAGTTTGCATCCATATTTCATTGTTGGAGTGATAAAATACCGATTCAATATTTTTCACATGTTGAAATTGCACCACATTTTCAATAGCAGGAGTTTTGGATTTTCCCTTTTTGAAAACGATTTTAAACAATACTTTATCTTCGGTATATACCCAAAGATTATCATCCAAATCGAAGAATATTTTCTTAGTGCGGAAGTTTTGAACGGCTTTCAGATGTTCGAATTGATGCGATGCAGCATTAAAAAAGAAAACTCCCTGTGCATAAATAGATGCAAATATGCGGTTTGAACTGTTGCGGGCAATGTAAAATGAATGTTCGCTAAAGATTGTTTGATTCCCTTTATCCGTAAAAAACCGCTCAAATGTATTTTTTCGTGTATCCAGTCGGTTTATACCACGATCTGTGGCTATCCATTGAATGTTTTTTTGTTCTTCTACAATATCCCGGATAATATTATTGCTGATACTTTGTGCATTTCCCGGGTCAGGCTTGTATGTTTTGAAATTACGACCATTATACACGTTTAATCCATCCCAGGTACCAAACCAAAGCAATCCGCTTGAATCCTGGTAAATGGAGTTGATGGAACTGTTGGAAAGTCCATCATTGTTGGTCAGATTCACTATATCATAGTTTTTAGCTGATAGCGAAAATGAGATTAAAAGGCAAAATATTATCAGTGTGTTTTTCATACAAATTAAAAATTTGCTATATGGTTATGCAAATATACTATAATAAGATGTTGGACACAGGAAATCGAAGTATCTATTTTTGACAAAAGAGTATCATTCTGTCAGAATATAAAATTGGTATACTCATTTGTAAGAATAAGACACCTTGTTGCTCGTATTACCAATCTATATTTGCACTCGGTTAACTATTAAATCAAAAACAAATATTATGGATATTGCAAAACGATCAATAAAAAATCCATTGTTACGTCCCGGTGATCTCAAAGCCGGAATCAATGGAATGGAAATTACCTGTCTACTTAATCCGGGTGTATTCCGCATGAATGGAAAAACATGGCTTCTGCTCCGTGTTGCCGAACGTCCAAAACAAATAGAAGACAAAATAAGTTTTCCCATTTATACCAATGGAAAAATCGAAGTACTCAGCTTTGATAAAAACGACCCACAACTTGATGCCACCGATCCGCGTGTCATTCTTTATGAAGGAAAAAACTACTTAACAACATTATCCTATCTGCGACTGGTTTGCAGTGATGATGATATTCATTTCTACGAAGATCCTGCATATCCACCCATTTATGGCGAAGGTGATCTGGAAGCTTTTGGCATTGAAGATTGTCGTGTGGCTACTATGGAAGATGGTTTTTACCTCAGCTTTACCGAAGTTTCGTCGGTAGCCGTGGGCGTTGGTCTTATTGCCACCAAAGATTTTCAACACCTCGACCGCAAAGGAATGATTTTCCCTCCGCATAATAAAGACTGTGCTTTATTCGAAGAAAAAATAAACGGCATGTATTACGCACTTCACCGACCAAGTAGCCCCGAGCTGGGTGGAAATTACATTTGGTTGGCACAATCGCCGGACCGCGTGCATTGGGGAAATCATAAGTGTGTAGCCATTACCCGCGACGGAAGTTGGGATTCGACACGCGTTGGAGCCGGTGGCGCACCTATTAAAACCTCCGAAGGCTGGTTGGAAATTTATCATGGAGCCAATGGCGATCATCGTTATTGTCTGGGAGCTTTATTACTCGATTTAAATGATCCATCCAAAGTACTTGCCCGCAGCGTGGAACCCATTATGGAACCGATTGCGGAATATGAACAAACCGGATTTTTCGGAAATGTAGTATTTACAAACGGACATTATGTGAATGGAGATACCATTAAGATATTCTACGGAGCCAGCGATGAAGTGATTTGTAGTGCCGAGTTTTCCATTACCGAAATTTTAAATTCATTAAAGAAAATCTGATGACCAATAAATTGACCGGAGAATTTGCATTCTTCAAAACCCAGCCTAAGAACGTTCGTACTATATTGGTAACCAATATGCTGTATGCACTGATATTGCCGATTATTGAAATTTTTGTCGGTGCATATATCATGCGGAATACCGGAAATTCATCGTATGTAGCCATTTATCAATTGTGCATGTACGTTGGGGTGGTGAGCACTTCGGTGTTGAATGGAGCTTTACTCAAAATTTTCAAAGTGAACCGGTTGTATAGTTTTGGAATTATTCTTACCGCAATTTCATTGATGGTGATGATGTTTGTCCAATCGCTGGGGATAGTTCAGCTGGGTATTGCCGGCTTTGCACTCGGAGCATCCACCGGTTTCTTCTGGACCAACCGTTATTTGCTTACGCTCAATTCTACAAACGATCAGAACCGGAATTATTTCTTCGGACTCGAATCATTTTTCTTTTCGCTTTGGAGTATTGTAGTGCCGTTAATCGTTGGCGTATTTTTAGCAAGTATCGATGGTAAAATGCTGTTTGGTCATATATTCGATGTAAATGCCGGTTATAAAATTATTACCGTGGTGGTATTCTTTATTGCCATTGGTGCTTGCATTGTATTGGCTAAAGGTGATTTTGTCAATCCAGTTCAAAAAAAGTTTGTCTATTTTAAATATCATGTTTTATGGCAAAAGTTCCTGGCACTGGCTGGTCTGAAAGGAATGGTTCAGGGTTTTTTGGTCACTGCACCGGCTATTCTGGTTATGCGCCTGGTTGGTAATGAGGGTTCTTTGGGACTTATTCAGGGAATTGGCGGTGGTGCCACGGCCATTATTGTTTACGTTCTGGGACGTCTTGCAAAGCCGAAACACCGGATGTATATTTTCGGATTCGGGTTGGTGGTGTTTTTTATCGGAACTTTAGTGAATGGAATTATGTTCTCTGCATTAGGTGTCATCATTTTTGTACTTTGCAAAGTGCTTTTCCAACCGCTGCACGATTTGGCTTATTTTCCTACCATGATGAAGACGATAGACGCTGTTTCCGGTATTGAAAAACGAAATGAATATGCTTACATCCTGAGCCACGAAGTTGGTTTATTCTTTGGGCGCGCCTCCGGAATGATCTTGTTTATTTCACTGGCCTATTTCGTTTCAGAAATTTTCGCTTTGAAATATGCATTAATCATTGTGGCTGCACTGCAATTAATCTCATTGCCTTTGGCAAGACACATAATCAAAGAAATTGATACAAAATACACAGAAAAGGCAGATGCAGCAGAAGTGAAAACGGTTTTGATACCGGCAGTGGAAGAATTAAAAAACTGATACCTGTTTGTTTTTCTTAAACAAGTTATAATAAGATAATCGGGTCTCGCGATTTCCAATCGCGTTATGAGATTTTAAGATGCGATTAGAAATCGCAAAACCCAGTTTAATAGAAGTGAAAAGATTACACAAATGAAAACTACTAAATCAACTCTTTTTTTCATTTTCCTTACAGGCGTATTTTTTTCGTGTAAGGCGAATGATAACTACGGAACTCAGGTTATACAAACCATTATTCCGCGGATAGAATTGATGTCTAATACACCCAGTCCGTATAAGATTATCGATTGGAAAAAGAAGGCAAAAGATTACGATGCTTATGTATTCGACTTTAATCCGAATGTTCCGGCAGGCTCCATGATTTGGCTTGACAATAGCCAGCGCAATTTACCGCAAATCACTTTCGGACTTTACACGGCTATCAATGATGTACGTCAGGGTCCTACGCACAACAATGGAGAATTTCACGAAAGTCTGAATTCGCTTTCGGCAATTTTGGGAGCCGGTTTAATGGGAATTGATAAGACACATCAGAATGGCTACAACTATGTGAAAATGATTCAGAATTATTTCAATTCAGGAACAGGATGGAACATTATGATGAACAATACTTGTCCGGAAATAGCTCAGCAAGGTGGGGGTTACGGTCGCGACTGGTGGTACGACGTGTTGCCGAATGTGTTGTTTTACGCTGTGTGTAATGTATTTCCAAACGTAGATAATGCAGATAATATTCAACGTAGCATTGCCGAACAGTTTTGTAAAGCCGATTCGGTGCTGAATGGAAATTACGATTATTCGTATTTCAATTATGGACAAATGAAAGGAATGGTTAGCCAGATTCCGTTTCAGCAGGATGCTGCCGGCGGACACGGTTATGTGCTTTATGCCGCTTATCAGAAATATAAAAATGTACGGTATCTGGCACATGCCAAATCGGCCATTGCGGCTCTGGATGGTCAAAAGGAAAGCCGGTTTTATGAAATTTTGCTACCCATGGGAATTTATACCGCTGCACGCTTGAATGCCGAACAAGGAACCAATTACAATGTAGAAAAAATGATGAATTGGGTTTTTGAAGGTTGTAAGAGCCCGAAAGGGAGAAACGGTTGGGGTGTGATTGTTGGTAAATGGGGTAAATATGATGTCAGCGGATTGCAGGGAAGCATCATTGATGGCGGTGGATATGCTTTCCTAATGAACAGCATGAAAATGGCCTGGCCTCTTGTTCCGATGGTAAAATACCAACCTCAGTTTGCCCGCGCCATTGGTAAATGGATGCTCAACAATGTAAACTCAGCCCGGTTATTTTTTCCCAATGAAATTCCTGCCGGAAATCAATGGTTGCCCGAAATGAAAAACTATACACATTCGGTGGTTGCTTACGAAGGGCTGCGCTATTCCGATTGCTATAACAAGCCCGAACTGAAAGATGTGCATCCGGTGGCTTTGGGCGATGGTCCAAACTGGAACCCCAAGAACCCGAAAGAAAGCATGTTCAGCTTGTACAGCACCTCGCCGGTTGGTATTATGGGAGCTATTGTTGATACAACGGATGTGAAAATGATTCTGCGATTAAACTGTAATAAAACAGATTTTTATGCAAACACCACCTATCCAACTTATTTGTATTACAACCCATACACGGTGTCAAAAACGGTAACATATCATCCTTCCGGAAATGTAGATGTATTTGATATTGTAGCTAAAAAATATATTGCAAAAGCAATTTCGACCGATTATCAAATCGAAATTCCTGCAGATCAGGCAAGTTTGTTGGTGGAATTACCCACTGGAGTTAAAATAGAGAAAAGGAAAAATTCACTGGTTGCAAATGGAATAACTATCGCTTATAAATAGTTACAAGTTAACAGTTACGAGTTGACAGTTACAAGACAGTTTATCTGTGTTTTGCTTTCGGGCAAATAGATCACTAAATATTATTTATCACTTAAATAATCTTCTTTTTATTAATTTTATATCTCAATTAAAATGAAAAAAACACTATTTCTAATTTTTCTAAGCTTTTTCAGCTTGGCAATGCAGGCACAGACTATTCAGCTAAAAGGAACAGTTAAAGATGCAGGAACAAACGAAGAGCTTATCGGGGTAAACGTAATTGTAGTAGGTTCTAAAACCGGAACAGTTACAAGTATAAATGGCGACTTTGAAATCTCGGTGCCACAAAACGCGACTTTGAAAGTGTCGTATGTAGGTTATAAATCGCAGGAAATTAAGCTATCTGGTTCGGGACAGATAACATTGAATGTTAAGCTCGAATCTGATAACCAGAGAATTGATGAAGTCGTGGTGGTTGGTTACAACTCCCAAAAGAAATCATCTCTTACCGGGGCTGTATCTTCTGTAAACATGACGGATCTGGCTCAGCGCAAAGTGCCGGATGTTGCACAAATGTTGCAGGGACAGGTAGCTGGTGTGCAGGTAACACAAAGTACGGGTGCTCCCGGCGATGGAATCAGCATTGTGGTTCGTGGAGTGGGCTCTATCAATAGTGACACTAAACCATTATATATTATTGATGGAAATCCGTCAGAAAGTATAAGCTTTATCAATCCATCCGATATTTTGTCTATGACCGTGCTGAAAGATGCTGCAGCTGCGGCACTTTATGGAGCTCGTGCATCCGGAGGTGTTATCGTTATTACCTCTAAAAGTGGTAAAAGCGGTAAAGCTAGTGTCGAAGCAAGTTATTATCATGGCATCCAACAAGTAACCAATCTGCCTACAATGCTGAATGGTACACAATATATGAATAAAATGGAAGAAAGCTGGAACAATGCCAATCCGGGTCAATCTGCCACCAATCCTTACACTCCCCAAAAATCGAGAACAGATCTTGCCAATACTAACTGGTTGAAAGAATTGTTTACACCCGGACAAACAGATAATGTGCAACTCTCGGTAAGCGGGGGAACAGAAAAGGTTCAGTATTATTTATCGGGGTCTTATTTTCATCAAAACGGTATCGTAGTGTCCAATAATGACCAATTCAACCGGATCAATTTTCATTCCACGATAAATGCTAATTTGACGGATTGGTTCAAAGTAGGATCTAACCTTCAAATTGTAAACAGTATGCAAGATGCTCTTTCATCAAGCGGCGACGCTCCGGGCATTATTCGTCACGCTTTTATCCGACCTCCTGTAATTTCGGTATATAAAGATTCATCCGATCCGACATACAAAGCCTCCGATCCATTTACCGATTTGCCTTTTTATAGCACTAACCTGCAAAATAACGGAGGCAAATGGAATAACTCAAACAACCTTTATGAACTTAGTCAAAACCCGATAGCACTTGCTTATAATACAAATGATAAAAGGGGAAGTTTCCGTACATTCGGTAATGTTTTTGGTGAATTTGCTTTTTTGAAAGATAAAAGTTTGAAATTAAAGACAAACCTTGGAGTCGATATCAACTTTATCCACAATAAAGCTTTCAATAAAAACTTTGGTGATGACGATGGACAAGGCAGCGCTATCTATGCGGGACAAGGGCGTGAAAACAGACCCAATACCCTTGCAGAATCACGTGCACAAGAAAGCACTATTACCTGGACAAACACAGCTAATTATAATAAACAGATTAACCTGCATACGATAAGTGTGTTGGCGGGTAGCGAATATGTAGGCTACAATAATTCCGGTATGAATGGAAGCCGTGAGAATTATAGCAATTCTGACGCTGCTTTTCAATACCTTGACTTTGGTAATCAAAATTTACACATTTGGAATGGAGGTACGGAAGTTAAGTCAACTTTATTCTCTTTGTTTGCAGGGGTAAACTACAATTACGACAACCGTTATTATGCCAACGTCAATTTACGTCGCGATATGTCCAGTCAGTTTGCTGCCAATAATCAAACAGCTTATTTCCCATCGTTTTCAGCTGCCTGGCGTATTTCTCAGGAAAATTTCATGAAAGATATTGAGGCTGTCTCAGATTTGAAATTGAGAGTAAGTTCAGGTAAATTAGGAAATCAATCGGGGTTAAGCAATTATCCTTCCTTGGCAATTTATGATTCTCAGGGAACATTGAGACGCTTAGGCAATCCAGATTTGAAATGGGAAACCACCACACAAAACGACGTTGGATTAGATGCAAGCTTCTTCAATAGCAAAGTATCGGTCACATTCGATTATTATCAAAAGGTCACATCTGATTTGTTGTTACCTCTGAATCTGCCCACTTTTGTTGGTGACTTGAATCCAACCATTGTAAACGCTGGTAAAGTGACAAATAAAGGAGTGGAAATTTCTGCTGGTTACAAAAATTTAGATCATGCCTTCAAGTATTCTATCAATGCCAATGTGGCCATGGGAAGCAATGTTGTAAACGAATTGCCAGCCACTTTGCCAAGTATCTACGGACAAGTGACAAAAACTGAAGCCGGTCATCCTCTTAATTCTTATTACGGGTATCAAATGGCAGGTATCTATCAAACACAAGCAGAAATTGATGGTTACCTAACAGGAGCTCCACACAGTGATATTAAGCCGGGATATATCAAAT
>Ga0302271_10000247_pt1 | contig 51208 bp, 24 predicted proteins | sample III_Bog_N1_1_FD_198767 | JGI IMG/M metagenome (GOLD analysis project Ga0302271, IMG submission 198767) | Peat permafrost microbial communities from Stordalen Mire near Abisko, Sweden - III_Bog_N1_1 | ecosystem: Environmental > Terrestrial > Soil > Wetlands > Peat | place: Sweden: Abisko...
TGATGCCAGCTCTTCCGGTTTTAGAAAAGCTATTAATTTCTGAGATAACTTGGAGAGACGAAAGATGAAGAGGGATGACTTCAAAAGAATCGGATCTAAACAGATAAAGGTATTCAGTTTATCCACTATCTGAGAATGCGTTTTATGTTGAATTTAAAAACGCTACTGAATAAATGAGGATTTAAGCTGAATTATCGTAGATTGTTTATTTCGTAACAATCCCATATTGATTGATTGCCAAATGAAGCACGTAGGAAGGAGAAAAAGCAATCAATTATCCGTCTTAGTTAAAGTTGTCTAGAACTGTGCCACCTTTGTCTAATAATTCAGGAAGAGAAAGACTGCTGAGAAGCTAAAAATCAATCATAGAGAAGACTGAAATGACCAATCCCTTCGATAAGACAACTAAGAACTTGGTAGTCTCTACTTTTATTATCTTGAAACTAAAAATAGAAGAACCGGCTACTTCGATTGTTGCTACGAGTCTCTTCTTCTAGCACCCTGAATCATAAACCTTTATATTTTTGTTGGCATTATCCAAGATAAAAAGCGAATTTTCTTCTCTTTCTTCGGCTAACTAGATAATCAAAGGGGCGGAAGAAGCCAGTGTATTATTCAATGCTGAGATAATGTATGATGGGAATAAACGATTCTTCTATTCATTAAGTTTCATGTAAACAATTGTGGTATTTGAATGGAAAGTCAGTAATTCTGAGGAAGAAAAGAAGCTTAAAGAAAACCCTTTTAAATCATAGCTAATATTTCCTTAAGCTGCATGTAAAGTTATGTTAGAAGAAGCTTGCCAAGAATAGATATCGAATTTTTAAAGTGAATAGTCCCAAGTTATTATGCTGATAAAATCATCGGAGGTTCTTTTGTAGATTTTTAGAAGGGTATTGTTCTTATTAGGAAGAGAAACAATAGATAACAAAATGATAGAATTTTCATTGGTTCCAATTTAGAATAGTCTATGGAATCCAGCAGTCTCTAGTGCTACCACTTAAATGAAACTACTTTTATTAGCTGAATTTCCTTGGAATGAGTAAAAATCCTCCGAGTAAAAAATAAAATCCAATTCGATTGAAAATTAGCATCTACTTTTGCTAACAAAAATCAGCTCCTCCGTTTCATCTCCTTGAGCAAGATACACAGATTCAAGCTAGTTGTCGATATTTTGGATGCTTTTTCCTTCTAAGAGACTCAACTTTGTTGGAGAATTAGAAAGTTGACAGGTGGTAAAAGAAAATTCTTTGCTTGAAATAAAAGTCACAAGCTTATTGTCAGAAAGAATTAATAGCTCGTTGAACTCGCTGTTGTACAAAACTTGATTAATTTCAGATACTCCAGTAAGCTAAACTTCAAATTTAATGATTTTATTTAGATAATCATATGCTCCCAGGGTGAGATCACTTTTTAAGTAGAATAGCAGTGCAGAGTTAGAGTCAATATAGCCACCTTTCAAAGCTCCAAGAGAGAATGCTATCAAATCAATTTCTTCTCCTTGTTGGACACTGATTGTCTTGACCTTCGAACTGGTTATTACCCAAATTATACCACCATCAGTGTATCTTAACGAAGAAGGATATTCAGATGGCAAAACAATAACGGCACTGACATATTCCAAATAAGAAGCTTCGTTTGTTTGATTTTGACTATCTGTGAGAGAAATATCTCCCATGAGAATCCCAGAATTTAATCTCCAGGCTGTCAAGGGTCCCACACCTTTAAATTTGGCAATCATAATGTCCCATTTTTCTGAAATGTAAACTGCAAAAAAAGAGTATTAATAAAGGATTTTTTTCAATTAAATAATTCTTTTATATTATGGCTCGGAAGTATGCATATCTACTGTAATTTACTCTAAGGTGATTACCATTTGAAACAAAATTTGACTGTGAAAAATAATAACAATTACAAGAATTCAAATAAGAAAGGGAAATTATTTTATCTAATTTACTTGATGATATCGAAGATGGAATGACTTGCCCTGATTGTTTAATGCTTGGGCATGTAGAAATAAGAACACATGCAAGCAATTCAGGATCAGCAAAGTGCAGTGACGATGTGCAGGAAGCCTAACAATCTCCTGAGTTTTCATCAAAAAATGTGTTATCTGTACAAGTGCTGATGCACTGAGTATTTGATCCATTTAGAATATAAAATTATTCACAAGCAACGCACTCCACTTCAGAAATTTCAGAGTAAGTTATTTTCTTTTGGCACTCTGTGCACTTATAAGGACAGTTAAGAGAGTCTGCTCCTTAGAAATAGACTAAAAAAAGTACATAAATTATCCAAATACTCATTTTTGAGAAGGAATTATTAGCGTTAATTTTCTTTCTCCTTTCTATTCTCTCAAATTAAATATATCCCAAAACATCAAAGCCTTGATAGAAAAACAATACTCACTCTTTTCTTCTTTCCCATAGCTCTTTTTCTTTGTGATTTAAATATAATCTAGCTTAGCTTTCAGTGTATCGATAAACTATTTTAAATGTTTTTTTTTTACAATTATTATCTTATTTATTTAAACCCTCATTTTATTTTCAAAGTTTTAAACTAATTCTTTAAGAAGATGTTCATAGGGAAATTTTAATATTTTAACTTTCTTCTTTTTCTAGATCATTATTAAATGATTATTTGTATTTATTGTATTGATGAAGATAAATCTTAATATTTTTTCAAAAGAAAAGACATAAAATTAAATATTTTTAATAAAGTAGTAACTAGTATTAGGACTTAATTTGAATTTGTTCTTAAAAAAAGAAGTTTTTAATTAAGATTTTTCATTTGAAATCAATCAAACCACATCAAATAATTTACGATTAAGTAATAATTTTACTATGAAAACAAGTTTTACAAACAGAATAACATAAGAAATCTGTCAAATAAAATTTGGTTGTTCAATCATAATGAATGAAAATGCATAAGGGCCTACTCAAAAATTAATGAATCCTATATTTCCTTTGAACGCCGGACCTTCAATGGCAAGAGGAGGCACCAAATCTACTCGTGTTTTGTACATCTTAAAAGAAATATTTAGGATAATGAGTTTGAGCAAAATAGCAAAATATTAATCCAATATTTTAATTCAAGACTTTTTACCAATAAATCTACCTTCATGTAAATCCCAATCTTGACTTTGAAAGGTGAAAAGATTCCGTTCAATGCCAAAGAACCTCTAAACTAAAAAATCAAAAAATGATTAAACGTGAAAGGTAAATTTAAATTTTTATGAATAAGGAATGCATCACAAAAGAGTCAAAGATTCCTTACATTGCGAAAAATCTCCAATTTCAAGATTAATTCGATTTCTACTTCCATAAAAACACCTTCAACATACCCTCCAACTTCGAAAATGACACCATTCAAACCAATATCAGCTGAAATTTCAGCTTTAGCTTTCACTTAAGATTCAAAGATTAAAATACCTTCTTTTATGGAAAGATTCACTATAAACTTCATCACAAAATTAATATCGAGAGATAATTTTATAGGAGTACCAATAGGAGTTAAGAAGTTCATTTCATATTCTATTGGAAAATAAATATCTTTTTCTAGAAGATCAGTGCCTCTAGAGTAGTTTATTTCAGTTATTAACTCATTCTTTTTATCTGATAGAAAACCAATAATTTATGCCCCTCTGCTCGATAGATTCTTTGGAAAATCACCCCATGTATCATTGTTAAGTGATCCAAACCAAAGATTTCCACCTTAGTACTAGTATTAAATCCAAGATTCGATATTTTTCTGTTGGATTTTCACTTATTATTTAATATGTATTTGAAAATCTTGCTGCTAAGTAGCATTCAAGAATTCTAAAAATTTCTCAAACCTTTGAGAAAGACCATTTGAGAAAGCAAGTAAATCTTCTTCAATTATTTCTGAGAACCTTCTTAACTCATAATCACATATTGTCTTCTCCTCAAGAAAGAAATCTCTAATTTGACTCCACAGATTTGTAACTTCATCAAACACAGGAGTCTAAATTGAAAAAAAACAAACATTCACATTATTCAAGGATACATTAAGAATTTTCAAGCAAATAATAGAGAATTTACAGAAAAAAATTCACTTTTATCTTCTTAATAGTTATCTTCTGAATTATCATCAATCTATGCGCTCGAAAAATCAATAATATCTTCTCGAAATTAGTCCAAAATCTTTATGATATTTTTCTGATTTTCCTTAAGATCATTCTCACTGTTAGGTTCATCATTGTTGCTAATTTAATCTTGAAATTCCCTAAAATCAATATCTATTCTACTGAAGAGTATCTATGAGAACTCGATTTATTACTTACTAGCTAATTCCACTGCATCCAAGGCAAGCTTATTAAACTCTTCCTTTTAGCCCTTTTAATAGATTTCATTAAAATTCAATGTGTTAAGTAACTTGTATTATGGTGATAATACCTGATCTGAAAGAGCTTAGAGGTTTTTTTAAACATTTTTGATGCTATTTTCATATTCTCCTTGAAGAAGTCTTGCATTCATCTCTATGGAATTTTTTATACTTTAGAATAAGGCAGATAATTGCTTTAATAATTCTTAATCTATAGATTCAAGTAATCCCCTTATCCTTTTAGCGATTGAAATAGAAATATTCATTAGATATTGATATGATCTCAATATTTTTGAAATGTCTACTGAACCTGTAATAAAAAATATGATAGGTAAATAAAGAAACTCCATCATTTAATAACCAATATTTTACTAGTTTTCGATACTATCTTATATTCGCTTTTATTGAAAACTGCAATAACACTCACTGTACACTACTCAGTTTGCTTCGTTTAAGAGAATTATTCACTGCATTCTACTTCCATATCCACTCCAAAACAAAAAGTTGAAAAATTCTTTCTAAAAATAGGCTTCTTAATTGGCTTGACAATTGCTTTTTTTACTGAATTTCTTTCTGAAATCTCATTGCTTTAGAGCACCTTTGTTTCTTTGAATAAATTAAGTAATTGTTAGATAAATTAAGAAACACTTTTATTTCTTTTCTAAATGCCCTTAATTCTGTATTACCTATGATTGATGAGTATACTGCCCGCTTTGATTTTAATTGACTAAAGATCTCAGTTTAATTGAATTCTAGCATGGCCATTTAGTCTAATTTGTTTGTAATCAATGCTAAAAGATTCTCCTCTATCTAATCTTGCTGATCAATCAAATTAATCTACACTTTCTAGTTGACTTCAATAGTTTCTATCAAAGGACTTTCTTCATTTTTTCCTTGGGTCTAATCAGCCACCTTCCATCCAGATTCAATTGTATTTTAGTTTAATGTCCCATCAAAAATTTATAATCTTTATCTAAAACTGGTATTTTCTTAAGATTCGCTTTCCTTTAATTGACCTTGTCTATTAGATTTTACTAAACTTCCTTACAGTTCTCCTCCATAGTTGTGTTGTTATGCCATACGTAAAATAACCTTCTCCTTAATAATCCTTTCTTCATCTTCTTCATCTGCTAGTATCTTCTCCTCTTAAGTTTTGTTATTACTGTTTTGATTTCCTTAAAATAAGATACTACCTTTGCTCTTAAAATAAGAATTTTCATTATTTTCCTTTAAATCTGCCATTTCAACTTCAAGCATATCTAACTAAGGAAATATTTGCTGGAAAAAATGATAACTCAGTTGCTGCAAATCACGTCTGATATTAGCTGGAATTGAGATTTTTACAAGATTACCATTCTATGAAGAAAAAAAAACATTAAAGGCTTAGTTTGAGAAAAAAGGTGAAAATCATAAAATCAAGTTAAACATAACAGAATTTACTTTAGAGATCCTCAAGTGGAATATTGGATGATCATATTCATCTATCTTATCGTAAGTGTCTTGATTGCCCGGATTATCTAATAGGAAAGATTAGCTAAAGAAAAAAGCATCTTAAAATATTTAAAATGAATAAATTTGTTGTATTTTAAATAGTGATATTGATTAAAAAATACCTTAATTTTAAAGAAAACCCTAGAGACTATGTTGATCTCCAGGATCTGAAAAGCCATTAAATTCCTTATGAAGTACTTCATTTAAATAAATCTTTGTTTTTGAGATAAATATTAAGAAGCTGAATTCTGTTTCTGTGATTTCCTTGCAGAGAATAGAGATTTAGTGAACTGTAGTAAAATTACTAGCTTTTTGAATTCTATCGCTTAACTAAATTAAATGAGCTGTTTCTTCAATATAAGAGTATGTTTTAACTGATCCAGGAGTGTAAATTAACTCTATGATTGCATTTTATTTTCCGGCCTTTGAGTTAAATAAAACACACATACATAAAAAAAAGAAAGTAATTTAAAAAATTGATAGGGGAGCTACTTAAGATGTAATTTTTAGTTGTTTTTAGCAATGAAATTATTAATATCTCAAAGAATCATATTATGGATCATATTTTTACATTTTAAACAATTATTTTGTTTTTATGGGATTCGTAGTTCGATTCTTCGCTTTAATCACTGGAAAAATCTGGAATATTTTCACTTTATTTGGTTAAAACTGATATCCAGATTGATGTTGCAACAGAAATAATGCCAAAGGAAATGCATATCACTTTTATCTTCTTTGAACAAGAGCAAGTTCGAGGTTCTATTTATTTTGAATGGTTTAAAAAATATTACCTAAAGTTATTATTAAAGTTACCTTGCATAAGCATATTAATCTATTTATTGAATGTAATACAATAATTCGACAGTAAAAAAGGAAGTTTTAAACCCAATCAATTTTACTAAATACTTAGATTTCTTAAGTCGTCTGGCTGAAGGTGACTGGACTTGGTGGTTGTATCGAGATCATATCTTGTCAATGCCTTGAGCAATCAGATAGTTATTGACTTAAATTATTCTTTATTTTTTATTGTTTTCACAATGAACAAAAAATATGAATCTATTTAATAAATAAATCAGTATTTTTTCAAAGAGTTAATTAATTTTTCAAGCCTTCTCTCTTGTCTCAATATTTAAACTTAAAGTTAATCTATTTTTAGTCTTTAAGATCTTAATCAAAACTCCAAAGATTCTTTTGTTCTTATTGGAGTGATAATAATCACATTAAATATGAATTCTCCTAGTGAAATCAGCTCTTTTCTATCAATTTAATCACACTATGGTGTTATTCCCGTGTTTAATATTCTTTATTCTGTAAAAATAATATGAAAAACAAAAATGATGGTAAGTTTTGTAATAATTCAAACAGAATTGATTTAAAATAGAAAGAAATCAAACTAATAGACACATCTGTTTAATCTCCAACTTTCCCTTTCTTGCCCACTTTAGCCAGGATTTAATAATAAACGAAGTTAACTTTCTAATAAAGAAAATTTGATTTATTTCAATGTGTTAAAAGAAAATGAAATCAATAGTAATTCATTTTTCACTTAACAACAAAAAATATATACAATAATTAATAAATTATTAATAATAATAATAATAATAAGTCAGTAGAGCCTCCTGTTACGGGTGGAACTCTAGCCATTTAGTCTTCTTCTTTTTTTCTGTTTCTTATTCTTTTTCCCATTGATCCTTGAAGGCGGCTAATCTTTTCTGTTCAGCTTCAAAGGTCCTTCATTATTCTTAGGTCAGCAGGTATTTATTCTTGTTTTTTTTCTTCCTCTGCAGCAGCTTGTTTCTCTGCCCAGATTCTCTTCTGTTCAAATGATTGTGGTCCATGTGTAGCATGCCCCTACTATGACCATTTTCCATTAATAGTTGTTCTCAGATTCTCTAGGTAACCTAGAGTTCTTCTGGATAGCCAATTATTTCCATTTTGTAGAATCTTCTCTCTTATTTTTTTCTTTCTCTTATTCTTCTTCTATCGCCTTCGCGAAGATATTCTTCTGTGGTGGAAAAGTGAAAAGGTCTGTACAGGTCTTTTCCTTCATTTCTGATTTCTTAGTTAATAATTTCTTATTTTCTTTTATGTTCTCTTTCCTTTATAATGGCTGGAAGATCGTATTCATATCCTTCATTACTGGATGTATGATTTCTTTCTGGACCCCTAAGGTTTTTTTCCTCTTCTCGTCTTATTTCTTTTCCTTGAACGAGATCCTATTCAAGACATTGTTCTTAGTGAGGTGTTTCAATGGTTTCTATTTTTGTTCTTATCTCATGTTATTGAGAAGGGAGGGAATTGATTCCTTACTCAAAGACTTGATTATTCTTGTATCTTGATATCTTCCACTCGGGTACTTAAGGTGTTAGATGAGCACCTTAATGTAATAAGATATCATGCTGTATCGACTTCCTATCTATTAGTGCATGAGGATGGGAAGGGACTTCCACTGCTTACCACTTACTGTCACTAGTATTCTCATTAATAGGGTAGATGCATACTTTTCTACCTTTTCTTTGATAATATTTTGGAGAGATTTAATGACTTACTTTTAGGCCAACTTCTGTATGTTCTTATTAATGGATTCTAATGTGGGGAAACCTTTTCTGGGAGGACAATCTGTTTAGTCCTCTGCAATCCTGTTTTACATTGGTGTATGGGACCCTCAATGGTAGGTATGACTCGTGTACTTGTTAAAGTGTCTCTGGATAGACATACTTCTGCCTGTTGGGTTTCCGATTCTAGACACGCCTTGTTATCAGTTCTACTGGTAGTTTCAGTTTCGTCCAGTCCTCAAAGGTGTTGCACTTGATCACTGGGTGTGTCACAAGCCTTGCTATGAGATTGGGCATCAACATAGTCAAATACTGTATGGCTCTGGTGGTGTATCTTGAATCCTTTTTCACTTTATTTTGGTCCGTTTCTTCTCATTCTATGCTTCTGATTCGTTAAAAGTGAGTTGCTGTGAATTCGTTAATGAATTGCTGTTTTATGATTTAATATTGTGCTATTTGCATTTAGCTTAGGTTTTTTATTCTTACCTTTACTAATTGAAGAAGAATATTCTTTTTTAATAAATCAATAAATCTTAAATTCTTTTTTTGACGATCTATGATAAAAATGATTATTTCTAAATAAAAACAAAACAATGAACAACATATTCTTAACAATTAGTGAAATTAAGTTATGTAAGTGTCTTTCCTCTATCTTAAATAAAAGAAGAAAAAACAGTTAAGTGAGTTACCTCACTGATTAATCAATTCAACATTACAACAAAACAGGAACAATAAAGAATCTTGCCAAAATAATGGAGTCATTAAAAAAATTTAATCTGTAAGCTTTGGGTTAGGTTAGAATTAGATCACCTAGAAAAGGCAAGATAGGGAGCCCAATCAAGTAAGAAAAAATTAAGTTTTCTTTCTATCAATCCACTACTTTGATTTCTGTGGATATTTAATTTTAGTGAACAAAAAAAGTCCAAAAACTAACGCAAATAAGGAAACTAAAATATGGGTTTTTGGATACGTTATGTCATTTTTTTAATCTATTTTTAGGGAATAGACTCTCTTAACTGTCCTTATAAATGCACAGAGTGCCAAGAGAAAATAACTTACTCTGAGGTTTCAAAAGTTTAGTGCATTGCTTGTGAAGAATTTTTTATTCTTAATGGATCAAGTACACAGTGCATCAGCACCTGTACAGATAACACGTTCTTTGATGAAAATTCAGGAGATTGTTAGGCTTCCTGCACATCGTCACTGCACTTTGCTGATCCTAATTTACTTGCTTGTGTCCCTATTTCTACATGCCCAAGCATTAAACAATCAGGTCAAGTCATTCCATCTTCAATATCTTCAAGTAAATTAGAAATAATAGCATTGAATGCTATCTAGAATGCGATTTATTTTTCTATAATTTTCAAAAATGCAAATACATAAATAATATGTAAGAGATTCTTTGATAATTACTAGTGTCAATTGATTTGTGAATCATTACACTACATTTTCTGAAAGTATGAAATAATTATCTGAATGAAAACTAAAACTCTTTTTTTTTTTGTAGTTTACATTTCAGAGAAATGGAACATTATGATTGCCAAATTTAAAGGAGTGGGACCATTAACAGCCTGGAGATTAAATACAGGATTTCTCATGGGTGAGATTTCTCTGACAGATAGTCAAAATCAAACAAATGAAGCTTCTTATTTGGAATATGCTAGTGCCATCATTGCTATGCCATCTGTGTATCCTTCTTCGTTAGGATACTCAGATGGTGGAATAATTTGGATGATTACAAGTTCCAAGGTCAAGACAATCAGCATAGAGCAAGGAGAAGCAATTGATTTGTTAACATTTTCTCTTGGAGCTTTGAAAGGTGGATTTATAGACTCTGATTCTACTCTGTTATTCTACTTAAAAAGTGATCTCACCCTTGGAGCATATGATTATCTAAATAAAATCATTAAATTTGAAGTTTAGCTTACTGGAGTATCCGAAATCAATCAAGTCTTGTACAACAGCGAATTCAAAGAGCTATTAGTTCTTTCTGACAATAACCTTGTGACTTTTATTTCAAGCAAAGAATTATCAATTACCAGCTGCCATCTTTCTAATTCTCCAACAAAGTTGAGCCTCTTAGAAGGAGAAAGCCTCGAAAGTACCGACAGCTAGCTTGAAGCTGTGTATCTTGCTCAAGGAAACGAAACGGAGGAGCTAATTTTTGTTAGCAAAAGCAGATGCTAATTTTCAATCGAAGTGGGTTTTATTTATTCCTAGAAGGATTTCTATTCATTTCATGACAGTTTAAGTAATACGAGCAGCTTCATTCAAGTGGTATTACTAGAGACTGATGGATTCCATAGACTATTCGAAATATAAACAAATCAAAATTCTATCATTCTTCCTACTATCATGGCACTTCAGAAAAGCACAACCTTTTCCCACATAAAGCTCTTTAAAAGTTCCTCAGATCACTACGTTAGCGTGGTTACTTGGGACCATTAACTCTCTTACTTTATCTTGTGTTCTTGGCAGCCTGATTCTAATACAACTTTTCATGTTGCTTAAGGAACGATTAACTATGATTTAACAGGCTTTTCCTTAGACTTCTATTCTTCTTAGGAATTACTGATTTTTCATTTAAATACCACAATCGTTTACTTGAAATTAAATTCAAACAAGAATCTTTTATTCCCAACAAATATCATCTCAGCATTGAATAACACACTGGCTTCTTCCACCCCTTCAATTACTTAGCTAACATAAGAAAAACTAGAAGATTCTCTGTTTATCTTGGATAAAGCCAACAAAAATATAAAGGCATATGGCTCAGGATGCTAGAAGAAGAGACTGGTAGCAACAATCGAAGTAGCCGGTTCTTCTATTTTTAGTTTCAAGATAATAAAATTAGAGACTACCAAGTTCTTAGTTGTCTTATCGAAGGGATTGGTCATTTCAGTCTTCTCTATGATTGATTTTTAGCTTCTCAGCAGTCTTTCTCTTCCTGAATTATTAGACAAAGGTGGCACAGTTCTAGACAACTTTAACTAAGACGGATAATTGATTGCTTTTTCTCCTTCCTACGTGCTTCATTTGGCTATCAATCAATATGGGATTGTTACAAAATAAACAATCTACGATAATTCAGCTTAAATCCTCATTTATTCAGTAGGTTTCATAAATATAACATAAAACGCATTCTCAGATAGTGGATAAACTGAATACCTTTATCTGTTTAGATCTGATTCTTTTGAAGTCATCCCTCTTCATCCTTCTTCTCTCCAAGTTATCTCAGAAATTAATAGCTTTTCTAAAACCGGAAGAGCTGGCATCACTGAATTCACCATCGATCAAGACAATCGTAATATCAACCATAACCATCAGATTTTGTTTGAAGTATCATTAAAATTCTTTTATGGTTCTTATTTTATCAGGCCAAATGACTGTTACCTCCAGTGATGGACTGATAATAACCTTGAGCTCAACCCTTCAAACCATCGCCACAGCTGATCTTGGAAGCAGTTCCATAGCATGCCACTGCCCATCAAGAATCGATGCATCTTCATTCTTTTGCTTTGCCATTTAAAAGCTCTCTTCGCTTTTCACTAAGTACTGTCTTGGAAGTGTCTCTACGCTGACTCAAAAAATGACTTGCTCTTAAGTTCTCAATTCTTCTTCGAACATATTATTATCTAAATCAGACTAAATTATCTCCTTTCTAACGATCGACAATAATCTATCTTAAATCGTCCATTAGTAATGTACTTCCTCTGGGTGTTTCAGCTTCTTCAACCACTTGTACTCTGGCTTCAACCTACTAAAAATCTTTTATCCTTAAAATACTTCCAAACGGTAAGCACGTTCATAAAGCTTCTCCAAATAATTCATAAAATCATTAATACTTATAATCACAAATGGTGTATTATTTTTTACCTTTCCCTCTTGTTTTTGTTTTTCCTTAGAGGCTATGTAAGTAACTCGTTGGGAGAGATAAATCACTTTATCCTCGATTAGGATATCTAGAGAGTTGTTAAAATCCCTACTTCAAATGAGTAAGCTATCACCGAAGTGTTCATTTGGGAATACCTTGGATTGATAGTATCAAGCACTAGCTTTAACATTGAAATCTACAGTATTGTCAACAAGGATGTGTTTTTCACTACAGCAACTCAATCTATCCCGTCATTTTGCTCTGACGGCTCGATTTCTAAAATATACTTTTCTAAGGAGCAAAGTGCAATGTTCTTCATCTGCTCTAACAAACTCTACACAATTATTTCCTAGATTCCTTTCCAGAGTTTCATTTTAGAATAAATTCCAGATACTCAACTCCTAAAAAACTCTTCAAGTATCTATGTCACAGATTATCTGCTCTGCAGCAGTCCAGAATAGCTTATTGTTTTTTTCTCTGACTCAACATTTAGAGGGTTTTAATTCACTTTAGGCTCGTCTTCGATTATTTTAGCAACTACCACAACTTACTAATAGCTCTCTTCACCTGTATTTACCTCTCTTTTTCATTCTTCTGAGAAATTTCTCATGCTATTTTATGAAGATTCATCAAATCAGCAGTACCTATCGATCTTCAAGTTAAATGTCCAAACCCAAGTTTATTTCTTTAAATTAGGCAGTTTATCATTAATTGGCACTTACATGCAATAACCTTTCCCAATAATAGCGGCAATGGACACACAATCTGTGTACTTGCTTAATTTGACAGCTTTTTAAAATGGAGTTAAGTCTATTTCAGTATCTGGAAAACAAATCAACTAAATTTTTATAAATAATAATAATCTTATGTTAAAGGAACCAACCAGCCTGTATTACATCGCAAACGACAATGTAAACGCTTTTCTAAAAGGATCGCTTTCCACCTTAACACTGCTTCCTTATTATTTAACTGGAACCATTATTTCTGCAAAAAGTATTGATAATTATGTATTATTCACTACTGATTCCATTACAGAAGTGCTTTTATATAGTGTCAGTACTCTTACAAATGAATTAGCTTTCATGGTAAATAGTAAGTAAATCCAAATCTCTGGTTATCTTTCTGACATTATTTATGATGGAGACTCTAACTTAATCTACACAATTGATTCTGTTGGATAATTTTATATTTTTAATTTTGCATCTGGGCTTGCAAATTATTAGGTTCTTTCAACTGAAATATCTCGCTCTTCTCTAGTTTCAACACCCTAATTGTTTAAATTAATCTTCGATAAAAGAAGTAACTTTTGAGATTTTGTTATTTTCTTTGACTTGTAAATCAATATGTTTTATTTTTTAAGGAAATTTACTGATGAGTTGGAGTCCTGAAAGCATAAGTGTCATTCGGCTTTCTGGGGCTAGTGGAAGCATGCATCTTGAGGTGTAATTACTTGTCAGAGAGAACTCTTATTATTGGGATTCTGAGAGTAGTTGCTTGTTCATTTTAGACAGAAATAACATGTTATGGATTATGCAATCAGGAAATGAACTTTAATTCTTTTAGAAATTGGAAAGTGAAGAGGGAGAAGTAGAATTGTCGTTTGCTAACAAAATCGACAATATCGCAATCATGAGGTCGTTAACCAAGATCACTGTTTTGTCGTCTAACTCTACTTCCTATTCACCTTAATACTCCTTTGACTGCTCTGCAATTTTTTAAAAACATATTCTTATCGAAGGATCAGTAGGAAGAAGGCAAAAAGTAACTGAAATCTTTACTTCCACAAGACACAACTCACTTGCACTTTTAGGAAACCTCCAAGATACTCCTACCTTTACAACTCTCTATTATTTCTCTCAGAAAATTATTGCCTTGAGTTTAATTGACGATGATACTCTTCTTGTTACTGACGGATAATCTGAAATAGTAATTTTCAATACTGTAACAAATGAGCAAGTATAGAAAATAACATTAGGGATACTGTCCTCAGATCTGGCATTGAAGTTTGTCTTCCCATGGATTCTCAGCGAGAAGAATCACTTGGTAGCTCTTAATTCTGCTTTATCTGTTTAAGTGTACACTCAAGATTCCTTAACTGGTGAATACAATATAAATTCTCAATTGTCTAACTAAATAGACTTGTCGTCTTAAATATCAAGTCAATAGATACTTGCTGAAGATCTTATTTTCAAAAACGTTCAGCTATTCTCCAGCTAACTGCTCATTCAACTTGAATTGTCAAAGAGAATCTATGTGTATGACCTTTCTCAAAAAGAAGTCTTACTTTATGAACTTGATGCTCCTGATATCTACTTTCAATTTAGGTTTTTCAGTTCTTTCCTTGCTATTTTCAGCTAATTTCAAGTGAATTTTCACAGTTTAAGGAACTTCAACTTTGTTGTCTCCTACCGATCTTCCTTTAAATCAACTTAGCTTATTTCAATCTATTAAGTTGAAGAATCTTTGTTCCTTCTAGAATATCAAGACAGTGTTTTACTCATCTAAATTGAAGAAGCCTTAGAAGTCACAGCTGTTAATCTCACTCAAACCTACGATACTCGGAGTTTGACAACAATATTATCAATCCCGAAAGATAAATCTAAAAATATTGTAGTCTTCAAGTACTTGTAAGCTTCAACATAATTGATGATCATTTGGAGTGATGAAGGCATAGTCAGCTAAATTTTATACTCCATAAACACAGATTTTAGTGGTATCTGCGGGGCTATCGTCGCTCCAACTCTCCAGTACGATTAGCTTAACTTCTTCAATCAAATGTCAACAACTTTAGATGAGCTCTAACTAAAGCCAAGCACACTGATCTTGGAAGAATCAATAATCAGCAGGTTTTTCAAATCTGATTTTTTTACTTCCTCGAGCTTTGCGAACTCAATTGAGATACGCTATCGGTTCAACGAGCAAGAAACGAATGTAAAAAGTTTGAGCTAGCAGACGTCCATCGAAGGGCTTAGTGCGATTTAGGGAATGAACAGGATTTCCTTCTTTAATATTTCGTTGAGTTTTTTAACTTCCAGCGACTATGAAAGCAGCAAGCCGAATTGGATTACAATTGGAGACGGTACAAAGGAAGTTACGTTGTTTGATATTCTTATTGAAAATCAAATAAATTCGTTGGTTTCTATGGGAGGAGAGACTCTGGATTTATTGCACATTCGAAATATGGAGATTAGAAACTCAACATTTGCAGACTCTCTCTTGATTTACGGGAACAGCATTGTCAAAGTGATCCTTGATAATGTCACCATTTCAAACTGTACTTTTACTAATTCCAGTGCTCTGTATTTCTTCCAAGTGAATTCCCTAATCATATCGAATCTCTCGTTTCTTGGAAATACTTTGACGAATTACAACAGTACTCTGTTCACGATTATTGATAGCAATTCAACTGTCATCTCAGCTCTCACAGTGTCAAATAATGAATGCGTTTTATAAGAACAAGCTACAACATTACTGACTATTACAAATTATAAGAAAATGTTCTTAATTTAGTCGTATCTCGTCAAATAGCTTACAATTTCTCAATCTGTCTTCAAATCTAATAGCGATGCTTAGCTGATTTTGATCAGCCACTCGTATAACTACGGAGACAAGACGTTGACTCTGCTAGAAAGCAAAATCTATTTGTCCTCCTCTGAAATACAAGATAATCACATTCTCAGTGAATACTTAAGCTCCAAGACAGGAAGATAATTACAAGAATCCTCGATTTCTGTATCTACATCAGTCTCCTCCTTGATAGGATTTTCATTCATTTCTATTTCGTCTTCTTATCTCTCAATCAGCCAATGTTCCTTTATCAGTAACAGCTCTCCACTTACCCAGGGAGTAGTGAATCTGTAGAGTATCCTCTAAGTTATTATTTCATCTTCAAATTTCACCTCGAACTTAGCCGCAGAAGGAGCTGGTGTCTACGCAGTGTCGACAAACTTCTCCATAGTCTCAGCAAATTTTTCACTAAATTAAGCGCTCTACTCGGGAGGTGCTTTTCTTTTGGAATATTCTTATGTAGAGTTGTCTGAATCTGTTTTCATTAGTAATTCTGCACTTTGTGGTGGAGCCATAAGGACTAGATACAGTTCAGGTGTTGCCAAGAACGATTCAAATGTATTCTCAAGTAATCAAGCAGTGCTTTGGGGAGATGACCATGGAGACATTTCCTTTTTGAAGCCTGTTATTGCAAATATATCATGTTATTCCTCTGAAATAATGTCAACAAATAAAGCAAGCAGTTGTTTTAATTCATTTTAAAACGATGCCATAAAAGAAATGAGAACGGGAGCAGCACTGAGTATCCTAGTTCAGATAAAAGATCAAAACTAGAAGCTCTTCATCCTCCCAAGTACTTCTAGTCTTTCGGATATTACAACTAACGAGCTTAGTAAAATTATCCTTGGAGTAAACTCTAAAAACTCTTCTTTGCTTGTCAGCAACAATGTTCTCTCTATCATACTGAGATACAGCACAACATACGAAGGATTTCTTTTTGGGAATGTTCAGCTAAAACTCTCTTCCTTAGACAGCTTGATTAAGGAATTGAAGGAGGTATTCACATTTTCTGTGGATATTTCTTCGTTGACAGGGTAAAATGAAATTATTTCTTCAAGCACTGAAGTAGAGTTAACTTTTAGAAGCTGCTAATAAGGTGAGCTTCTTGTACAAGAGCAATCAAGTACAGGAGGAGTTATTTGCTCTCCTTGTAAATAAGGTTACTATTTATTAAGCGATCCAATGACAGCGATTAGCAATACAACATCAGGTCTGCAGTGCAAGAAGTGTCCTGATTCAGCGTATTCTTGCTATGAGAATAATATTTTACTCAAAGACGGATATTGGAGGGATACGTTTTACTCAGACAATATCATTGAATGCTACAATAAAAATAGTAATTGTTTGGCATAATCCGTGAACCAGCAGACAATTTGTAAGCAAGGTCATATAGGCCCGTTGTGCGAATCCTGTGACAATAATGGAGACATCTGGGGGAAAAGGTACAATAAATAAAAAAAAATTTCTTGATTTATTTTTTTTAGAATAAAGCCTAAAAATGGGGAAAAAAATTATTATTTTTTTGGTTTCTTTCAGAACAGTTATTCTTCATTAATTGATGTATTTTTTGTTAGGTTTGTAAGTGAAAAAGACTACTCGTGTGTGGAATGTGAAAGCAGCATGAAATCTGAAGTCTATTTGACTGTTGCATTCATAATAATAGTAACTTCGATTTACCTATTCCTTTAAGTAAATGGTCACAATAATTCAATTCTACTCTAGTAAAAAGGATACTACATAAGAATGATGGGACTAGCTAGCATCGCGAATTCTTGTTTTAAAAATGAAAATCGACATAAAATGAAGATTTTCGTGTATTTCCTGCAAATTGCTACTTCAATTAACAGAATTACTTTTTATATCCCATGGTTCGTGGATTTATGCACTGAGCTCTTCGGATCTCCATCTACCTCTATCAGCGTTCACTCCTAGTGCATTTTTCTAACTAATCCAAACTCTTTAGAGCTCTCTATCCCAACTGTTTTTACTCAGAGATTCTTAGGTATCCTCTCTCCTTTTTTATACTGGATTACTATCATAATGATTAGCATTATTCTAAAGAAGTCAAAATCGATCGAAACCAATAATCAATTTTTCTCAACTTCCTTTATTCTACTTTCACTTTTCCTCCAGCCAAACATCCTAGCTTAGATTGCAGCTGTCATAAGCTGTAGACAAATAGGGAATCATCTTTACATATTAGCTGACACATAATATGAATGCTACAATGATTACCACTTGAGATTCATTTATTTCGTGTTCCTTCCTGCTCTGATATTCTGGATTTTAGTGCCATTAACTTTTCTGTGGGTTATCATTAAAGCTGGTCAAGCAAAACGAAACTCATTTAAAATGCTGTACAGATTTGGCTATCTCTACAGTGAGTACAAGAGCTCACTGTATTATTGGGAATTCGTAAAGATTCTCCTTCGTATGGCCATCATTATCTCCTCCAATATTTTTAGCTCATATTTTTTCTAGCAACAGATTTTCAGTCTGCTTCTCTTCATTATTTATTGCTTAACTATTCTGAAGCTAAATCCATACCGATTTCATCACCTATTTCTTCTGGACTTAAAAACTCATGTTTTCTTGATCTACGTGGTAATTTTGAACATATCTTTCAAGTATTTTTACCCGCAGAATACTTAGAGCATTGTTTTCTCTGCATTTTGGATGATCCCTTTCTTAAGCTACATAATTTACTTATTTGGAAAAGCAATTTACAAGAAACTTAAATTAATTGTGGAGATCATAGAAAAGAATCAGTAATCACATTTCTTTGTGAGAGCACTAAAGAATCCTACATCTGTGAATAAAAAAGTTCCTAGAAATTCGTTTACTGTGTTTATCCACTGGAAAATAGTCAAAAAGAATCTAAAAAAAATAGCCTCCTTCGGCAAGAAATTATATTATGCAAATGCAGAGTCCTTGGAAGAATTATCTTTGAATGAAAGTTCTGGAGAAAAAATTAATAATCAAAGAACCAGTATTTCTCCTGTGATTAATACTCCCCGATTTGATTCAATTTAGCTATCTAAGTCATTGCAAATACAACCAAGCTCCTTTAGGGGAAACTTTACCTCTGAAGATACAAAATTTGATAAATAAGCGGATTAAGGAGAGTACAAAATTGGATCTTGAAAAATAAATAATATTTGTTGGGAATTTTTGTGTTTTCGTAACAAAAAGAAGAAAAGAAAAATAATAGGGTGTATCAGTGTTCTAGTTGAAGAATTATCCAAAAAGCAATAATAAGAATTAATTGTAAAACCACCAAAGTAACTTCAATTGAAGTAGAAGAACTATTAGAATGATTATTTTTGGGAAAACTGAGAATTTAGATCTTTAAAAATAAATGTAAATTGAAAGTGGTTAAGTCTTTCTATACTTATTTGTTCTTGCAATTAGAGTAGTGAGTTAATTAGATTTGTGTCAATTTTAAAATAAAACAATTAGAAAATTAGATTAAATCAGTCTGATAAATTGCTCTTTTCATGCCCTCTCTTTTCCTCCTCCTCTTCTTCTTGTTCTTGAATTGGATTCAAGTTGCAATTTCAATTGACTGTCCTTACAAGTGCTCCAAGTGCGTGACTACACGAAACAAAACAAACAGAGTCGTATCCTGCTTGACCTGCGTTTCTGGATTCTCTCTCAGCGAAGATTCCTCTGAGTGCATTAGTTCATGCCCCTAGAACATGTATTTTCTAGAATTTACAAAAATGTCAAATTCGCCTACCTCAAGTAGCCCCAGCAGCCAACTGCAATAAACTTTTCCATGCACTTACACCTGTGATCTTAATGAATACTACCCTGACACATCAACTAACAGTTGCAGAAAAATCAACGCCTGCCCTTTAGTTAATAAAGTAGAAGCAGCCATTCCTGAAGATCTCTCATCAAAATATGGTAACTTTTTAATTCATACACTAGCTTGTAAAACAGCTTTTAATGAGTCATTTTTTTCAAAGTTAAATCATCCGAAGCGCAAGATTTGTTAGTGATTTACTTGCAAACACTCAATTAACTACGCCTTTGGAGACTCTCAACAGGACACTATATTCGAAAAATAAGTGTTTCTAACAGCACCCTAGCAGATTCTACTTATGTCTTGAAAGAATTTTTCTTTTCTGATGGAGCTGATCTTTCCTCTTCCTATGGAAACATCTCAGCAATAATAGGCATCTCATCCACCCATTTTTTCATCTGGAACTCAGAATTAGGAACGAACATTCAAATAATTAATTTCTCTCAGTCAATAATCTCTTGGGGTTTAGGTTCTTTTGGGATAAGATTATTTACTTATAATTTGGATTCTTCTTCAATTAAAGTCTATCACACGCACAACAGTAGCTCTTACTAATTAGGAATAAATTAAATTGAGCATATTCTTCTATAGGTCTATGATACCAAAGCTGATGTGTTAATACTATATGGATCTTCTTCAGCTGATAGTTTGAGAAAGATTTAAATCTTTTCTAGCACCTAAGCCCCTTCAGTGGTAGTTGTATCTTCTGAATTTGAAATATTCTCAAGTGTTCTATTATTACCTTCTAATTGTGTATTTTTTGGCTCATTAAGTCAGGCAACCCTTTTTAATCCTGATGATCTTTTGATTTATCAAGCAGAATTTCCTCTGCCTTCAGTGAGTGCTCTTCCATCTTCTTAGCTTTTCACAATTGGAATCAACAAGTATTTTCTTTGGAATTCATCCTTAATTTAAATAATTGTGCCTAGCCTAACTCTTTCTCTTCAGCACTCCATACAGCTCAACTGGCTGAATCTAAACTCCAAAATATTCGAAAGAAAATTAGAATTACTTTTGGATTCTATAACATAACTTTCAGGTGTATCAGAATATGCAATTGATTCCATTAGTGTATTATCTCCTTCGGATACCTAGACTCTAACTCTCATAGTCAGCTTATCTCTGCCAACTTCTTCGAGTCTTTCCTTCTTCATTTCAACAATAAACTTTCTCACCAATGAACTTACATCATTTTCTCCTATCGACTCTAAATTCCTTCAATTCTCTTCATTAATTTTATTTTTAACAGGCAATTCAACCTCCAAAGCACTGATCTTTATGGATAATACTTAACTTGGAGCTTTAACTTACTCTTCCTAAGGTTCTATTTATGAATTCCAAGAGCTATTCATCATCAGCAACTTTAACTCAATCGACTCAACATCCTCCACAAGCATTGAGGTCATGCTAGAAGATTTCAAAAACCATAATTTTCTTTGCATTGAATCTGTTTCCAATACTATCCAAATCATTTCGATATCATCTCGCAAGCTTATTTCCATCATTTATCCACCTTCTAATGTGACCTCTGCCCCAGTGAAACTATCCCTTTCGTTTACATCCTCTCACAGCTATCTAATTGTGCTTCATGATAATTTTAGCTTTATCATTTACGACTATGAAACAACCAAGCTCATAAGCATTGTGTCTTTATCCTAAGCAGAATCATTTACTTTTCTAGAGATTCTGGAACCTCAGAATTATTTCGTTTTATCCTCCTCATCAACCATTTTGAAGTACACTTTATCAGATGAAGGATAAATTTTATCTTCCATAGTAATTTCAACTTACTCGGCTACTGGAATTAGTAAAGTTGTCTTACTCTAAAAAAATGCCCTTACATCAAAGGATCATCTATTTGTCTTTGCAAGTACTTCGTTTTGCATTCATAAGCTAGATCTCCTTGATCTTTCTGAAACATCTAGTTATTGTGATCTCTCCGTCTCATAGTTCCTTAGTTCCTCTATTGATTACTAAACCAGTAAGCAAATATTTTTAGTGGTGATTTTTGTTAATTAAAAAGTTCTTCAATAACTCATTTTAAATAGGACTGCTAGGTGCCAGCACAGATAACGGATTAATCCGTATTTTAGATGAGAATTTTCTGTTGCAAAAAGAAACCTATCTTGATTCTCCCTCAGTGTATTAGTGTTTCTATCCTGTCTTAACTGCAACTCCAAGCATCTCATGCTTATTTCTCGTCACAGCCTCAAGCACTTCGAGTTACTATTGCCATGGAGTGATTTCTAGCTACGGCATAAACTGTTTGAGCTAGTATCCCAATCACATTTATTCTGAATTCGTATCTTCAACATAATCTCTAATTTACTACGTGCACTATGAGAACATCGAACTCCTAGGAGTTTAGTATATAGGGTATGATACTTTCTGGTTTTTCTCGAACTCTTACTTACCAATTAGTTCAAAAACTAAATCATTCTACTTTCAAAGAACTTCTTCAAGGTTAGGAAAAAGTTAATTTTTATTAGAAATTTTGCAATAAGCTCATTTCTTTTTTTTCTTCTACTCATTTTTAGGGGATTTTTTACACTTGAAGGAACAAATGAAGTGTAGTATTTCGGGCAAGAGAGAGATTGCGATATGACAATCAAGCTCAAGTCTTAGAGTGAGATAGGAAACGAATAGATAATCAACGTTATTGTCTAAGAGAAGAGGCATATTGTTGTTGAGATTTAAGTATCTTAACTGATTATCTATGATCTAAGCACATACTTACCTATTTATTCGACTAAATCTGAGTTGGCAGGTTGTACTTCGATTGATAAATCAAGTATCTTCGTTTCCGTTAAAGCCATCTTATTCATATGCGATTCAAGGCTCTATGCTGTAATTTTAGTGAATAATTTCTCTTCTTTTAAGCTCTTTGACGTAAGCTCATCTGTTGACTAAGCTTCAAATGGAGTAACCAAATGTCTGTATGTCGAGACACAAGATCTACTCTTTATTTATTATTCTAATAGAGAATTTAAGTTATTTAGCTTTACTGTTACCTTTGACAGCCTTGGATTTAACGTCTCCAAACAATTGGATTTATCTATGCTGGATGATTACGAGTTGATAGACTGGGTTTTAAACTTAGATTAGCTGAGCATAATATGCCTTTTGAGCCCAAGTCTCACTGAAAATAATGCTATTCTATTTGTTTAACAGTTTGATAAAGACAATTCAGATGTCCAGGAATGCAGTGTTGATTCTGAAGATACATTATCATCATCGATGGATAACCCAGCCCTACTTGTGGATGAAGATTATGGATTGATTATCCTGCGATTAGAAAGCTCTTTGTTCTTCAGTGATTATGACTCTCCCTGCTCGTATCAAGGAACAAAAGTAGTCATTGATGGGATTTTAAAATTTTATTAAAGCTTGAATCTAATCATTGCATAAGGAGTGAAAACACTTGTCTCCTTTGATTTAGATTCTATCGTGAGAATTCTATTTAATTCTTCAACAGAGGAGGTAGCACAAATCACATTCATCTCCAGTGAAGAAATAACAGCATCATTAGCTTATCCAAGTCTGAGTAATGCTACTTAATCCACAATTATTGTTTCTACAATAACTAAAACATCCTGTAAAGTAACCATGTTCGAGTAGTCAGGCAACGTGTTATGGAGCACACCCTTTGACCTATCAAGCATAGTCATAACTTCTATCATTTACGATGATCTTCAAAAAATCATTTACTTGTGTACAAACATCAATTTCATTGTTGGAATAGAGATCAATTTAGGAAATTTCGTGGCTTATGATCTATTTACTAAATTTTCTCGCTGGTCACTTTACGAGTCTGGATTTTCAAGTTCTTCAGCGAATTTTTACTTCTCCGAATCATGTAAGGCAATTTTTTTTTAATAACTTTCATTCATTTCTGATAATTTTTTGATGGGTATAAATTATGAAAGCTAATCAAATCGTAACTTGGAATGAGCTGTATCTAGGCGTGATATCTTAGTGGAATGCTAGAGAGCAGCTGCAAGCACTAGTTAAAGGAAGTGTTCCTTTGTTTTTTGACAGTTCGAATGAGATTCTCTATTTCGTGAATAAAATGAATGTTGCTTGGAAATTCTTAAATGAAGAACTCACTTTTTTCTTGAGAATCAATGAATCAGAATATTAAACTGAACTCATATTCATCTCAGCTGAAAGAACTCCTCTCACAATCATCAGAAACAATAACTTTATTGACATTTATAAAGATTCTAATCTAGCATCCTCTTTTGAAGTGTATCCTGAGGATGCTTCAAGAATGGTGGTTTTGTCGATTTCCAAGGCTGCAAATTAAGCTGGCTTCACAGAAATACTATTTTCTTCGCTGATTCTCTTCTGCAAAGATAGAGTTATTCGCTTGATCGACACCGACTATCAGCTTCACAATCTTTTTACATTCGAACAACGAAGTTAGTTTGAGTGCAAGTTTTAAGATTTTCTCATTGCATCTGATTTCTCTAGTTCCATAGTTTCAATAACCTTGACTACAGACACTCTACCCCATATTGTCGATCAAATAGACTTGAGATCAGCTTCTAAAATTCTATCTATGAACTGCAGTAATTTCACCAGAAGTTTTATTTACTTAGATTTTCAGTTTTAAATCCATAAAATAGCAATAAGTGACTTAGGACAGCTTTAGTCTAGTTCTACGTAATCTCTGCCTCTGGACTTGCAATCTATCTTGAACAATTTATCTTTTCAAATCTTCATCGATGAGTATTTTAGCAGAATATTCTTCTTGGTAGATAACTCGCGTTAAATTATCTTGTATAACTATGCCATTGAGTCCTAGTAATTTCATAGCCTTGTCCCTCCAGGCCCTTTTTATACCTTACACTTTTACTCGAATTATATTATCGCAGCTTCTTCAGTGCAACTCAACTTCCACACCAGAAAAGATCTACTCTTTTTAGGAAAGTTATTCGTAGCTTCTAAATATGAGACCTTTAAGACCATTTCTGAGTTATCTCCAAGTTCATTTGTAATCTTCACAAATTACTACATTTATGCAATAACCACCAGCTTTTACTCACAGAATGGTACTTACACTCTCACATAAAGCAGATAAATATAAATAGATAGTGAGTATTTACTTCACTTATCTTACAATGGAGATGATGACTTAGCTACAGTAATAAGCTGTGATTCTTCTGTGATCTACTCTCGATAGTTCAATCTCTACAATGTCGGACTTAGCAATTGTTACTAAAACATCGATTCTGAGACATTCTACACTCAAAATATTCAAATCTAAAGCTTAATCAACACCCTTTCTGACTTTTAACTTGCCTCCAAATCAATTTACTTGAATTACCTTGAAAAAAATGATTTTATCTTCTACAAATGGCAGTATTCTTCTGTCAAAGAAGTCCATACAAGATTCTTCTAAGCCCAACAGACAGTCGAAGAAAAATACAACAATTCAATAGTGGGATTTGATGAAAAGTTGATTATTACTTAAAATCAAAATAACCTTGCGCTTTCTCCTTTTATTCTAGGTCTAGCTGATGGCATGAGCCAACTAGTTCTCAAAAGCATGAACCTCAACTTGAGATATGCAATGTCTAATGAGAATTCTGCTTCTGGAAAATAAGTTATCTTCAAACTTAGCAGCGATTTCAACCAAGTGAGTCTCTCTAGAGTTCTCATCGAGAACTAAGTGATGACTAATGAAACTTTTTGGTTTGACTAGATGGAATCAGTTATCTTTGAAGGAGTGGTTATGTAGAATTTAACTTTGATCTCGTCGACATTGATAAATATTACCTCGACCTCCTTAGTCAGATTTATCAATGTCATAGTTTTGAACTGTACTCTGGATTCTTCTACTTTATTTTCTATATAATCTATCACATAAATCCACATGAAGAATCTCACAATCTTGAATTGCAGACTCAGCTCAGGTTCTAATTTCATTCACATATCTTCGTCAGATACTTTCAGCAGTGAATAAATACAATTTTTCCAAAATACTTGGTATTCTAAGATAGTTTAATCTTCAACATTTCGATAGCTATCTACTGAGTTCGAGCTTCCAAACTTATTCAAGTTCGAGAAAACTCAACTAAAAACCTTGAATCTTTGTTCTTTTTCTTCGAACAAGAATGTGAGGATAATCTATTCGATCAACTACTTTTCATCTGATGGCACTCTGATAGAGATTTCAAATGATTACATAGAGATTACTTCATCTTAAATACAGAGTAACTCAATTGAATAAGATGACTTAGCTGCAAGTTCTCTCTTTTAAATGGTAAATACCCAAGTTATTATGAACAACAATACAGTTGAATTCAATTTCTCTCCCTATGCAAGTGGAATCATTTTCTGCAAGCAAATTTCCCAAACCAGTTCTGTAACAAAATCAACTTTCTCCAGTAACATAGCTCAAGAAGGAGGAGCAATTTACTTAATTTCATCTTAGAAATTGAACATTTCAGACTGTACCTTCTAAAGTAACTCAGCAACTGCTTCAGGAGGAGTCTTTTTGCTTTATGATTCTACAATTGATCTTTATTCTTCGACATTTACAGACAACTCTGCTTTGATTGGAGGAGTAATCCGATTAAAATAAGACTCAACCATTAGCAATCAAATTAACCTGATTACAAGTGGGAACACTGCTAGCATTTTTGGAAATTTTTTTGGAGATTTCAGATTGTTATCTATGGTCCTCTAAAGCGATTTCGAGACCTACTAATCTTCAGAGAACAATACTGATTATGTTTATTCATAAATAGACACCATTTATAATTTGATAACCTCAGCTCGATCTGGAATCTTATTATCATTCAAAGTTTAATTCAAAGATCAAGATGGTATGTTCTTTAATATGAAATCCTCATTCTAAGAAGACTACCCATAAATAATCTTAGATGAGCTCTAAAAAATCAATATTTACCTCTATGCTGCAACATCGGACTCTGTAGTGAGTATTCCTTCAATAAACTCAAATGCTTTGACGAATATGCTCTCATTTTCAACTACAGACACAGGATTTCTCTTCAAAAATATTTAGTTTTCAACAAATGTTTTTCTATCAGCATCTGAAATCGAAGCTGAAAATAAGCTGCCATCTGATAAAAGAGTCAATTTCTACATCAATTCCACTGATTTGAGCACCAGCAATACAAGATAAATCGATGCCATTTTATTTGGCATATAATTCCGTGAATGCTAGGCAGGAGAGATTATAACTCAAGATTCATCAAATATAATCTGCACTCCTTGCCCTTCTGGGACTTATTCTTTACTTGAACCAAATGAGTCCAATTCCAGTGAAATTACTTGCCTTACGTGTCCTTCTGAGGCATCGAACTGCACAAGAAATGAAATTAGCCTTCTTGACGGATACTGGAAAGAATCAAACTTGTCAGATGAAATAATTTACTGCCTTCATAAACCTGAAAATTGTCAAGCTCAATCATAAAACTAACTCGCTATCTGCGTAGCGGGATACATTGGACCAAGATGCGAGTCATGTGACAACAAACCGAATACAAAAGCTGAAAAAAAGTAACAATTTTTAAGTTAAAATTAATCTAAAAATTATTTATTTTACAATTACAAATTAGATTTGCAATGACATCCAATTACACTTGTGGAGAGTGCTCAAGTGAATAGAAAACTCATTTTCTACTGAATTTTTTTATCATAATCTCTTTAACATTACTCTTCATAGTTGCATAGCAGAAAGCAATCTACACGAGATTTTAAAAGGAACTCCAGGGCTATTATCTAAGGATGCTCAAACTTGCTCCCATATCGAAAAGCTGTCTTTATGGATCAACTTCTTATAAAGTCAAGTCGATTATCTACTTCTTTCAAATATTCTCAGCCATCAACTAAATCAATCTTATCCTTCCAAAGCCATATAATTATTTCTATTTTGTCTTTGGTTAACAGCCTAAATCAATCTTAGATAGTCTGTAGTGTGCTTATCTGGATCTTGCGAATTTCAGTGGGTAATTTTCCAAGAACATTAATCTTAGCTCAGTTTCTTTGATGGATGCTTAGCTAATCATAAGTGTTTTTTTCCCTTTTGCATACTTCATAATTTCCTTAGCCATTGGATCAACTTGCATTGGCTAACGACCTCCCGTAAGCCTTCACAATAGAATCATAGGAGTTTTCGAAATTATTAACTTTTTCTTAGCACCTAATCTGATAGCTTACTTATCGTCTGCGTTAATGTGCACTAAAATCGGTGAAAAATATTATATAAACGCAGATTTAAAATATGAATGCTTCAGAGAGTCTAATCTAACTTTTATTCTTCTATTCTATATCCCAGGAATAGTCTTCTGGCTGTCTATCACGATTATTTCTATGTTTAAGATCTTCTCTATTAGACATAAGCTCCACACATTTAGCTCCCTGTACAAGTACGGATACATCTACAGCGAATACAAAGAAACCTACTTCTATTGGGAATTCATTCGAATCGCGATCCGCACTCTCATTGCAGTTGGATCCATTTTAGGTGTGATTTCATATTTTCTAATTTTAGTAGTGAGCGTATTAATCCTGATCAGCTACTTGATATGTGCGTCTACTTGCTCTCCTCATAAATACAGCAGAATATGGAAACTCGATGTCCTCACAAATATCTCGATTCTGCTAGTTATTCTAATCAACTTACATTATATCACGGTATCACCGAGTTTAAACTACTCCTCAACGTAATAATGGACTTATGAGATATTAGTATCAATAATCTTCTTCAGTTATCTCGTTTTCTTCATATTCTCAGTAACAAAGTATCAGTTTTATAACTTAATTCTACCTGAGTTAATCAGAATATCTCAAGAAAAAATGCCCTCCTTACGAAAATGTATTCCTAACAAATACTTCAACAAAAAGAGAACAATTCCGACCCTCAAGCGATGGAAATTTCTTGCTAGCTCCATCAAAAGACTCATATCTTTAAATTAAAATCTAGCTTTGCAGGATAAGATCAAGGAAATTAACTGGGAATCTCTCGGAGTTTAAAAGCAGATTTCGTTATTAATTCAAGATAATAAGATGCAGGTTAAAAATGCTCCAGAGTAAGCCAATGAATGCAACAGTCCAATTAGCTTGAATACTCCGCATGGATCCAATTCCAGTGCGCTATTCCTCTCAAGTTAAAATGTACTGAAACTGAATTCTTCTGAGCAAGATTAAAATTGCTTCGTCGATTTTAAGGAAACCCTTCGATGCGCCTCTTAAAGAAGCGAGTTTATGGAACCAATCACATTACCAAATAGCTAAATTCATCAGTTGATCAATGTTAATAGAAAATTAACATAAACCAATCAAGAGAAAACCAAAGAATCTTGAAGGCTAACATACCCTAAAAATAATGGAGAATCTTTTGAATTGAAATTATTAGAAATTAATTGAAACACAATCATTTATTGTACTGTAAATTTTATGTAAAAAATAAAATAAGAATTGCATTATAAGCATATTTTATTGTTAATAAAGATTAAACTTAACAAGCAAATAAAAAAAAACACTAAATCATATTAAGAAATCAGTTGTGGTTTCAATTTCCAGTGTTGGTAGTACAGATCCAACGAACTTGAGGAAAACAATCAAAGATTGATTTGGCTTGATTGTCCTTCCGTTTGATTTAGCTTAATCGATGAATCCTTTGATCACTTAGGAATGCTTGCAGGGATGGATTGTCATCTAGTCGAATCCCAGATGAGGATGCTTCTCTAGAGTTACCTTTAAAGAATAAGTTAAAAAGTGATTAAAAGTAGTTAAAATCACACAGAAAGACATTAATAATTTTTTTTGTTATTTTCATTAATTAGACTTCTCATTGCACTCCAATGTTTTGAAAAGCATCCCAAATTAGTAATAATCAAAACTAAATGCTGGTTTTCTTACCGTCTCATCTCGATATTCAGGCATAACATCCTCGAACATCTGCTCTTTTTTCAAAGGTTTTTAGTCTTCGTCAACTCCAAAGAACCAAATGCGTGGAACGTGGTAGTATGAATCATATGTAATTGAGAAGTTATAAATCCTCATCTCCTCTTCTTTTTCATCTTTAGTACTAGTCTAATCCTATTTCAGCAAACATAAAATAACTTAGAACATCATCGTCTTACAATAGATTTTGTTCTCATGAAGAATTTTTCAAATAATTTTAATACAAAAAGAAAAAAACCCTTTTAAAGTAAAAACAATCCTATTTAGATGTATTACTTCAACAGTTTCGACGAATCCTTCTGAATTCACTTTCTCACTCAAAGTATCTAACATTTTATTCTTGATTCTGTTAAGACTGCGTGCTTAGAATGTGAGATATTGCTTTTTTTAGTCAGGTAAATTCTTATTGGCTTTTTTTGAGTCATCTACTCTTTCCCATTTCCAACCCATGAGAGTCAGCTAATCGCCAGAGTCTACGAACTATTATGGAGTTAGGAAGCCTGATTTTTCGAAGTCTTCCGTAGCTGGAGCGATAAATGAATTGAATAATCCCTTAATTGCGTTCATTTCTTGAGTTTTTGCTTTATTCTAACTTTTTAATTTCTGATTGAATTATTTTTTCTTTCTTTCTGCTCTCACACGCATACATACACTTCCCTTCAATAGAGTCGGAGTCGAACTAGGAAAAATCGAGAATCTAAGAAGTGTCTTTGTCTCTATCAAAAATGCTCCAAATTTTATTGTTAGCTCAATTTGTAATGATGTGAAATAATAAGAGCATCTCTCATTGATTTACTTTCCCCCTGCTTTAAAAGGGTTAATTGCACTGTTTGACCTCTAATATTATTATTTTTCTTTTAAAAATAGTAAAATATTACTAAATCGAATGGCATAGACCAACACAAAAAAAGATAAATATTTTTTCACTAAAAATAGACTTTTCTTAAATATACGAAATAATAATTAAGTATTAATTAAGTCACCACATTTATCCAAATAATTTTTAAATATCATTTTGATTTAATTTCACAGTCTACGTAAGAAATCAATTCTTTTATGCCAAAAATCTAACTCCAATAACGCTCTAAAAACATAAAATTTTAAATGAAATAGAAAATTTAAAAAAGGAAAAAATCATCATTTTCTTTATTTAAATTATCCAAAGAGCTACGTGAAAATATTAGAATCAATATCACTTGTATAATTTTATAAAATTGCTACAGCCAATCCAAACCAAGCAAGGGTTTGAAATATTAGACTTGTAGAAGTAGCCAAATGTCTAAAAGACCCATATAGTTTGATTTTTTTTATACAAAGAAAAAAATAAAGGTTTAGAAACAATTTTAAAAAATATTTCGAGATCAAGAGTAATAGACAGTAATTAAAGGAGCTACAAATAATATACAAATTTACTCTTGGGTATTAATAAGTGTTTACCTGGGGGAAACAAATTCATTATTATTTTTTTTAAAAAAATAACAATTTCATATTACTAAACCCTTCTTGCAAACAGCACTGCCTCCATGAAAACTTATGTAGATAACTTATCATCAAAAAGAAACTATTCCTTTACTAAAATTACTGTTTTTTCTTTTCCGTAGATATCCACAGCATCCATTGGAGGCAGATAGCTTCAAATCACTCCTTTCTTAGTCAAGGTTAAAGATACAATTCTTTTTTTGGTGCATTACTTTACCATTTATGTCTTGACATTGCAGCGCCCAAAGTTACGAAATCATGTGATCGTCAAGATGGCATCAATCTTCGAGATGTTTTACGCTAGTGGATTCAGCATCTAAACCTTTCCTGCTTTCCGCAAGTTGCATTCTTTTGATTTGAAAGACGATCTTGCTTGCCCAAATGATCTCTTGGACTTTGAAGGCGATGCATTCTTCCTCTAATAAAACGTAGTTTCCATCAAGGAATTTCTCTACAAGCTCAAAGGGAACTTAAAATGCCCTGATGAGTTATTTATTGCTGCATTTCTCCTGATTAGGAAGTTCCTTGAAGTTGTGTCATTTCCAATTACAGAATCCAACTGCCAAAGGTACTTGAAAATTCCTGTTATTTTTGGATAAATAATTTCTCAAATCATTTTGATTCATTATTTCTATAACTTCCCCCGTTTTATCATAAACTAATATCCTTCTTTCCCCCTCCTAATAGCATATCATATGATTTTTTAAAGTTATTTGAAAGAATTCAACCATTTTAAGTTTGAATTTTCGAATTAATAAGTTGTTAGAAGATATTACTAATTCTCCCCCTCCACCTCCAGTTAAGCCATTTTAAGCTTGTTCGATTCTTTAACTCCCCCACCAATAACTTTACAAATTTACCTGAATAAATAAGAATCTATTCTCATAAACTATCATTTCAAAGTTGTATTTGTTCGTTATTATTATTATTATATTATTATTGTTCGTTATTAAGTCTTATTTCAGACCTTCTTTCTTGATCATTTTTTCATAACTTCTCTCTTGATTTGTTTTAGATTAATCGCCTGCGCTATCGTCCTTTTAGATAAGTAATACAATGATTTCGATCTTTCCATCTAAACGTATGCCTCTGCAATGAACATACCCATCGAAGATCTCAAGAGAATGGAGCTGCATTTCCTCCTAGCAATTGGATGGCAAGTTCATATCTTCGAGGAAGAGTATGAGGATTTCAAAAATTAATTCAACAACTTCGAGATATGAAGAAGTTACATTAATTTTCTTCCTTGAGGATAAAACGGAATAGATTTTTACAACATCCTATTATCATTTTCCAAATCACTAATTATCCCCCTCCCCCAATATCTGCAGCTTTGAAGACAAGGAAAATATTAACAGATTTTCAAAATAAAGGCTATCAATATTTTTTACTTTCAATCAAAATTTTCTGGTAAAGCCTGCTTTTATGAATTCTATTTAGGAAAACCATTAATTTTACAAGATCTTACAGTACACCGTTTTAAATTCCTAGAGCATTCCAACACTTCTACGTTGATTCATCATTAGTTGTATAAATTATATCTTAAATTTTAAATTTTAAATATCTTATCTATCTATTATCTCAACAATGTATTTTATGTTTATTTATAGTAAAAACAATATTCACTCTGATCTCTCTCAATAGCTTCTCATCAATCATTAAATCGAGAAAATACTTTGATATTCCTTGTTTGTATTTAAGTTATTTCAATTTTTTGCACTCTCTTTTATTTTTGATAATGTTAGTGCTGATTCTCCATTTTTTAAGAGCAAATTATATTTTAACCTTAGTAGTTTCAAAGCTATTCCATATTTTGTCTGTATTTTCATTCATAAAAGTCAAATAAATTATCTTTTTAATTATTAAGTCTTCTTCTACGAATATAAAGAAAACGAAACTAATATCTTTATCTAATTATTTAATGATTTATGATTATCTTTTGATTCATTGTATTTTTGATAATTTCCTTATTAATGCAAGAGAAAATAATTAAAGACTTGATGCTAAATGGAGCTGTTCAAGCATCTTAGATCATTTAATTTTGCTGAAGATATCTAATATGATCCTCACTGAGCTTTATTTTCTCTCCATTATCATCAAGGAGGATCTACCCATTTTAGTCAAGAAGGAATCCTTCTTCATCTAGCTAATATTCGATCTCTTCTTTAAAGGATGATTCAGACACCTGAGAATCGTATCCCCCTAGAAAAAAGAAAAAAATATGTAGAGAATTCATCCCAAAACTACTTTTATTTAATTGTTTTACATTTCGGATGGAAATCCCCTGCGAAATCGTTCAATGCAACTCCATTGAGTTTGGAGGTTTCTTCGTTGTAAGTGTGTTCCAGAGGATTATCTGCTTTTTTTCCTTTACTGGCTATCATAAAGTTAAGAGTTTGCCCCGATATGAGCTACTTTCCCAGGCTTCCCTTGCTCTTGGACATAAAATTATCAATTTTTGTGACATTTTGGATTTCACTTGGTTTTTATGATTATTCTAATTCACTCTCGACTATTGTTTTAAGCTGCTAAAATTGGAGTTTATCTTAGCATGAATATTCAAAAGGAGAATTTTTCTTCGTGGCAGGAATCTAAACATTTACTGCTTCCTATGAACTGTATTATTAAGTGCTGGGTGTATAGGAGGGAATCGAAAGAGGATAGTTGGTATTTTTATCTGTGAAGGCAGTGTTGTTGTTAGCTTCTTGTGAGAATTGAGGATTTTTATTGGGTAATGGTGCAAAAGGATTCTGAGAATTTGAATTATTGTTAGTGAGGGATGGTCTTTTTTGTAAGGGATCGACAGAAGTGAGAGATTTTTCTTAATGGCTTTATCCTGATGTTGATGCGAATTCTCTCTGGACAAAATTCATCGTGTCTTTTAAGCGGAAATTAGAGTAAGTCGATTCTTAATCAGAACCTGAGTGATTCGATTCTTCTTCGAAAATATTTACATTAGAATCATTAACTGTCACTGACAATTTTGACTCTAAAGCTGCAGGATTTACTTCACCTTCTTGGGATTCCTAGAGACTGTCCTTGTTTGATACTATGGTCTCATATTGGACTTAATCAGTTTCCTAAAAGAAAATTAAATTTTTAATAAGATAATGCAGTGTATTTTCAGAAACTGTAATTGTGAATTTAGATTAATACTGTGGATTAGAAGTGAGTTTAGCCAGTAGGTCCATATTGAAAGGGCATTTAATTTTTCTACTCTAATGTTCGCATACTTTGGTTTCCCCAGTTATTACTGATTGACTATGAGTCTTCCCCGAAAATTCTCTTCTTTTTCTTTGGATTTTACGAGCTCGCTTCCATAAAAGGAGCTTTCGAAGAAACACTTGGCTGGGTTCTGACTCCATCATTGTAGATATTATAGTAATCAGCATTGAGACTATTTCGACCACTTGAAGGGTTTCCAGGATTGGCTGAGATTTAAGAAGCAATATTAGTATAAGAAGAAGGTTGGAGTCCTTGCTTTGTTGTAGTTGTATTTGTTGATTCTGGAAACACAGCTGGCTTATTGATTACTTCTTTCTTTTTCATAAATAGTTTGTTTCCATCATGCACTTCAAACTCAGCTGAATAAGATGTCCCCAGCGTTGAAATTGGCTCAGTCTAAACGATGTTCATATCACCTCCAAAGCTGAAGGGTGTATTTTTCTTGAATGAATCTTGAGAATCCATAAAAAGTTTCAAATCGTCATTGGTGATGCTGAGCTTATGCTGAAATACTTTTTAGAACCCAAACATGTACCTCTGGATGTCTTCTATCTTTTAATTTCAAAAGAAAAACAAGTTCAGAAATAATCTAAATTACAAACAAATTATTTTATTATTCATTTTTCACATCAAATCCCTAAGAGTTACTTGCTTGTCAATTTATTTGTCTTATCCTACAGCATTTAGAAGCATCTGTTTTGTGCTCTCATGGATGTCTTGCGCTTTAGGCTCCCACTATTCAAAACCAGTTTTTACATACAGTAAAAACAAATTAATTGGTAGGATTTATTTACATCTTATTTAAAAGAAGAAATTGATGTTTTCATAGCTTGGATTTCTGAATTGAGATCAGATATCTGCTAAGATTGGTCTACTTATTTTTTTGATTCAGAAGTTTGAATTATCTATTATAGATTAGCACGAATTCCTTCTATTTCTCTATTCAATTTGACTAATTCTGGATCATCTGCTTGATGCATGTTACTGGCATTATTTTTATTCTCAAACGCAATAAATCTGTCGGATAACTTTTGCAAGTTTTGTTCATAGACTATGTTTTAGTCTTTCACCAATTATGTCAATCTGACATTTAAATTTTCGAGCTCTCCTCTGAAGCTGTCTTTCATTTTGTTCATTAATTAATTCAGCAAGGTGATTTCTTGATCAGCGAAACTTCTTCCTTTATCTTGATCTTCCTTTAGCTGCTTGCATGTTTCTTTCACGTAGCTTGCGTTATCATTTAAACTTGCGTTAACGTAATTTAAAACTAACTCTCGTTCAGAATGAAGCTCCTTGCTTATTATCTCGTTTACACTGTTCTCATCTCTAAAAATAATCATAATTATAAGCATACAAAAATCATAGTTCAATGCTACTTTTTGCTGTTTCTAGTGTTTAAAATGAAAAAAAGTTATTAGTGTACATCATGCAGGATTATTGACTTGCAATATCATCATCGTTTGTCCTGTTTGTAGCTGATAATCCCTCAGTCTTTCTTCCAATTCCTACAATTCATTTAAATTGAACAAAAGATAAAACAGTAAATATTTTTACCCAAAAATGAATTATCTCCTCGAAATCCTGTCGATAAACGAGTGCTTTAGTTAGTGCTAGCTTCATTATGGTTTGATATGGAGCTAAAGCGAGGGTAATTTCCTGGGAGGTTATCTTTTTCAGGTAGTTTTGACATTGTTTCTGACCTTGTTTGACTAATGATTTTATTTTCTTGCTACAAATTTTTCAATTTATTAAACTTGTTTTTAAAGAAAACCAAGTTGATTTTACTAAAATTTTCTCTTTTTTCTCTTTATTGAAAACATCAAAGACAAGTAATTTAGGTTATTATAATAGCTGAAGGTGATTACTTATTTATAATTTCTTCTTTCTCTATCGTTAAGCCTTTATAGCTCAGTTGGGAGAGCGTACGACTGAAGATCGTACGGTCCTTGGTTCAATCCCGAGTGAAGGCATTTTTTATCAAAATTGATGATGAAACACTATGATTTTTTTATTCTAAAATTAGGGTCTAAGGAAGCTAGAATCAAGAGAGATTTATTACTATTTCTTTTTTATTTGTTTTTTAAAATAATAATTGTTTGCTAGAAAGAAATATTATTATTCCAGGAGAAGTCAGATAAGACAAAATTATTATTTTCAGAAATTTGTGTGATTCCATATTTAAAATAGGAGTATAAGTTCTTAATTTATTGGAAATAACTATTCATTCATCTCATAAAATTAAACCTGGAGTATTTTAGTTAAGTTTTTCAAGAAGGCAGAATGTTAATTGTATCTTAGTCTAAAGATACTTCTAAAAGATTTATCCAATTCTTTTTATTTGCTTATTCAACTCAATCTAAGATTTTCAAAGATTTCTTTTGTATTCTAAGTTAGTTTTATCCTTTTTTAATTTAGAGGTTGCAAAATAAGAGATGTTTTCTTCAACTTTTAGGTTTAATAATATTAACTCATCAACTTTTTATCTTCTTTTTTTTACCATTTTTAAAATTACTAAACAACAAAGAAAAATGATAATTATTACAATGTTATCTTCTATTTATATTTAGGGAAGATAAAGCTAGTAATTTTCATTATTAAATATTTCTAATCCTTCAAAGCGAACATAAATTATTGAAATAAAGAAGAAGAAAAGAAAGTTGAACTGCAGATTGACTTTTGGAATTTCTAGAGATAAAATTATTTAGTGATGAATTCTGAGAAATTAGGGCAGAAAAGAAATAATGAATTTTCAGATTGAAGGTTCGCTATTGGCGCGAAGCAACTTAAGAAAGCGACATCATAGCAAACTATGTGTCCCATGATTCTGAAATAGCTAAAATTGAAGGCGAGAGGGCAAAGCAAAGAATTAAAAAATAATAAATTAAAAGTGATCGATCCGAAGGAAAAATTAAAATAAAAATAGCTAAGAAAAGGTGAAGATATAATAAAATGGGCGATTTCGTTACCTTACTTCGAACTGCAATGGGCAATGGTGTTCAAGCTGAGAGAGCTTCAGCAGAGTAGAGACTTCAAGTTTTATGTTTCAGCGAAACTACTAATTTTTTCACAAATCTGGTGAAAGAATTCATTCAAGAAAGCAATGATATTGGCCTTCGTCAGTTTGCTGGTGCTCTTGTTAAGAATTCTATCCGCCTTCTGGTATGTTAATTGATTGGTTAGTTTATTGCTAAATTGATGTTAAATGTTATTTGCTTTTGTGAAATAGACACCTACAAATGATTTTTTGTGGAATGCACTAGATGATGGTTTGAGATAAAACATTAAAATGACTTTGCTTTCGACAATGGTTTGCAAAAGTCAGATTATCCAGAAATCTTGTGCAAATGTAAGCAACTATTGAAAGAATGGTTTAGAAGAAAGGATTGGATTTTGAAAAATACAGAAAAATAGATTGGAATTATAAATTTTGTTTTTTATATTAGGCAATATCAACTATTTTCACTGTGGAAGTTCAACTAGATAGATGGAATAACCTCATTTCAGATCTGACTGCAAGTGCTCAGACAACTGTAGCAGCTGACATCAGAAAGGCAGCTATTCTCACTCTTGGTTAGATATGCGATAAACTGAAGGAATTCAAGCTTGGTAATAGATTAAAAAATTATAAGTTTACTGTGAAAAAAACACACTCTAATTACTGATAATTTCTAAACTAAATAGGTTAAAGACTAGCCGAGAATATGAAAGAGAATGTCTTAATGGCAATTTTGATTGGTTTATCACCTGAGGAGAAAGATAGCGATATAAAGGAAAATAGTATTATTGCACTTGGAGATTGTGTAGAGTTCATGACAGAAATTCTAGGAAGAGAGTAAGTTCGTGACTATGCTACTGGACTAGTACTTGGAGTTTTGTAAGATCCCAATGAAAAAGTTAAGATTGCTGCTTTATAACGGTCTTGCGATTACGTGAAAGCAATCTACATGGATTTCGGAAAATATGTGGCTAGTTTCTTGCAAGCTACATAAGACTCTATCTTGAATGATGATGAGGAAATCAGCACCCCAGCTATGGAAATTTGGACCACTTTGGCTATTGAATATCATGAGAGAAAAGAGAAAAACGCTCAAGTCAACAGAGTTGATTAACAAACTCAATAAAACAACCCTAACCATTTACTCTAAATATAAGAGCCTTTCATCAAGGTAGTGCTTCAAAATCTACTCAAAAACAACCTCACGGATAGTGACGAAGAAGCTGAATCTTCAATTTAAGATGCTGCATAGAAAGCACTCAGTTCAGTTGTTGAGAGTGTTGGTGATCTTGTTGTGCCAACTTTCACTGCTTTTATTTCAAATACACTGACTCATTAGAATTGGAATTTCCGTTAAGCAGCAATCCTCGCTTTTGGGGCACTTATGGAAGGTATTTCTGAAAACACAATCGTAAATCTGATTAGCTCGATTTTCTCGGAATACGTTAAAACTCTCCTAGATCCTTCAAAGAAAGTGAAGGAAAGTGGAGCAAAACTACTCGCAAAAATCGCCGAGTTCCACCCTGAGACAGTTCTCCTGAGATAAAATGTTGGACCTGATATTTAAACAATTGTCAATTCTCTTAAGGATTCTCCAGCTATTTCAAGATAAATTTGCTGGTTCTTCTGTTTCCTAGCAGAAAATCTTGACAAATATCCTCAAAACACCATTCAATCAATCTTGGATCCTCTTATCTAAGCTCTCCTCGAAAATTGTAACTTTTCAATAGTCATAAACAGCTGAATTATTCTAAAACAAATTATTCCTTTTTTAGCTGCAAGAAGCGATTTCACTTCATCAGACTTAAACGTCATCAATGTCTCCTTTATGGCTGCTTTGAATATCATTCATTTCTGCAGAAATCCTGCAATCGGTTAGAATTACTTCAATATGTTCCTCTCTTAGTTCAAGAATTCCTATCATATTCCTTCTGAACGCAGAGGAGCTATCTAATAAGGAATTCTCTCCTCTTTGCATGTAATTTACTTAATATTTGAATATATCGTGAGGAACTAATTTTTTTGAATTACCTTTTTAGGCAAGTATGCTTACAATCGATGACAAATTGGACCCGAATATGGCAGATGTGGTGTTTTAATTAGTGAAGGAGTACTTTTAGTTCATTCAAGATGTTGATAACGATGGGATTTATATTATCAGCGCTCTAGCTTCTTGCATTGGACCAGCCTTCGCCAAATACTTGGAATAAGCTTGGCAGTTCATTGAGCATGCCCTTTTAAATAAGCGTGATGATATCGAGTTATTTAAAATCTGTGTCGGTGCTATTGGAGATATTGCAAGATCTTGTGAGACAAAATTTGTCCCTAAACTTGATGTTCTATTAAAGTTCTTTGATATCCTTGAATCTCCTCAATTTAACAGAGATGCAAAGCTCAATATCTTCAGTTGTATTGGTGACATCTTCCTGACGACAAAAGAATTCACTGAGCCATATCTCAACAGGTTGATAGCTATTTTCAACAAAACGTTCACTGCTTCGATTGAGCTTGCAGCATCTGATAACGGAGAAACTTAAGATTACGCTGAGCAGCTCAAGGAAAAGGTTATAGAAGCGTATACTTGCGTTATCCATGGACTCAATGATACCAAACAAAATCCAAACATTCTCTAAAATTTCCCCTAACTCATTTAGTTTATCAGCATATCGTGTGATAAAAACATCCATCCCACAGTTGTAAGATAGGCTCTATTTTAAGAAAATCCACTCTAATTTATTTATTTAAAACAGGATTATGTTAGAAGCTGTTTGACACTGCTTATTGATATTGGTTACTTCTACAAATAGCAAGTTTCGTCATAAATTAAAACATAGTTTACAGTCTCCCTCATCGATACACTTCAAGTATATGACCACTCAGAAGACGGTAAGGAAACAATTGCCTACGCCTAGAAGGTAAACACCTTTTCAATTGAATTCAAAAGCTCATTTAATAATATTTTTTTAAATTTTGTAAAAAAAAAAGATTCTCAGCGAAATCTGAAAAGAAATCCTCTTAAAACTTAGTGGTCTTATTCAACTACTTCTCTTTGAATTCTTTCAAAAATCTCCCATGAAGTTAGTGTTTAATGTGTTTCGTATACTTGTAAAATCTTAGAAAGTTTATTTTTTAATAATTTGGATCTATTAATTAGTTGGTTAGCCACTTATAAGATTGGAATTGAAGGGTCTATCAATGAAAAATTTACTGAATCCCCCATAATAATTATCATTTGGTGAAATAATTAGAGTTTTTCATACAAAAATTGATTTAATGTTTGAACTTCAGAATGAGTGAAAAAAAAAGAGAAAATTTAAATGCTCTTTGGGCTGCTTGCGCACTGATTTATTACCAAAATAAATATTTCAAAATAAGAAAGCAGATTGAAAAAGATAAGCTCAATGTTTCCTCCTTCAAACTAAGCACACAAGCAGAGGATCACAATTTTAAATAACTTTGATCCCTAAAATCCTGTGGATGATTCTTCAAAGTAAAGATCACCAAAGCAAGTTCAATTTGTTGATCCGAAAGCAATGCCTAAGGAGAGTAGATTACAATGGAAAACTAGTACTCCAACTGAAAATAATCAAATATAAACTACTTAAATGAATCATTAGTAGCAATTTCAGAGAGAAACACAAATAAAATAAGCAGAATTTCAAGATCATGGTGTGATTTTAGAGGAAAATGAGGAGGATTCCAGTCAGTAAAATACAAGTCACAATGAGAATTACATTGAAGATCAATAAAACTAAGAAATCAAGGATTCAGACTAAATTGAACCAATTTAATAATAGTATTTTGAACACAACAATTTTGAATAGCCTGCAAGAAATCTAGTCCTAACCAATCAACTCGAAATCTCTGGCAACAATGAAGCTCATGTAGGAATTCAGCAGGGACATCCTTTATCTGCAATAAAATAGAGCATCCGGAGTCGTTTAGAGTAATTAGAAACTCGGATAGTTGAAGAAGGGTAATCTAATTCTAATCTTAGAACATAAATAAATCAAATGGAAGACGCTATTACAGAGACAGCTAGCGAATTGGATGACTTTAGTCATTACAGCAGATCCGCTAAAGCAACGAGCACAAAACAAACTCCAAGGATGCTTGGAGAAAGAGATGAGTATAATTTCGTGAGTGGGAGCAAAAGTTAGAAACGCATCAGCGAGCAATTATCGATCGGAAACAGTGCTGACAAAGAAATTGCTGAAGTTAGAGAGAATAATAATAATACTGAGAAATTAACTGGAATCATTCCAAATAGTTTTTCATTTAGGCTGAGAGAAAAATAACAAGAAGAAGATTAATTCAAGAAATATTATGAAGAAGCAAATAAGAAAATTAACGACTTTACAAAAGATTCAGGAGCTTAGAGAGAATAATAGCAACTCGCAAGGACAAACTTGCTTCCGCCTCCTAAATCACCAGAGAATCGTGATTATGGGAGATATTAAAAGCCTCAAAACAATAACTAAGATAAATAGCGAAATGTGAGACCATCAACGATGCGTTCTAATGTTAATAACAGAAATCAACTTTCTTTGCAAGAAAGTTAAAGTTTCTCGAGAGATAAAGGCTATGTAAATAGCTTAGAATTGAAAAATTATCTTGAAGAAGACCTAAATAGATCAAAAGAATAGCAGAATTAACTTTTTAATATTAGGAATTCAATCAAGCAAGGGTTAAAAATGCTCAAAGAAAGTATCCCTGTGAACGATGAGAATGATGGCTTAATACTGAAACCAAATATCGAAACTATCGAATAGGTTGTTCATAAACATACTTTGAATGAATAGATTTTAGGATAAGAACCTGATAAAAGCAAATAATAGGAAGAAGATGAGGCGTAGGAATAAATAAAATAATTGCAACAAAAATTATTAAAATATGAGGAGCATCTACTCCCTAATTAAGATTAATCTGAAGGAGAACAGTTATTCCAAACAAAATAGAACGATTTTAGATCAAAAACTACTTCAAATGTCTCAGATTTTTCAGAGAACGAGAAAAATAAAAGAAATGATAAAGATTTTATCGGAAAATATATTCTAAATTAAGAAAAGAAAGGGATAGTTTGTGGAAGGCTGCAGGTTAAGAGCATAAAGGATTATTCTGCTGCAGAAGAAGCTGAATAAGAGATGAGAAAAATAGAAAAAGAAGGTGAAGAATATTAGAAACAATTACAACAAAGGAAAAAAGAAATTGAAGGTAAAGAAGCAGAAGCAAGATTGCAGAGAACAATTGCTGATTGTATTAGAGTGTATACAGAACAACGAAATGATAAATTAGCATAAACAAGGTAATAATAGTAAGATAAATAGGATATTGAGTGCAGTCCAACTCGTATCTAGTCATATCTTCTAAACCCTCCAAGATAGCAGTAGACAAGTAAAATCAGAGAGATCATCTCAAGAAAAGTACATTCTTGGCTCAATCAATCTGTTGATAATCTCGCACCAAAAAATTCAAGAATACAAATCAAACAGCACTAGCTTAAAAGTATGAAAGCTTCATGATCACAAAGCAAAAATGTGTGCATGATTTGAATTACTTCTTGTATAAAAAGACTATTTTTTCCTGCTTCAAAATGTTTAGACAAACTGGCAAAGCTTGCTGCTTATATTTTTAGATTTATTTTGTCAAATCATTAAAGAACTTTGGATATTTTTTAAAATTTCTTATTTAATTTTCAGTGAAAACAATTAAAATATTATGGCCTTCTTCTAGTTAATTGTACATTCAAATAATTGCATTTTGAACGAAATTTCCTTTTAAATACCTTCAGACACGAGGATAGATACTAGAGCATGACCTTTTTAAATAATATTTTACACCTAATGGGCTGATTTGCTAATAAAGTTTGAAAAATAAGGAAGTGCTTGCTCAACCATTATTTTGATTTCGTCTTATTTTATTAAGAAAATTTTTCTGGTGGAGGGGGTTTGCAAGAGTAATATTGGGGAGAAGTTAGCTAAAGTATGAATTGGTTGTTGGAATAAAACAAAACAAATAAAGAAAAGAGCAGTTCTTTTGCTTTATCGATTAGCTAATTTTGCAGACAAGAAAGAAAAAATGTTTAGAGAGATTCTAAAGAAAGAAGGAGGGAAATTATGCTCCTTCGAAATGGAGTTTGAAGATGAGTTCTCAGATGCGTTTGAATTCGATCAAGATTTGACAATTAAAGGAGCCATTCCTTTGGCTAGTTTGCTAAGAAAAAAAGGAAACAAAGAATAAGTAGGTTGTATTGAAGTAACCTTTGAAGATTAAGAGGATTCATCTAAAGCAATCTTAGATATTATGAGAAGTTTGGTGAATTTTTCCAGTTGTAAAAGCATCAGTCGACTCAAAGCATTTTCATTCTGCGAGGAGGATACTTAAGTTAGATTATTCCTCCTCTTTGACTCAGGTGACATGACTCTTTCTTCAATTATAGCCTCCGACCCTCATCTCTCTAACTAAACTGTGCTCGATGCTGTTATTATTGGATGTCTTTCTGCGATAATCTTCCTGGATAGCTCCAAATCTAAAATATCTCCATTCTGCACAGATGGCATATTTCTCAAAATGTTCTCACCAGCGTAGGTCTTAGTTTTACCTTCCGAACTGTTTCACTCAGAAGTGGAGCTGGTAGCTACGTCAGAGTTAGATTACAAAGAAAGTTGTCTTTCACCGCAGGAGCTGAAGTTATTAGAAGGAAAAGAGAAAATTGAACATATTGATTCCACTGAGAGCTCTATGTTTTCGTTTGGGATATTTATTATTCGAATTATCAGCTCAACTGACTCTGCAAGAGGGAGCAATCTTTATGAGTTGGATCATCTTAAAGTTGATTTTGTTCAGCTAACAAAAAAGAAAATGGATATTGCAAAAAAATATCCAGAAAGGGTTTCTAAGCTTTTAGATAGATTGCTATGTGAATCTGCTTACAAAGAGCATCCCTTGGGTGTCCTTGAGGAGTATAAAATATAAATGTAATAGGATAATCAAGATGAGAATCTACTTACGTCGAATTCACCTTCAAATTTAAATTATAATCATAATGATCTTCACCAGTCTAACATTTTCAAAGATAATAATGAAGATAATCATCTCAAGTAAGAGTCTGATGATGCTATGAAAAGATCAATGTTAGCTTTGGAATAATCAGCTATGATTCTGTAAAAACTAATTAAGGAAAAATCTAAGGAGCTAAAAGAAGTTAAGGAAAATTAAGTTGAATCTCCTCATTTTAAACCAATCGAAATTAAAAACAAACCTCATAACAGTCCTGGATCAAAGGATAGTTTAGCATAAACTGAAGCAAATGAACTCAGCGGTAGTGATGGGAATGACTAACAAAATGTCAATACTCATACTTTAATGAATATAGGCACTCTTAATTAGTTACAATAACAACAATAAGCTAACAAACATCAAATTTAAAGTACTTTTTTTGGAATTCTATCTTAAGAATCCCCATCAACAATTTCAGATGCTTGTTTCAACAACAACAACAATTAAGCTAGCAATCTTAATACTCAATAAGTTCTCTTGTCCTTCAATCCTAAGTAAGCACCTCTTGAGAATAATATCCAAGGAAAAGGATAAAATGAAAATGATTAAGATCCACAAGGAGAATTCACATGCTCTAACAGCTCATTTGGAGCTCCACGAAAGTAAAAGCCACAAGACAATGACCAAATCCCAAGTTTCCCTTCTAATATCTAAGAAAATATGACTCCAAACCAAGAAAACAATAATATTCCTGTCGATAATAATAGCCTTAATCCTCACTTTCTACAAATACAAAAAGATTTTGAATTTCACAGTTTTCAAGAAGAATCTGAAGTCAATCTTCAATCTTGTCATCATAGCCTGCCATCATAAGAGGGATAAATCACTGAAGATTATTTCAATAGTCACCATGGAGTATCTGAAGGTGGGATTAAAATTGTCAAGAAATCAAAGAGAAATTCTGAATCATAAGATTCTGAAAACGATTTTGATGACAACGAATAATAACAAGGAGAATTCAAATTCCCAACTGATGTAATTTAAATCGTAGATTCTTCTGGTGGATCGCTCGCTGAAGAAGAGGAGGAGGGTGTAAATTAGAGTGTGATTTAAAGTTTTTTTGGTAAAAACAAAAATCATCCTGTAGCTTCATCATATGCAGAGAATAATTTCTTTGAAAAATCGCTTGCAATAAGTAACCTTGATGATAGTTACCATCGAGAAAATAAAGTAGCCTCGTTGGACAATAGAAATAGTAATCAATAGGCAACTCAAGAAGAAAATAGCAAAAATTATTCTCCAAAATAGAAATAAGACGTAGATTTACAGATGAGTGCGTTTTAGCTGCCTCAAATCGAGTTTAGAGAAGGTAATCCATTTTAGGATCCAGTGGATGAGTAGAATGAGTAGTTGTCTTCAGTGAATTTAGAATGTAAAAAAAGTACCTTTTGTTAGGGAATAAAATCTGTCTAAAATAAAATTAAGGATTATTTTGCGAGTGATGATGGCAAATAAAAGAGTTAACATGACATAAATCCAACTGAGCAGTTTCCTTTTGAGCATTCAACTTGCTAAGATTAAGTTTCTTTGAATTTAGAAATGAATTAGACACTGCCAACTATAAAATATAATCCGAATTAAATCATTTCATTGTAGCAAGCGAAGAATAAGAATATCCAATAGGATCCCCCTCAGAATCAAATACTAGAACGATCTAAAACGCCATATTTCGCAAATATCACCAATGTTTCTCTTTATTCTGATCAAATCTAGACATCAAGTAGCTCTTAGTCAGATTGGATGGAAGCTTAAAGAAAGAGAGTTTAATCCCTTGAAAAAGGTGTTTAATTAAGCGGATTATCAAAATCGAAGGGACTTTCTGATTAATGGAGTGTACCATCAAGTAGAAACTCTCTGATTGCTTAATCTCCGATTCAAGAGGAATTACATTATTATTTGTAAATGGAAGAATAAAATCGATATTTAAAAGAAGAAATCGTGAAGAAGAGTAAACATTCATAGCAATCTTATCATGTAAATCCTTTAGAATTCGATTACCATCCTTAGCCATCTAATTATTCTGCGATTTAACCAACTGTTGCAGTAAAACTAAATAATCATGTATCTAGTGTCATCCATTCAACAAAACCAATAACGTTACCATAGTTTAAAGATCTTGCTGATCGAGAATCACTTCTTGCAAGTTTAACATCTTCATTAGAGGGACTCACAGGAATTAAATAGATTTAGTACAAAAAAGCATCCTACAAAGGATAAATAATAGTTGGTAAAACAGTTCAAAGGTATGCTGAAAAATAAATGAAATATTAGTGTTTTAATGATGGAGAATATTGCATTTTTTGTTATTTAGATAAGGAAAAGGTATTTATAAAATCGATAATGGATAGATATATTATGGGAATTTCAACGAAGGAGAACTAGAAGGAGAAGGAGTGATTTTGTTTCAAAATGGAGATATCTACAAGGGTGAGTTCAAGTAAGGATTGAGATGGGGAGTGGGCATATATTATTACCACTACGAGGGATATGTGTATCAAGGAAACTGGCAGAGAAATAGAAAAGAAGGATCAGGCAAAATGTATTACACTGTTGAAGTAACGATAATAATTATTTTTTGAAGAATGTTCGATTTGAAATGATAATTTTTTGCAGGAATGGTATGAAGGATAATACGTAAATAATCAATAAAACGGATAAGGAGTGCAGACATTTGCTTGTGGAGATAGATTTGAAGGAATCTGGAAGAAAGAAGAAAAAGCTGAAGGCATTTTATATTTGCAAAATGGAGAAAAATAAATGAATGGATATTTAGAAGAGCCGAGGAAAAGAATCAAAGAATAGAGTTCAGATGATTAGATAAAGTAAGATGAAAAGGATAATGAAGCAAGTGCTGTTTTTAGCTCTAATAGAGATAACAAAGGTGGAGAGATAGAAGAGGAATGTGTGCAGTATTTTTAAAATGGTGACAAATATTAAGGAACTGTTGTGAAGAAAAAAAGAGAAGGAAAAGGGGCTTATTATTATGCAAATGGATGTTTCTATGAAGGATAGTGGAAGAATAGTATGAAAGAAGGTGAAGGTAAATATATCTTCACAGATGAAACATGCTATGAAGGGTAGTTTAAGAACTCAAAGAAAAATGGAGAAGGAAAACAAACTTTTCAAAGTAATTTCTTGATAAAGACTCATATCAAAAGACAATGGAGTTGATTATTGTTTTTGTTTAAACAGAGGGAGAGTCATACGAGGGTAATTGGGTAGATGACCAACGAAGTGGAAGAGGGAGATATCAATTTGAAGATGGAAGCAGCTATGAAGGAGAATGGGAAGCAGATTTAATGTAAGGACATGGGACGTATAATATTATGACTCCTCTTGGGGTTCAAGAAATGGCAGGTACTTGGTAGAAAGGAGTTTTAGTGGAATTTTAGAGTATTTGAGATTCATTAGCGTAGCGAGAGAGAGAGGCTTCAATTGTATCAAATAATTTTTGTCTTATTATTTATTTTTTATAACAAATTTGTGTGATTATCTACTTTCCTTTTTTTTTTTCCTTGGAGAGGGGCTTTATGTTTAATAAGAGTTTTTTCTGAAAATAATTAACTTTTTTAAGTTGATCGATTATTTACAATTAAACAAAAGCAACTATTAGATTAAATGAGCAATGATACTTCACTATCATTGTCAGCACAAACTCAAGTAGAAGAAGAAGAAGAAACTAAAGAATTATTGCCATCTAGGAACAGAAAGCTATTTGAGCCAATAAAAGCACAACTAGCTAGATATTAGCTGTCCATGTATCTTTGGAATAATCTTTTTGTGGTGATAGGAAGTTATGCTTTCAATTTAGATCTTAGTTATTGGCTTATTTTTTGGATCATTTCAACAATGGTACTAATTTTCGCAAGAGTATCTCAACTTTATTCTGCGAATATCAAAAAAGAACCTTAAATAGTATTACTTTCATCTCCTCTTTCTCCTTTGAAAGTTGAAACTCATATCTTGCATTCTTAAACATCCAAATAAGAAAAAGAAGTTCAAAGTAATGAAGAATAATCTAGATTAGTTTGGAAAGAGGCATTCAATGAGTAAATGAGAATCGAAGGGATTAACTCTCCTGTTTATATAATTTAAAACTCCTCTTATATTAACAGCAACAATATCCATGATAAGAAAACTAAATCAGGACTCACAAAGATCGAAATAAAAGCTTTAGGTTCCAGTGCATTTTCACAGGAATAAATTGCTGGTTTATCAGAGGGTAACAAGACATGTTCAATTTGTTTAAGAGAATATGAACCAGATAAAAAAATAGTTTATTTAAAATGCAGGCATTGTTATCATAGCCATTGCATTCGCTTATGGCTCGAAACACATAAAAAGTGCCCTTTATGCAGATAACCAGTTTAATGAAAGATTTTTACATAAAAATTGTTAATCTATTTGATTGATTCACAAATACTGAAGAGGAAAATATTAGTTGACTTTGTTGTAAAATAACTCTTTTAAAAATGTATTTTTGAAACAAGATTGTTTTATGATTTATTTGGGTAACAGAAAATGAAACAGACATATCATTTCACTTGGAAGCCTAGGAGATAACAACTGCAATCCCATCAGCTCCTCCCATAGCTATTTTTCCAGACATATTGCCATAATCAAGACTGTAGAGTCCTTTCTAGAATTTGGTGATGACCCCAATTGGCTAGAAGTTCTTTCCAAATATTTTGAGCTCATTTTTACCTCCACTGCATACTGCGAAAGAATCATCATTGTTTTTGGAGAATTGAGCTCCATAAATGAATGCTCCGTTGTCTCTTTTTTCCTTGTCATAGTCAACTTCTTGCAGTAATTTTCTTTCAGCGAAATCGAAAATTTTGATTTGATCTCTGGCAGTGTTCGTGCCAACTAAGATCTTTCCGTTCTTGTAGTCCATACTATCACCGCTGAGTTTCCCTCCAATGAAACTGCCAACACATTTAGCTGCTCTTAAATCCCAGATGTTTATGTTTTAGTCCCAACTACCACTAATCAGTGTTGTTGAACTTTCAGGAAGAAATTTAAGACTGTAAATTCTGTTTTAATGCGAAGTTTCTGCAGAATGTCCTGCGCCTATAAGCTTATATTCTAGAACTTTAGTGAGCTCATCGTACACTCGAATCTGGAATAAAATAGCCCATGATTATTGTGAATTATATGCAGAATTATCTTACCACACAATCTTTGCCACCTGTTGCGAGAAATTATCCATGGAAATCATAATCCAGGCATATGATTTCATTATCTTTTTCAGATTATCTGTCAATTTCTTTTCCTGCATGTAGTTATTAGGGTTAACATCTATTCAATTTTTTTTATATTATGTTTTGATTACCAGTGGTTGAATGCCATCTAATAATGTTTCCAACACCGTCACCAGTTGTAAGTAAACTTTTAGTATTTCCATGAGGAGGTCTCCATCTGAGAAAAAAAAGAAAAACCAGGAAGAACTAAAATGAAAGAAATTTTCAACTTGATTAGATTCATGATTTACCTTAAGCAAGAGCAAGAAGTTGGATTATTTGGAGTGCTAAGATTAATGTTGACCTTTGGAGCACCTGAAAATAAAAGAGTTCGAATTCAAAAGAGGCTGAAACTTCGCTTTCTTTTCTGCTTACTCATTTAGACATTGAAGATCTGGACAGTTCCATTAAGATTTGCTGAAAACACAATAATGTTTAGTTAAAAATTGATTGAAGAAGATTATGCATCGAATAAGCATACCGGTGGCAACATGGGTATCATCTGAGTCAAAGCGAATGCAAAGGATTTCGCTATCTGTCTTGAATGCGTTCTTGAAAATCAGCCTCTTTTATGAATCAGGTTCATCAACAATCCTAGTTTTATCAAGATATGAACAAGGATAAGCCATGTTTGTCATGTTGTTTACTCGAATGGTTCTTTCTTTGGCTCCATGAATGCGACAAGATTCAATATCTCCCCGTTTTTATTGTTCCAGTATAATTAAAAATATAATTATTCAAGATTTCGATGTTCTTGAACTAAACCAATTTAATCCAAAGATCAACCCTGCTAAAGTCAAGCAAAATATAATTACTGTAATAAGGCTTCTCGCTAAACGATTTGCTAATATTCTTGACAAATTATTTAATACATAAAATATAAATTTCTCTCTCTCACTTATTGTTTCTTCCTCTTCAACAAAATGAATCAATCATAAAAATAGGTCTCTATGAGCACTATTTTATATTCTTCATCTCCAACTTCAGTTCTTAAGCTTCTTCTACCATTTGCAACTGCTCAAGCACAGAAATCAACTCCGACATTGCTGAAGCTCTATCTTTTGGATCTGAGAAATCTTCATCCGCTGATCCTTCCCTGTGCTCAATAACCTCAATAAAACACTACACAGCTTCAATATGTCGTTCTTGAGATTTGTGTAGTCGGCCTTCAGCGAGGTTGAGTTTCATCCAAAGAACACTGTAAGGAAGAAATAGTTCATCTTTGGGAGATTAATTCAATGAATTTCTTTATTTTGATAGAGATCCTAGCAATAAAGAAGTTTTATCTGAAAGCATTGGGTAAACAAGGGAATCTTTGTTGTGAATTGATTTCTTTGGGAATCGCTGCTCTTCTAATTTTTAATCGTTTTTGTTCTCATTGTTATCATTCTACACTTCAGGTTTTATCTCCTCCTCCTCTTCATCTATTCTTAGTGGTGAAGGGTACTATTATTACTCTTTAATTTCTTAAGCTTATTCATTCTGTTATGGTGATGGAGAGTTCCCTTAATTGTCCTTAAGAATACTTGTTTCGTTGACATTATCTATGTTTGGAGAGACTTATTCAACTTTCATGGATCCACCTTCTTCTTCTTTTTCTTCACAAGTATCTTTATCAGAAATTTTAAG
>Ga0302271_10000248_pt1 | contig 50940 bp, 28 predicted proteins | sample III_Bog_N1_1_FD_198767 | JGI IMG/M metagenome (GOLD analysis project Ga0302271, IMG submission 198767) | Peat permafrost microbial communities from Stordalen Mire near Abisko, Sweden - III_Bog_N1_1 | ecosystem: Environmental > Terrestrial > Soil > Wetlands > Peat | place: Sweden: Abisko...
GGTTTAAATTCGCGATTGCAATTTCACCTCTTGGATCTCAAGTAAGAATTATTCATACAGCAATTTTAACTTTTCAATAGACTACTCTATTACTACGACTTCACAAATCGATAAATAAGGGGGGGGGAGGATATATTTTTAAAAAGTGAATATGTTATTCTCCTGAAATATAGTTTACAAATATGAATTACTTATCATGATAAAATAAATTACACAGGATGCACAGTTTCCAGTAGCGACAATGAAGACTAAGAATATTATTCGATGTGAGAACTGCAGAGCGTATCTCAATCCGTTCTGCAAATTCACCGTTGATGGATATAAAGTAAAATGGAGATATTTTTATTTCACTTTGATCTTCTGAAGAATAAAAATGGCAAAATTAATTTGATTCTACTTTTATTTTGCTTAACAGTACTAATGCAATATCTGCGATAGACAGGAGGTGGTACCGAATTACTATTATTGTCCATTAGATAAATCAGGCTACAGAAGTGATTTGTATGAAAAACCAGAACTTAGTTATGGTTCCTACGATATTATTGCAGGATAAGAGTACGCCATCAAATCATATTAATTTATTAAGTTTAAAAAAATAAACTTTAGTTTGGATTGAAGTAATCTTATTATTTTAACTTTTATTAGTTATGTAGCCCGCCCTCCGATGCCTCCTACCTTTGTTTTCATGATCGATGTGTCGAAATCTGCTGTGGAATCAGGAATGCTATCAATCGTAGCTAATTAAATCAAAGAGACTATCTTGGCAGATGGTTTAGCTGGAGAAGAAAGAACACAAGTAAATGCAATAAATAATCAAACGAGAGAAAAGATGATATGATTTTTGGAGAAATCTTTTTAATAATAAATACCTTTGTTTGTTTTTTTAACAAAAGGTTAGTATTTTGACTTATGACAGCAAGATTCACATTTACAATCTGAAATCGTCTCTAAAATAACCATAAATGTTTGTTTTACCTGATCCATCTGATCCCGATCTTCCGATACCAGATGAACTTGTTGTGACTCTAAATGAATCGAAAGATTTAGTTGTTGCTTTGCTGGACTCGCTACCTAAAATGTTCGAGAACACTCTTAATGAAGGCAGTTGCTTCACTTTCGCACTAGATGTAAGGAGTCACTTTTTGCTTTGCTGAAAGCAACTTGGCGATATTTTCTTGATTTTTCATTTATTTTTTTATTTGTTTCTCAATGAAAAATCAAAGACGATGAATCGAATAATCAAGACAATTGGAGGAAGGATGTTTATCTTCTAGAGTGGCTAAGGTATCATAAATGAACCTGTCCTAGCAGCAAAAGCAGAAATCAAGGTATTATTTCATATCGAAACAAACATTTCTGTATTTTTTGCTTGCTTCTTTTCGTATTCTCACAACTCTTCTTTGGATGAAGAAAAGCGAACCAGGAGAGAGTTCTCAGTAATAGTATTAAATACCAAGTTCCTCTCATTTCAGAAATCTATGCTCTGAGATGCATATTAACTTCATAAATCCTTCGATTTTCATATACTCTGAGACATTTAAGAATGCGCTAACTCTTGGAGAGCTTGCAAGATATTTGAATGGTGATATTTTCTATTACTACGATAAAACAACCAGAGGTAAGTTATTTTTTGCAAAGTAGCCTGAATTAATGCAGTTAAATTAAATTAATGTCTTTCTGATTCTGTTAATATGTAGGCTAGCAGTTAGGACTGGATTTAAAGCATTCACTTGAGAAGTAAATGTCCTGGGAAAGTGTCTTCAGAATAAGAATCACAAGTGGATTCAGGATATCGAGCATCAATGGCAATTGTATTGAAATAATATTTTAAAAAATACAAAAAAAAATAAAGATTATTCAATCATTTTTTATGTAATTTTCTATCCTTTTTCATAACAAAAGTCACTGTGAAATCAACTGATCTTCTCTCATATCCTTGTGACGAGTAATCATTCTTTGAATTAAGCTAACATACATTGCTTAAATGTTTATGCATCTTAATAATAATCTTTTTCATTCAAAAGGAACAAGACATTGTTTTACGAGATCGAAATGGACGACTCTATCATCCGTGGAAATAACTTATCTATCTAAACAGCTTTACTCTACACTACTAGTTTTGGAGAAAGAAGGCTAAGAACTCATAATATGATCATCCCTCTTACATCAGACATAAAAGATATTTACAGTAATGTAGATTCCACTGCACTTGTTGCAGTTCTAGCTAGAACTACTCTCTGCAAAATCTACTATCAACCTATACCAAATCTGAAAAATGAGATCATAGCAACAGCTAAAAGAATCTATCTAGCAGCCAAGTAGATCAATGGAGTAAAAATAAAGAGAACTATTTCAATAAATAATGAAGATTTATTCAAATCAAAATTATTTTTTGTTTTATTATTGTTTTAGAACGTTGAGCCAGAAAATATGAGCTAATTCCCAGTTGGGATGCTGGGAGTCCTTAAACACACTATATTCACTTATCCATATGCACATAATCAATTATAAACAGACATAGTGAATTGCTTGAGAATTCAATTGAATTCCCTACCGATAGATGAACTGATTGTTAATTTTGTTCCTTATTTATTCTGCCTCGACGACATGATTGATCAAAACGTTTCATATTATGATGAAGAAGGCATTTTCGTCTACCCTCCATCTTCATCTCTCACTTTCAGCTCCCTTGGAAAAGCACTCTACATCTTAGATATTGGAACGCAGTTGATTTTTTATGTCAATCCACAGTAATTCATTTAACTTTTTCATGGAAAATTTAGCATACTCTTTGTTCAAATTACGAAATCTCTTTGGTTTTCTGCAACAGAGGAACAAATTGGAATCTGATCACCGATGTCATTGGCTCCACTGATTTCACCCAGACATTCACTGAAGTAATCAAACATTACAAAATTCTTATTAAAAAACCATTGAAATTCTACACTCAATGAATAATTTATGCTGATAATTTTCTTATGCTTTATTCAGGATAACCTCTATGCAAATGCACATAACAGAATCAATGAGCAAATCGCTTGTTTAATTGCAGAACTTCGAAAGTATTTTATAAAAAAATATGATTTTTTTGATTAAGAAAGTAATAATAATATCCTTTAATTTTTATTTTTCAAGACGAAAGAGCACTAAAAGCTGCCCATTGAATGTAGTCATTGCTGGTGATCAATCCCCTCTCGAGAATCTGTAAAAAATCAATGAATAAACTCTCTTCGAATAGCACATGTTAATTCCACTCATTTTTCTTTTTATTTTAGATTTTACTACAAACTCATTGAAGATAAGTTCCCCTAGTATGCTGGTGGCTACAATGCGAACTATGAAGATATCCTCAAAATCCTTTCTTGAGGAAGAAAAACATATGTGGAATAATAAATACAATTTATTGTAATGTAAAACTTTGAGAGATTTTATTGTGAATCCTCCTCTAAAATCAACCAAATCTTCTTTGCTAATTTTTTCAATATCTTTAACTTCCTTAATGAAACATTCTACATATTAAATTTGATATTTTGCATAAACTATGATCTATTAAAGAAGACTACTTTTAAGTAAAGAAGAGTATATTTTCATGATCAAAATGAGAATAGAAAGAAAAGAATAAAGATAAGGAATGTCCTGAGAAATAACCTTGCCATAAGGTCATTGCGAAACAGGGTTTTCTTCAACTTCATAAGATTCCACAATCTCACTAAACTCTCCATCATTTTCTTCATCTACATCGTTGTTCCGACCATTACAGTTGTTTTTATCTTTGTGTTCTGGAATTCCAGCAGGAATACCTTGATTATTTCCTTTCTAGATATTTTTCTGTGTACTCCTAAACAAATCCTCTAATCCATCAGGCTAAGCTTCTTGTTAGTTTGCATATAAACTTATTGGTTCAGTGCTTTCCCAGTTGAATTACTCTTCTCTGAGCTCAGAATAATATTACAAGAAAAATTAATGAATGAAGTTACTGGAACCACTACTACCCATTCCTAACGGCGCCGATCCAGCAAAGAATATCGAATGATTGTTGTTGTTGTTAGCAATGTTCGTACTGTGATTGTTGTTTCCTAATGTGTATGATTATGGGAAATGATTGAAATTCTATCCAGAAGAGCCCATGTTGAAATTTTGTCTATAAAACATAGGTAATTGATCATTTGTTACGGATTGCAACAAGCGCTATTGAGTCATAGACAAGGAACTCAGCAGACACGATTACTACTGCTGTTGCTATTTGATTTGTGCTTGTTCTTGCTTGATTTGTTAGAAATTGCTGTTTTCATTAGAAACCATATTACTATTGGTATTATTGGCATTGGCATTTTGCAAGATATTTTGATTTTCATTACTGCTCTGAGCGTTGTTAGTTTGTAAATTGTCAGCATTCTCCTAAGTAACTTGCTATTTCCCATTTTGAGCTGCATTCTATTAGTTGAGATGGCTGGCAGAAGAGAGATTTTAAAGGGATGCTGCAGCAGAAGCAGAAGCTGCTAGAGGGTTAAATTACGATGGATTGTTATTGTAGTATTAAGCTGCTATGAAGATATCAGATGGATTGTTATTGTTATTGTTGTTGTTGGGGTTGTTTTCTGATGCATCTATGCCATATTTATTTTCCCCTAATTTATCTGAATGTTAAGTTAAATAGTTCTAACTATCTGATGATGATACTTTCTGCTGTAATTAAGTAGAAACTCCAGGTACTTAGCAGAACGAATTAGTATAAGATTGCGCCATGTTCATTGCAGCAACTATGGAGTTACTGTTATTCGGATTGGCTACAGCACTATTACCCATGAAACCAGCTGGGAAATACCCTGATGCAGAAGACTATTACTGCGCATGATTGTTGTTATTGTTGTTGTTGCTGTTTGGGAAGAAATTCTAATAGTTATTATTGTTGTTACTACTGAATGCCATAAAATTTGGGTTATTTTAGCTATTTGCGAAGATCATATTGTTGGCAGTACTGAAGTTATTCGTTCCATCGAAATTCATCGAGTTTAGTTGATTTCCTTCAGCGAATTAACCCACCACACGATTATTTTCAGCTGGTCCATCATCAACAGGTTCTTGTTTAACAGAGTTACCTTTAGCGGAAATGATATTATTGGCTGTATTGGATGGCATAAGATTATTGTGGAAATTGGGATTGTTCTTTGGTATAGCTTATTTAAACCCTCCATCGACAATCAAAAGATCGAGATTGTTAGCGCTATTTGTATTGTTGTATTATTGGTTCTTTTGATACTAAAAAAAAGGTAAATTCTATGGGATTCCATGGGGATTTCCTAGTTGATTCTGGTAAAGTTAGTTCAACGAATCACCAAACATGTCTTATTTAGGGAGTTAATTGTACTATTATGGAGGCTCGTGGTTGTTGTTGTTGATTGTGTTGTTACCGTTGTTATGCAATGGAACGTTAGCAGATCCTGTAAAACCAGAATTGAGTTGGTTAAAATTGAAAACTTATTGTTGATTAGGATTTGCATTGTTCAGCACAGATACAGGTGGCTGCTGTCTGAGAGCTTAAGGATGCAATAACTATTGTTATTAAAGCTAAGCTCCTGGAAATGAGTAGTTAAAAGAACCTGGTTACTAAGGATCTGGGTTTGGAATATTCTGGTGATGGTGCTGCTGATGATTATGATGATCCTAATGATGATGGGTTGGTTCTTGTGTTTTGAGTTTTTTAAAAGGTGGTTTGCGAACAACTTATTTGCTGTGATCAGAATCATTATCTTCAAGATTTCCATCATTTTCTAAATTATTGTTTGTTTTAGGATTATCATTGTTGTTGTTGTTGTCTTGTTAATTATAGAGGGACTCATCATCAAGGGATTATGAGCTGTAGATGTTTTTCTGATCGAAAGTGTGTATTTTTTAGTTCTTGAATTAACGCTGAGGGAGAGGATTTTCAGGATAAGCGACTTTCCACATATCAAAGAAACTCTAGAATTCATCGCGTTTCTCCTGCTCATTCCAGTGAACGTATAACAGAAGGGAAAGCATGCGTTTACGAGTGTGAGTGCGCCATTCTTCACTTTCTCGAGGATGTCGTCCTACATCGAGAATCAGTGTTAGGAGCATGCTATTGTACTGCGCATCAAGTAAGAAAAAGTGAATTTTATCTTCAAAAGCGTTGAGCAGCTTAAGATACTTTGGCCTTCCACTAGATATTGTAGCTTGAATCTCTTAGAAAACTGCTCTGTTGTTATTTTTGCGCATTTTCTCTTTGAGCAGATCGGAAACGTAATTCTCCAGGAAATACTTCGTGAGTGTATCTTGCAACTGCTTATTCGCATGCGGAATCGTTTTCTTAAGCAGTACCTCTGTTAAGTACAGGAAATCCTCCCTCAAAGCGTTCTTTACTGTCTCGACTTGCAATAAATACATCTTCATATATATTTTTCTGGAATTCAAAGCTTATTGTTATCCTCTCGAATTTGATGGCCTTGTAACTTATGAATCGTTTGTGTGTCGTATAGCGTGTGTTTTATAATTATGTAATTTTAGCTTTTTCTTATTAAAATAGTGAAAATTCCCTACTCAAATACGAGTCTAACTTTCAATTTAGAAGTTTAATTTGCATGTAAATTACTTTTAAATTCGAAGAATTCCCTTTGCGATGTAAATTAAAGTGAATCAATTCGCTCATATCAGAATAGTTTTAGGTAAAAAATATCAATCTATTCTTGTTTCTAGTAGCCATAGGGGTTTTCAATAAAAAGACTTGCTTATTTATCATTTTATGGAAAATCAAAGAGAACCTTCGAGACACAGGCGGAAAGGGAGAAGGATTATTTTGAAATTTGACTGATTTTTTTCTAGAAACTTTTTGATTTTATAATTATTGAGATTCTTCCTATTCAAAGCAAGCGAAAGATCACAAATTGACTACAAAAGATAGAGAGAGAGAGGCAGACAACGAAAAAATGAATAGTATTCTTAGAAAAGTAAGTTATTTGAGAGTTTTTACTGATCCTCTTAAGATGAATTCTTTTACAGGGTCTAGTAGGATTCCTCAACCCTTTCTCAAAATCAACAGGGAGATTCGCGAGTATTGCATGCATCATACATTCGCATTGATTTTTAACAAAAAAAATCCATAACTTGATGATGAGTTTCTTTTTTTCCTCTCAAGGCTCGCAGGGTTTCTTTGGACGATCAAGAGAAAACATATATCAATAGAATGTATCTGAATTGCAAAGACAATTGACATAAATGCCTCCAACGATTCTCACTGATTAGCTAATTGAATAATTTAAATACGCTGACTCCAACCTTCTCGTTAGAGCCATTGCTGTATTGATAAATTTTTGATACTTATTTCAAAAATCGTTTTTGAATTTAAAGCGATATGTCGATTTCTTATTGTATTATTCCTTAGGCATAGAAGCTGTTGTGGTTCCAGAGAGCATTCTTTTCAAATCCTTCATATTCATCTCTCTATCCTTATTTAAGAGTAACATTATCAGCTATTTTAGTCAGTTCAAGATGCAAAAAAAGAAATCCAAAAGATTTACAGAAAATTCAACAATTTATCTTTGAAAAACAGGAACTGAATAGACAATAGAAGCAGGTAGAACTGCTCTTTTTCGTGTAAAGTAAGAGCTTATTCAATACTCGATTTCTCTATCCTTGCATTTTAACATGGAGAGAAAGTATACTTCTTTTTGTTCTCTTGTAGGCTACGAAAAGAAAATGAAGTTTCCTTCAGACATCGACAAAGAAAAAGCGATTGCTTAAATTGCATATGCGAAAGCATTCAATGATTTGAAGAATGCTGGGAATCACTAAGCACCTCAGTAAAACAATGAATAATACTAAGGTTCACTTAACAATATGATTTTTCTTTTGATTACCTTACAATCTAAGAGTTTAATCCAGAAGTTTCCTTAGAAGATTGTCTACATTATTCTGGGCATATATCTTCTTTTATCTTCTCTTCGGTTCCTTTTTATCTTTCGAGATATCCTTTGATGGAGATAACAGCGGAGTAAATGACTTATTATATGGTTCTTCGATTTTTTTTTGCTTTGACACTGAAAAAAACTGTACATTTCAGAATGAAGATAAATCATTTTTGACAAGAATCTGGGAATATATCTTTGGTGCATCTCCTCCCCCAACAGAAGCTGAAAAAGCTAATCCAGGAGGCACTGCATCAACTACTGATGCTGCAGCTTAAGAAACGAAACCCACTCCAAATTCGAATGCAGGTCAAACTAAATCTAGTAACCTTCTCAACAGGTAAATAAAAATGAAAAAAAAAACAGTTATTTTTTAAAATTACTGTGAATTGAAAGGGAACATGCAAATTTCAATTTAGATTAAGAAGATCAACCGTTTTTTGATTCTTTTTGTTTGATTAGGCTGTTTAACAAAGGGACAGAGATTTAAGAAGAAAAGAATATTAAAACTAGATTCTCAGATGTCCTTGGTATCGATGAATTCAAAGAAGAACTTATTGAACTTGTTGATTATCTTAAAAACCCTTCTAAATATCACGAAGCTGGTGCCAAATTGCCTAAAGGTAACAAATAGTTTAGCAACATTTTAATGAGTCATAAAAATAAGATCAAAAAAAGATTTCTTTGATGGTTCGTTACTTCATAAAATTAGGTATTCTTCTAGTTGGTCCTCCTGGAACTGGTAAAACATTGCTTGCAAGAGCATTAGCAGGTGAAGCAGGATGCGCTTTCTTCTACAAGAGTGGTTCTGAATTCGATGAAATGTTTGTTGGTGTTGGTAAAGAAAAAACTCAAACGATTTTGCTGTTTTTTGATGTTGTAAAAATTATACTTACAATTTATTGTCTTTTTTTCTCCTCAGGTGCATCTAGAGTTCGCGAACTATTCAAGAAAGCAAGAGAAAAAGCTCCATCTATTATCTTTATTGATGAAATAGATTCTGTAGCAGGAAGCAGACGAAGTTAAGATCCTTCCAGCTCTAGAGACACAGTGAATTAAATTCTAGCTGAAATGGATGGTTTCAAATAAACAGATAATGTGATTATCATTGGTGCAACGAATTTCGAGTAAGCAATTGACCCAGCTATTAAGCGTCCTGGTAGGTTTGATAAAATGATCCACGTCCCTCTTCCAGATATCCGAGGAAGAGAACAAGTAAGAAAAGTTATTTCAATTCATGAAATAGCTAATTGATTTGTATTTTGTCAGCTATTCGAGTACTATTTAAAGAACATAAAATTTGAAACAGAAGTCAAAGCTAAAGAGTTAGCTAGATAGACAAGCGGTTTCTCTGGTGCTGATATTGCAAATATGGTTAATATTTCCATTTTACATTCTCTCAAAAATGGTATTCATATTGCAGAAATCAAAAATATCATCTTCATTTATTTTCTACTAATCATCATTCATGGAACAAAATGATCAATAGTTTGCTTCTCTCTCTCTCTAAAAATGAATTTTGTTATTACGAAACATAGACAGAACAATCGCCAACGTGAAGGATTTCGATTTCGCTTTGGACAGAATCGCTATGGGAATTGGAAGAAAAAATATGTTTATCACAGAAGAAGACAAGCGCACCACTGCAATCCATGAAGGTGGACATACAATCGCAGCTCTACTCACAGAAGGAGCAACTCCTATTCATAAAGTCACTATTCTCCCAAGAGGAGGAGCATTGGGATTCGTAAAAGATTGATATTGCTAACTAGACAAGTCAATATTTACATCAAAATAATTTATTTATGCGAATTTGTTCACTAGACCTCAATGATTCCGGAGACTGATACTCTAAACTACACAAAGAAGTCAATGATTGCTATGATCGATGTGGCTATGGGTGGAAGAGCAGCTGAAGATATCTTTATTGGAAATGACTAAATTACAACAGGTTTTTAGTTATTATCTCTCTTTTCATTTTGGCAATTAATTAAAATGCATTTTTGGTTGTATTTGTAGGTTGCAGCAGTGATCTTTCAAAGGCAACTGAGATAGCATATTAATACATTAAGAATTTAGGAATGAACGAAGATCTTACCTTGCTATCAGTCACCAGCAAAATCTAAACATCCGATGCATATAACTACTCCATGGATGTGGAAGTCTAGAAATTGCTGAAGGTGACAAAATAATTTTAATGATTTTAGTCAAAAAGAAAAATATTAAGGTTTTCAGCTAAAATTCACTCTGTTTTATTCAATTCCAGGAATCTTATGACAGAGTAAAGAGATTGCTGAAATAAAATGAAAGAGGATTAAACGATTTGGTGGATTCTCTAGTTAGAAATGAGACGCTTACAGGTAAATTATCTTAATATTAATTGAAGGAATTTTTAAAGATTAACTTGCTATTATTTTGGGGTTATTTCCAGCTGAACAAATCAAAGATGTTGTGCTAAATCACAAAAAAATCTGAAGTGAAAGAAAATGAGACGGAGAAAGGAAAAGTTGAGATAAAGTTAGAAATGTTTGATTTTCTGATTATTTCTTACTTCGAAGTTAATATAAATAAAAATGAAGTTTTGATTGTATGCTTTTGCTATTCTTGAATGTGAAATAAAAAGAGAGAGATTAAGTAAATATTTAAGTATTTTCAATCCAAAAATGTATCTAAACTATGTAATTCTTCGAATGAGTATATTTTGGATAGGAGTTTGTGAGTGGTTTATTTTTGGAGTTGATTTGAATCGTTTTTTTGTTAAAATAACTTGATTTTTGAAAATCTTAAACAACGAAAAAAAACAACAGAAGAATTGTTTTAAGTAAGTTTGATTTAAATTTCAAATTCCGCCAATTCTTGTAAACTCTACCATAATGATGAGCAAAGAGTCTGAAATCGAATCCATTCAATGTAAACCTAAAGAATGTGTTATCCTTGAATTCATCCAGTTCTTCTGCTTTTCTGACAGATTTATTTATTGGTTTCTTAAACAGTTTAGCAATAGAGGTAACAGGAAACACTATTGATTCGTTAATAGTTAGCAATGATTGAAGCGAAATACACTTCTCATTTGAAAGAAATAGATCAGAAATACACAGGGCCTATTCTGCGACATTAAGGGATAACATCTGGAGTAACTACTAGCTCATTGGAAAAACAACTGAAGGATGTATTTATTAGTCAAAAGAATGAGGTTTTGCATTTAGATGGTATTCCATAAGAAGATAAAGGTTTATCTAGTGGTAACTAGTATTAAAACAGTTCATTGAAGAAACGAAATGTTAATAAGCTAGAGGCATATTTAGAGAATTCTATTCTTGGATAAAGAACTGATGAAGAGTTAAATTAGCAAGGGAAAGTACTAGAGTAAACATTGAAAGATGAAGATGCTGAAGGGAGTGAGTGCAACAATGAGGAAGATGATGATAATGTGGATTTAAATAATGAATGGGAGCTAGATGATGAATAAGAAGATTATGAAAATAATAATGAAATTGATAAAAATGATTATGATGATGACGATGGCGAAAATAGTGAAGATAATGAGAAGCAAATGGGGGAAAGAGAAAGTGATACTAGCATTGAAGATCTTTAAGGAGAAGAAAATGAAGATGGATAAGAGTTAAATGAACATAGTAACTCTAGTTTTGAACATTAAAACGAAGATAATTCTAGATCAAGTTCAGAAGAAAATGATGAGGATTAAGAAGAAGAAGATGAAGATGAAGAACAAGAAGAAGAACAACAACAAGAACAAGAAGAACAAGAAGAATAAGAAGAACAATAGGAAAATGAAGGTGATTCACAGAATCCAACTTTTGAATTAGAATAAATCAAAATGGACAACAAAATGGGTTTAAATCATTAAGCCAAATAGAATTCGGAAAGCAATTTGTTCTCTCAATAAATTAATAAATATTATCAAACATAGCAATAATATCCCGAGCAAAAGCAATTCCAAGACTAATAAAAATGTGTTTCCAAGCAAAATGACTAAATTGCTTGGGCTAACAAAATACAAAGCAACAAACCTTAGGAGCAACAACAACAACAACAAAAATAAATTAATTATAATTCTTTTCCATCTTCTTTCTGCTTTAAACAGCCTCTAGATGAATCACCTCCTGAGTCAGAATCAGAATCAGCTATACTTTCCAGAGAGCTGTAATTACTGTTCTTTTATTACTCTAGTCTAGGTGATAAATCCAACATTTCTCATCTCAAATCAACTCAGTTTGCTAAAATAATAATTGACTGTAAACTACAAATACACGCAAACACTTTAGACTTACTTTTTCTCAAAGCTGCATAAATTCAAGGAGGGCTATCTAAATCACAACAAACACAATAGCAACGATCAATATCCTTTGATTCGTTCCTTGGACTTCTCTCAGCAATCTCCAAGAAACTATTCGAATCTGATTTCTCTAGATTCCATGAAATCTGTTTGTTTCCTCTCTTTAACTAGATCCTCGAAGAATCTGAAATCGGAAGAGCTGTAACGGTCTTCTAAGGGTTTTGTGATGCTGGATGGACTGACTTAATCATTTCTCCTCTACTGGCTTAGTAACTGCATACTCTTTATGAAGTAAAACTAAATAATATTTACATTTGGAGTAGTTTTTTTTTCTTTAAATATGCTGATTTCTCATTTTATTTTTGCTATTCTTGAAAAATAGGCTTACATTAACAAACGGAGTAGCCATTGCCGAAATGAAAGGATTAATCTGTAAGATCAGAATGAATTACTCAGATAACTTGGTTTCATGCCAACATTAATTAGTTTTTCAAGTTGCAATTTAATTTGGCTGTTTTTCTCAGAAATAGATTCTAGATTCGTTCAAATCCCTTGTATTGCAGAGTTTGCTTCAATAGGGACATTTTCATTCGATAAATTTGTTGCTTTTTTAGTCATCGTTTCTACTGTTTCTCTGACTAAATTACAGTAAACTCTGCAAGACAATGAAAAGGATCTAGTAATTGAAGATGTCTTTGAGTTCTTGTCTTCCAGAACTATCTCGATATTAACAAAAATTATTAATTCTCAAAAGATCTAAGCTAATTGCATCGAATTGAAACCTAAAATCAGTTAGAAAACTTCTTAATTATCATCAGGCTTCTTACAACAATTTTAAATTAACAAATTTAACTCCACAGAAAATACCCACACAAATGAGCGTAGAATGGCAACAGAAACAGATACACTGTTTGAATACAGTGTTTCAGCTTAGAAAGATGCTAAAAGATTCTAAAGAATGCTTTAACTCCCTAAAAGCAACACTGATTTAGTGAAATCAGCCAATTAATAAAATGAACATTTAAAATTCAACTCGAATTACAATACTACAACTACCATTTCTAACACAACTAAATCAAGTTCTTTCACTCATCAAAGTCATATCAACACTAGGAAAAACACTTTAACAGGATTAGATCTTTATAAAGAAGTGAGTGGGTAAATGAAAACGGAGGAATCCCTTTTTGGTGGTGTTGATATCTACAAAAATGAATTGAAATAAAAATTTGATATCTACAAAGACGAAAAAACAGGTGCGATTAAATTGACTAATTTCAATAAGCTAATTAAGGACTCCTAACTTGATAGCGTCATCCCTCGATCAGCATCGGATTTAATATTTTCTAAATGTAAAGATGGCAGATATAATTATCTGAATATCTCTGGATTCCTTAGGTCAATTGAATTACTTTGTGCTTAATTATGCTATCCACTTTAGTTAGAGCCCTCTGATGTTTCTGAATATCTGCACTAATTCGTCTAAGAGTTTATTCTACCACTGAGAGGTCGCTAACATACATTATAAGAGACTTTATTTTAGCTCAGAGACTCAGAGGATATTCAAATAATCCTGAAAAATCTTAGTGGAAAGCTAAAACCTATTTTTGAAATATTTTCTGAAGAAAAACAAAAAGATTCAATAGGATTGAAACAACTACTTCAATTTTGTTAGGAGTTTGAACTTTATCCTGATTTAATATCCTCCAAGCGGATCAATAATATTTGGAATTTGTTATCTGAAGTAGATGATAAGGAAAATAATAACAAGCAGTGTACTATCAGTAAAAATAATCTTTTGCAAGATCAAGATGTGATTTCGTATGATTCATTTATTGATTTTATTCTGCTACTCTCATCAGAAATCACACATAACACAACTCTGCCACCTTCAGTCAATGTATCATGCCATTATTTTTAATAATTTCTTTTGAAAACCAGGTGATTTCCTGATAGAAATAAATTATTTTTTTTTAATTTTATATCAGTTTATCACCCTCTTAGAGCAAATAAACCTTGGGAAACTCAATAATAGACTTTACCAAGGAGCACACTAATAAAGGGCATTCTCAATTAGAAGCAGTAATAAGCTTAAGAATCTTGATATTCTTGCTGATCTTCGTTAAGCACATCCTAAATTTTTCAGTCAGACTGGTTTTCATGGAAAACAAAGAGGATACAAAAGATAGTTTCAAACGGAGAGATGATTTTAGGGATAAATAAAAATAGCAACAGATAACTGAAATGAAAATGAAGTTAAATGTATCTTTTGAATATCAAAGGTGGATTGTAATAATTTATGACTGTTCTTGTAAAAAATAAGTAATCATAAAATTTAATTTTCCAAGATTAATACTGTACTTGTAGTAAATCTCTCACTCTTAACACAATTCAGTCTATTTACAAATGAAAACAATTTCTAATGTAATTCTTGATGGGGATGCCAGTAATAATAGTTTTGAGGGATAAATGAGTAATTGGTTTAATATTTTTGTATTTTGATAATCTCTATTCTATCGTTAAAACTCCAAAAAACAATTCCTTTCTTATCTTTCATGTAAAGAAATTCACTAATCTCTTAATTAAATAAACGAGACAAAAATACATGTTTTATCTTGTTTGCTTAGAGCAAATCAGTGTTTAACTCAATTCATTTTTATTAGCTCTTATTTGTGCCTCATTTTTCTTCTTTTACTCTCTCACAAGTGTGATTTCTCATAGATAGGTCCATAGTGAATCTTCATGTTCCATTTATTGAGTTAATCGTGAATGATTCCTTATGCTTTGGGGAGACGATAGAAGGGAATTTGAGGGAACAAATGGTGTTCAGATTAGTACTGCATGCCTCCCATCAGAAGGAGCGAGAAAATATCATGGAACGCGTAGTTTCTGCTTGCAGCGATTTGATGTTCAAAGAAATCCATATCAACTTTACGTTGGAATTTATGTTCATTTTCATGGTTTCCAACGAGAATAGATGCAGCAAAGAAACCAGAAATCAGCTCGGACACCAAAAATACCCAGAAATTTTAATTGAAAATGAAAAGCCAGTGAATCACAAGGAAAATTCCTTCATATTCGAAGATCGAGGCAATGAATGAGTCGAGCTTCCATTTCAAGTACAAGAATGGGAACATGTAGAGTTTATATTCATGCTAGATATCTTCATCCTTGGAGACATTGTTGGTGAACATATGATGCTGAAAAAAAGAATAAGAAAAAACATTGATTATTTTGATTATAATATATTAAAAACTAAAGATGGTACTTAAACTATCAGAGACTAACTATCCCAATAAATTTTAAAATCCTTTGCAATAACTGTAATAATTCTCATTAATAGACATAATCCAATCATTTGTGCTATGTCTTAAGAAGCTACAGCCCAAGTAATTCTCTCAATTATAATTTTTGTTCCAAAACCAAAAATCTGCCTTCAAGTTTTACTTTCATTTTATTTGTATAGAAGATCTTCTTTTGGGGAAAATCTTTAGAAGAAAAAATTGGTTTTGATTATTTTTCTTGATGAGTAATCAATAGAACAATAGAAAATAGAAGGGTAAATCGGGTAAGAATCCCAATAAAGAAAAGAAAAATATTGTTTATTAAGTATGATTACTTGATTGTGTTTTCTGCCCCACCATTTGATGGTCATTCCCGCAGTGAGAGGTGCATAGATGAGAGATAATTCTTTGAGAATTGGATTGCGATTGTGGTTCATTGAGTGGGCAATCCATCCGCTGATGGCTTGGATCAAGGTCAAGAGAGGAATAGCAAAGTACCATTTATCAGTGAGAGATCCAGTAACGAAAAGGGTGAAGGTCACAAAGAAAAGACCAATCTCAATAGGCCAGTTAGGCTCGAAAAGCTGAATTTTTATACAACGGGATCAATAAAAGGTTATTATGGTTATTATTTTTATCAAAAAAAAGTATTTTTTTCTTGTAAAATATTCTAAAAAATGTAAACTATTTTTCATATTAGTTTTTTGTACATGTTTAAGTTTTTTCTTAAGGAGAGAGTATCTCTTGGAAGATTCTGTTTCTTCTTACTTCTTTCCAGTCTTAGGGAGTGACTTGAGAATCTTTAGAGCTTTTTTTGAGTGGAGAGTGCGGAAATACTCAGTTAAATCTTGTTTCTCGTCGATGAAGAGATTCAAGAAGTTAAGACCACCTGGATGCTGCTTGCTTCTGGCGTATTCAGTGCAGTCATACTCGGTATCCTTGTAGATAAACTTGTACTCATCTAGTACTTCAGGAGTGCTTGACATAATTATCTCAGCATCCTCAGTTTGTTGTTTATTGAACTTGGAATCACCTCCCATTTGCTCGAAAGATTAATTTTGTTTTTGTATTTTTTTTCTCTCTTTAGAATTTGCTTTTTATTATTAGTGAATATTTTCAGATCCTGCTTTTTAATAAAGCTTTCCAAATAAGCTTTTTGATTTTTTTTTCGAAAGTTTTCTATGAGAGGTTTATTTATGGATTCTTATTTGGAAAATTTAAAGAAAAAAAAAGGAAAAAATACTTTCTCCCTTGTTTTCTCTTATTTTATTGCATATTTTGTCATAATTGAAAATTGATCGCCCTTCGTTCAAGCAATTATTTGACGTGGAGCACAAAATTAACAAATTAGGAATGACTTTGTTTTTAATAATTGGGGATTTCTATTTCAAAAGTGTGCAGAAATATTATTCCCTAACTGCCTTACAATATCTTATTCTTCTTTTTATTAATCTCAAAGCATGATCATTGTGCAATTATAATGAGAGGTTATCAATCCACTTGTATTCCATCCTCCCCTTCGTCCAAATACTGATTTATTTGATTCACATAAAAATTAAAAAGAGATATTAATAAAGATCCCATAAATCATAAATAGAAGAAATCTCAGCAAAAAGCAAAAGACAAAACAACAACTTTAAGAGACTCCAATATGCGAAATAATAATATTCAAAACTACTAAGAGTTTCCTAGCCGCACTCCTGGTTATTCGAATTATAATAACAACAATTTTGTTGAGGAAGACGACAACTACATTCTCAAGGATTTAGAACGAGATTCAGTTGGAAAACAAAAGCCAGGACAGCTCGAATAAAGAAAAGAGAATCAAATCTTCAAATAACCGTTTATTGTAGCTCAACCGAAAACATTAGCTAACAAATAATAACAGGAACCAATATTGTTAGCACCTAAACCATAAGAGTAGGATAATAAACAGCTACAACAGCAGCAGCAGAAGTAGTAAGATCTCATAAGAACTCCAGTTCAATAACTTCAACAGAAAAACGAAGAACTCAAAAATATTTTCATTTATAAGCACATCAAAGATGCTTAAACATAAAATTACAAGGCTGGTATTGTGAAAAAGAAATATCCTGACAATGCGCTTTACTTTGGATAAGTCGACTAAAAAAATAGCAATAATGGTAAAAGAGTTTGGCACAGAAAAAGCAATATTTATGTGTTTTTTATTGGTTTTAGGAAAAGGAATCTTTCTCATTTCAAATGGTGACATCTACTTTGGTAAATTCGTTTCTCTAAGATAAATGCATCTTCTCAGTTGGGTTATTTTATCCGATTTAAACAGGCGATTTCAAGAGAGCGAAATTCGATGGAGAAGGAGTTTACATACACTCGAATTGCGAGAGATATGAAGTACACAAACATAATTAGAAATTATATAAGCAAAACTAAAAGGCATAATCGATTCTTTATTGTAACTTAGGGTGAGTTCAAAGAAGGAAAAAAACAAGGAAGAGGTACATACTTTTATTTAAATGGAGATACGTACGTTGGTGGATGGGAAAATAATCGAAGAACAGGAGATGGAACTAAATACTATGAAGAAGCTAACAGTAACCTTTATCACTAGAGAAGAGTGAATGATTTAATTTATTTGGTTTTAATTATCTAAAAGAAGAGGAATACTACAGTGGAAATTAGAATAAAGTGAGAGAAGTAAAAAGCAGTTATTAGGCGTTTTAGCAATAGAATGGTAAGGAAAATACATTCAAATTTGAATGGTAATTAATAGTTTTGTTTGTGGATATTCTTTTGTAAGCTCCAAATGAATAATACATTGGGAATTAAGTGAACGACAAAAGGGAAGGCAAGGGTTAGTTGACTTGTCCTGATGGTGCAATTTTCAAAGGCGACATTAAAAATGGACTTCCAAATGGCTAGGGAATTTTCGAGTACAGGAATGGAGAGATATTCGATGGGATAGTGTAATTTTCATTAGATTTAGTTATTTATTTCTAGTTATTAATACATTTGTTATTTTAGAGCTGATGGAAAGAAAGTCAAAGGAACATTCAAGCAACAATCTGGAAACATCTATGAAGGATCATTTAGAAACGAATAATTCTAAGGCTATGGTGCCATGAGTTATGCAGATGGATCGGAGTATCAAGGAAATTGGTAAAATAAGGAAAATAAGCTGAGAGATTTTAAGAATTTTTTGTTTTCTCATTAAAATCTTTGAAAAAAAATAGGGAATAAGGGAAAAGAAGTGGTTAGGGTAAACTTTAGTCGAAGGTGTACTCCTATGAAGGATAATTCAAGGATGATTTAGTTGATGGTGATGGAGTATGCTTGTATGAAAACGGTGATGAATATAGTGGGAAATGGTCAAAAGGAAGTAAAACTGTTGGAAAACAAATCTACGCTGAGGATAATCTCACTTATGGTACTTTTATTGTGAAAAACGATTGTGGTAATGAGACAAACAATATTTTTTTAATCTAGAGGGTGAATGGAAAAATAGTCAAAGGCATGGCAGAGGCATCATGATATGGAGAAAGTAAGAAAATAGCTGGTTTATTTCATCTAAACTTTTTCATTTTTCTAGATATCTTCTTTTTAGCAATTGCTGTTTTTTTTAAATCTTTCATTTTTATTTTTTTCGATTTTTTTCTATTCAAGCTCAAACAACGACTCTTACGATGGAGACTGGTTCTAAGATCGCAAACACGGTAGAGGCACCTTCCGCTCTTACGATCAATCCACAGGGAGATACATCAATGAAATCATTGAATTCAATAATGATGAAATTATCTCTCGGAGATGATGTTGCCACTTTTATTTATGTTTTTTAGATATTTAATAAGGATCTTTCATAATTTGCAAAGAGAAAAAATAAAAATTGAGAAGGTTTTTTTAATCAAATAGTATTATTGATTTCATTCATTTCTGAAGAGGAAAAATTAATATAACTGTTCAAATCTAATAATAATGGTTTAGTTATGGATTCAAAGCAAACAAAAGTGGTAAATCAAGAATGCTAAAGAAAAGTAATGCAATTACATTGTTAAAATAAAAAATGACTGCATATCATTTAGTTATTTGGAGGCATTCAATCTGACTAAAAATAAATTGTCTTTTTGATGTGAAGTTGAGTTTTATTAGTTATTTTTAAGACTTTTTTTGTTGTATTTTTGTTATTGTTTTTTCTTTAAACACCTCAAACATACTTTGAAAATTGAAGCAGGCCATTTCTAATTTCTGATTCTAGAACTCTTGCAGCAAGAAAAAAGTCATCTTCTTTCGTTTGATAAGAAATAAAAAGCCTAAAAATCCTTCACAAAATGCCTTTTGTTAATAAACAAAATCCAATTTAGAATATTTGGAGTTTGAGAAATCTTCTTTTGTTAATAAACAAAATCCAATATTAGAATATTTTGAGTTTGAGAAATCTAACGAGAATAGGGATTATCAGCAATAAAGGGCGGAGGAGAGGGGGGGGAGGGGGGAGGGGAATTATAATAATTAAAGAAAATAAACATCTAAATATTACAAAACATGGCAATACCATCTTGGAAAGAAGACATTTGGGAACTGGTTAAAAATACTGTGGAATTGATTGGTTGTGTTGTGGTAATTATAAAATTGGGTCCTAAAGTGTTCAAAGGTTTTAAGAACTTGTTTGCCAGTTTCCGTGGCATGCCGGCCTGATGCTTTCCCTTCTGAAGATAAAATGTGCACACTCTACAACTCATACAAAAATAAAGAAGTAATTGCTGGAAAACATGTGACTGAGAACAAGCAGGAAAATACGAAACTATTATTTTGATGCATGATTAAATTGTTTAAATGTGTGTGTGAATGTGCAACTCACAATTCATGGCATTGCCATTGAATCACATTGAATATAAAACTGATTAGCAAAAGAAAGACTTCGAAAGATAAATATTAGCTAAAGAATTATCTTGATAAGATTTTTATCAGTGAAAAAAGTTAATTTATTAATTTATTTATTCTCCCCTCCCCAAATAAAGCACTGAATTTCACAAAAAAACTTTCTTCTACAACGAAAATAACCTTCTACGTTGAATAAAATACTCCATTCGAGTAGTCTGCAGACATAGACAAGGTTTGAAAAGAGATAACAAAATCTCAAATGGGCGAGAAGCGCAATATAAAAAATGCTCAACATTAAGAAGAACTCGAAGAGTAATTCAATAAAGGCATGCATAATGACTCCATCAGCTACATTTATTTCTTAAGATGTCTATTTTTTTTGTAACTTAATATAATCTCCAAATTTTATAGAGAGAGGGACGATTTGCTGGACAAGTGCAACTAGATCTTCATAAAAATCCGTAGTGATTTCAATTTGAAATTTCCCACTGATTAGTATGTTATCTTCAATCGCTAGTATGCGAATCATATGAAGAAGGAGTTCGATTTGTTCTCGATGTGCTTAGAGGAAGTCTACTAAACGTTCGAAATAGATGGAGAGAAGCTTATGAGTTAATTTCTGAATAACATACTGCTCACTACAAAATGCATTCTCTTCACGTAGCTTAGATGCTTCCTCAATTATTTGGATTCAAACATTCAACTAAACGACTCTAAACCTTTATCTAACTGGGAAACATCTGAAATGCAGAAAATGTCCAGACATAAAGTGAAAGTGCTTCGCGGAACAACTGATCTTGAAGTCATAAAGGCGTAAGAGAGCAATTTGATCAACGATCCTTCAGATGAAATTAAAAAAAGACTAGGCATCGAAATGGATCCATTCCTGAGAGAAAACTAACTTTCCAAGAAAGAATTGCTGGATGCTCTTGAAGAGAAAAGACGCAATCTCAGCTTGAGAGAATCTAAAGCGAACAGATATATAAGATAGTCGCTAGTTGGAATCAAATAGTAAATTCAAAAGGAAAAGACATTTGTGGCTGACTTCGAGGAAAGTAACAAAAGTTAAGAATTACCATGATTTTAAAGATTTTTTGATTTTTTGAAGAGTATTTGCAGACATTGAAGAAGACAATATTTCAAGATGGAGGGTAGCAGGTTTCAGGGATTCTTGATGAGATAACAAATAATCTTGATAAAAACGCCAAGCAAAAGTTAGTTAAAGTTCTAGAATTCCTTTTCAACAGCACTAAAGAAGTATTCAAGAAGTCAAACATTGGTGTTCAGGTAAGGGACTTTTTCACTTATTCTTAAAACCCAAATATTTACATTTTTTGTCTTTTTTTTCTGACAAGACAACTCTAATGGGCAACGCAATAGACGAATCAGAAGGAAAGATGGTCAAATTAAGTAGAAAAATCTACGATTAAGATCGATCAATTGAGTAACTCTTAAAAGAATCAATGACTAAAGATTCCAAAATTGTCACTCTCGAAAAGGAACTTTTTGCGATTAAGAACAAAAACGCTAAGGATATTGATACTAACTAGCAATTCAAAGCTGAAGAATTATAAAAACAATTAGATAAAATCAACAAACAACTAAACGAAGCATTAGAAGATAAATCATATTACTAAGCTTAACTTGCAAATGCTAGAAAAGAAGAAAGCAACAAAAGTAGTTTCATGGGTAAAAACAACAAAAATTCAAAAAGTAATGCCTAAAGTAGCAATAATAGCAGCTAGTAACAGTAATCGTAATAATAAGAATCCCAGAAATCGTCATTGCAGCAGAAGTCATAAGGATAGTCACAATAGCAACAGCAATTAATACCATCACAAGGATCTCTACAAACTTAGAATGACGAATAATTTCAATCTCAGCCAGGTCAACAAACAGATAAAAACAAAGGTCTGACAATTAACACAAAGAGTCCAAATCAAACTCCGATTAGTCAAATACCTTCAAGTAGCAAGTTGCCTTTGCCTTCAAGCAAGCACAGCAACAAGAACAACAGTGGTAACCTCCCTTCGTTTTAAGATCTCAGTGGAGCACATTCTCCTAGTTAGTCTATTTCTAATTTACTTTCGCCACAAGTAGCTTCTAAAACATCTGCTTAACAAGTGACATAATCTCCTATTTTAGCTTAACCAGGTGTAGGTACAGCAGGCTTAGCTGAGTCGAAATAAAAGGCAGTGTTTTTTTCTGATAAAAACACAGTTGGATCTCCATAATCAAATTATTTCTCGTAAAACGAAGGGTATCTTCAGCTCAAGCAGACAAACTAGTAGACTAACTAGTTGCAAGATTATCTTGACTATACAGAGAATTAGCAGTAAGTGAAAACTACGCAGTAAATCTCATAGTAATAATCAAATCAAAAATATTCTAGCATTCAACAGACAGCTTAGATAATCTCATCTTCTTAGACTAATCTTTAGATCTAAGAGTAACCTCATCATTCCAGGGAGAACAGTAGTAATATAAGCTCAGTTGTCGATTCACCTGTACGTGAGAAACCTGCAAAGAATGAACAGCAATCTCCGGTTATTGTTAAGGAAGAATTAACAAATAAACAATAACAAACTATTGTAAATACGAACTAAGTTATTAAATAGAAACACAAAGGTAATGGAAATACTAATAATAATAAGTAAGTTAAGTAATCATCTGAACACAATGAAACTAGTTATATCAGTGGTGCAAGTAATTAGACTGCTACACACAGATCAACAAATCATCACCAGTACGAATCAAGCCCTGTTAATGTTATTCCTGATGAAGTTTCCAAAAATAATGAAACAAAAGATTAAACCAACAATTAATCTATTTCATAACCCTAAGTTCAATAGCATTAGTAATCTAAATCATAATAATTGCAATCTTCTATTGTTTAGGAATAATCTGAAGTATAAAAGTCATCAACATAATCGAATAAATCTTCTGAAAATACACATAGTTAATAAAAACAATCTTAACAGAAATAATTTGAGAGAAATCCATCTTAGATTAGACAGCCATAAAAATAGCAGAATAGTCAGGTATAGAATTAGAAATCTTAGTAGCATTAAGAAGGTAGTCACAATGAGAGTGCTTAAGTAGATAATATCCCTAAATCAGCTGAAAATAAATCACAAATCAATAATGCTGAGAATCTAATCAGAGAATCCAAGAAACAAAATATCCCTTCAGAGAAAAATATTATTTCAAGTTCTCGTCTATCTGAGCTTGTACAATCTTAAACTGATCTAAATCTTAAGGAATCATCAGTAAATACTCAATAGACCTAATAATAGCATGTTAATATTAGGATTAATCAATCTGAAGAGCAACCAGAAGATTTATCGAATCTTAGTTATTCCAGAACTAGAAATAGTCTTGTCGATTCAGAACAAACAAAAGGTTAATCGTATTTTTAGCAGCAGCAGCATCTAGAAGATAATCATGATAATTACATCAAAAGAGACTCCGAAATTAATGTTAATAATAAAGAAACACTGAAATACTAATAGAGAGAATCGTTATTTAACCACGATATCTCAAGCGTTTTGCAATCTACTGTGATAAATTCCGTTTCAAATATTGGGTAGATATCAAGTAATGCCAATAATAATCAGATATCTACTACTAATCTAGGATCGATTGGAGTATTGACTTCCTCTGATAACCTGGGCGGATTAAGTCAAAATGTATTGCCTCCTGAGAATTATTTGCAAGGAAACACAGAAGGGAATAATTTTGGAAATCCCGAAGGATAAAAGAGTAATTTTGGAAATACTTTTGGAGGTTTTCAGAGAGGATCAGATGGCGATATCAGTAGCAGTTCAAACAACAATAATAATAATAATACTAAATACTCATCGAGAGTTGATGTGAAAGAGTTTCTTGATTTGTTTGATCTCGAGAATGGTGAACCTGAACAGCCAAGCTAATCGACGTAGATTCTGGAAGTTCTGAGGAACAAGCGTAACCCCAAAAGAAGAGAAGTTATCAATGCAATTGTTGAAGTTATCAATAAGAAAAAAACAAATTAATCGAAAGAAAGTTAAAATAAATAGTAAATTAGATCAGAATCGATACGCTAAGAGGAAGGAGAAGAGGAGGAGGAAGAAGAGAATTTAGACTAATAAGGGTAAAAAAATAGAAAGAACTTACATTTAACGGAGAAAAAAAAGAAAAAAGTTTAGAATTCTTCTGGGTTTACATCATCAGATTAAGGGTAACTTTAGAACAAAAACTCAACAGCAACAGCTACATCTTTGTCTTCAACAGCAGTTCTCATAGGCATCCAGGAAAATACTAACGACACTAAAAACTAAGATGTTTTTTCAGGAGATAATTTGAGCAACTAAGATAAAGGTTTCTTCAAGAACACTCCTTAGAATAGTAATAGAGCAGATACAACGAATAGGAGTAATATTAGTAACAACAACAACAACAGTGGATAGGCTTCATATTTTGAAGATGAGAGGGGTAAATATGAAAAACAATCTTCAATTAATAAAAATAATAAACTCAACAACAATGGTAGTGCTAATAATCTTGACAGATATTTGTAATACCCAAACAAGGGACTTAGTGAAACTGATAGAGGACGTAGGAATTATAATAATACTAGCCCTTAGTCAGATTAATTAGTTTCAGAAGCGAAACTAAAGAAACAATATTTGACTTAAGTCACATTCAAAGATGCAAACAAAGCACAAAAATAGTCACAAAAGTAGCTTCCGTAGGATAATTAGCTAGCGAACTTCGAAGAAGATCCGGATGTTCTAGCTAGGTTAGTGTAGAAGCAAGAAGTGATTTAAGACGTGCAACGAAAGAAGAATTAAATTGCGATGAGTAGATTCTAAGCCCAAGGAGATCTTTCATCGTCATCGACATTCTATGAAAAATCACGTGGATCGTAGATTACTGTTAATGGAAGTAGCAGTCTAACGAATATCGATGGGAAGTAATCACGCAGTTAAGCGTAAACGATGTGGAAATAAAAAGATGAATTTAGAATTATCGATCCGAAAGCATCAGCTAATTTGTTCAATGGAGGGTAAATTTCTTCTACATCGAAATTGGACTCCATCGATACATCAAGGAAAAATACCAACCCCTCAAGGACATAAGGGACAATCTACAAGAAACCACCACCATTCAATGAAGATGAGCATTTTGTTAAGTAGGAAAGAATGTTAAAAAATAAGGAAATGTGCTTTTTTATTGATAATTATGGCTAATTTGATTAAAATTTCTAAAAGGGATTTGTATGAGCATATGAAGATAGGATAAATAGATTTATCTTAGCTTAAAGAACTCGATATGCAAGGTGGAAGTGTACCAAGAATACAGCAAAGAGATGAGCAGCCATCGCAACCGAATATTAAGGTGTTGAATAGTGGCAGAGTTGTGGATACAAACAATATCAGATATGATGAGTTTGCAGATTATTATTCAGATGTATTACAATAGCATAGAAGATGTGGCCCATTCTGTTATCATTTGAAAAGGTTTTATGAGAAGCTGAATTTCAATGTTAAAGCATATTAGAATCGGTAAGCGATATAATGTCCAACTTTAGTAGTCTAAGAGCTTCAACGAGAAAACAAAAAATAACCTGCGAAGTTTAATCTTAAAAATCCATCAACACATATTTGACGTGAAATCTGATGAAATATCTGGTTTAATTTTAGTAATTTTTTATTCATTTTGTATTGAAAATTAATAAATAGTACAGGTTTATAAAATATATTAAAATATGAGGATAAGTGTGAGTTTTTTAGATAAAAAAGAAAAATAAAATAAATCTCCAAATTCTCCGAGCACCATAGGAAAGAACATCATCATGGTGCACTTATTGCAGCAATTTTATTTTCTAAGCTAGCAATTTTCTAATGCAACAGATCAACTGAATTTTGAAGTTTCTATTCAGACGTAAACTAGCTTTCCCCTTGGATTTACAGTAACCTAATAGATTTTCCTATTGGAAACCAAGTTATATCATCCTTTGAGATTTTGTTCATCACAAAGGCTTCTGTTCCAGTGAAATGTTTTTCCTTTTTTAATCTCAAATGGATGATATAAAACATGTAGTTCCAAAGTGGATGTTCTTTGTCGCAATGCTTCGCGAAACTCAAGCCTTCATTCTCAAATTTATCTCTACCAATACTGCAAATGTAGCAGATGTTCTCTTAGTCTTTATCTATGAAAATATGACCAAAATTAACATTTCAATTTTGTAAATTTAACTCCAAAAAGAATGCAAAAACCTTTTTCTTTTTTGGCATCTCTGAGTTCAGCAAATGAATCTACGATGATACCGAAGATAATGTTTAACCAAAGCACATTAATCAGAAGATAAAATGTCAGATCATATGCGAACCTTCCATAATAATCAATATAATCGTAAGGATCTGGCATTTTTATAATATCCCCAACTCCTCCACCTTATCGCAATCCTTAGCCCAGCATGAAGATAAAGCAATCAAATGGCGAATGACATATTTCTAACGTGTCATCGTCTTTGAAAATTACAGTCCTTGAAAGGTAGCTGTAATATGCAGTGGAGGAGTAGAATAAAAGAAGAATGCAGCCAAGCATGCCTGTTAAAAGTAATTGCCGAGAATTTCTTGTGACTGCTTTGATGACATTTCGTAAGATTGGGGACCTATCGATAACTTCCATCAGAAGGAGTGTATAAAATATCTTAGTGATAGCTAATCCGAGAATACTGAAGCAGACTTTGGTTGTGAGAAAGATAAATGAGCTGTTTTACATCAAATCATATATGATTAATATTCCAATATTTAACTTGCTTCTGGTTTTAGCTTTCTATTATCGGCCTTCTTCTTTGAGCTATCTTTACAGTTTTGTTTCAATGTTTCTTCTTGATGACATGTAACTTTTAAGAATCATAAAAATAGAAGAATAAGGACGTTTAACCATAACAATTGAGGATTTGAGGGGAAAAAATAATAATTATTTGCTTACTCTAAAGGAAGTTCCATTACAGCCCAAAGCAGCCAAGTTAGACCAGAAGAAGCAAGTTAAATCAATCCAACGATCCTAGAAAGTACAGGAATGCCTTGATCGAAACCAGTGAGGACAAAGAAATTTGAAATTATTATCATCACTAAATGGGAAGTTTTAAAGCGCTACAAGACTCCTAATCTGAACGAGATACCTCTTGCATTCAGAGAAAGGAAATGCTTCATCTCATCCATAAAGTAATTTTCCATCATGAGCAAACCTAGAATCTTATCGTTTGCACTATCTCGATTGACATCTTCCAGGAATCTAAGCTTAAAGGTAGGGGGAAAAAAGAACAGAAATAAATATGTGTTTTTGATATTTTTTGGAAGAAAAAACAAGCAAATATTGTACTTATTTTGTTGAGGAGAGATAATCAGATATGAGCGGACTTGGAAAGAACACTTTTTGCAAGCTGCCAAATTGATTCACGACTTCAATGGATCGAAACGATTTCTTAAGTAAAATGAGTTATTTCAACACTGAAGGGGATAGTCCTTCTCTAGTTTCTTCACATCTTTTTCTAAACACTGGGTCCTCAAATTGAAGGTTCAACAGCAATGAAAGACACAATTATGAGAAACTCAAGAACGAATTCGCTTTTAGACGAACACCCAAGGCTATTTCTCTTTTCTTTTTGTTATTTCGGATTTTACCATATTTTTCAATGATAAATCTTTCCAAAGTTGCTGCACTTTCAATTGATTTTAACTATTGTGATACTTCATCAGGGAGGCTGTTTCCTGTTAATTCAAGGTAGATTCCTTGGAAAAAAGGAAAAAGACAAAAATGAGTCTTCGTAATTGATAAAAATATCATGGAATAATTTATAACAACAAACATACCTAGATGTTTATTTTTTTAAAGTGCTATGCAATTAGAGTATTCTTCGAATTAATATGCCATTTGGTTATAGAGCACAGAGGGATTGATGAATTTACCAACTTTTCCAATAACTACTCGATTCCCTGATCCTTCGAATAGAGCTAAGCAGAATTAGACTATTTTTCGCTTGAAAATCTAAAATGATTCCTTATCATAACCTTGACCTTAAGATTAATCGAAGATTGATAGCATAATGTCCTCAAGGTTCTCTAAAATCTAACAAAATGAATCAGAAATATTAAGTTATGTTTAGATTAACCAACAACAACAAAAAATCCAAAAAAATGAATATTTTTTAACTTAAGAAGAAACTAACTCTTGTTAATTTTGGATGCAAGGACCTTCGATTAACGACACTAGTGTTTCCAGCAAATTAATGCCAAATTCGAGACTATTGTTATCGATGTTCTTAGTGAACTTCGAAAATAAATTTGAAAACAAATTCAAAAAGTTAATGGAAGTTTTCTTTTCTTTTTGGGTTTTATCAGTTTGAGATCTAAAAAAACTTTAGAAAGCTTAAGTGTGATTTCGACAGCACAACTAAACCAACTCCATTATGGATGAACATTTATCTAATTTGGACTTAATCGCTGCCTGGAATTCCTCAGATATTTCTATCGATTAAGATTACACTACTCTTTAATTGTAAATCGCATTCCACTCAGAAGGAAACATGCTTTTGTTAAGAAAAATAACATCAAAACAAAATTAATCATATTTTTAAGAATTATTTAAGTTTTTTCTTTATGTTTAATATCATTTTTGCTTACTTTGAATCTTCATCTTGCATGAGAGCCTTCTTAAACTCAAGGTATGAATCGAATTGATCTTAAAGAAGATGTTTTAATGATTTTAGCAACAAATTGCCATCATCTTCTATCATGTATTCAATAAAACTTGCAGCAACGGAACCTTTCACTTGGCCAAGAAAATCAACGAGACTATCAAGATATAATCCTTTCATATCTGGAGTTGCTTCTCGGACCACTGCATCACATAGAAACCGTGTAAAACCGATACTGCATAAATCTTCGTCTACAGATATTTCTTCTTCTTCTTCATTTTCCTTTGGAGACTCTGAATTATTCTAACCTGCATTGGCAATATGTCTCAGAAGATTCAAGGAGTTAACTCGAACTTCAATTGAAACTCCTTTAACATTGCTAGCTATTTCCAGATAGTTCTCCATGATTTCCTTTGGAAGTTAATAAACAAAAAAATATTTTTATTTGCCATTTGTTTTTTTCCCCAGTTCAGTACAAATTGATATCTTTTACCAGAAACTATTCGTTGTCTTTTGTCCTCAGAGCGATTATATTAGCTGATAAGACTTACAAAGATTAAGGTCCTTTCTCAGGAACTTAAATTGGAGGTACAAGCAACTACTTTTATAAATTATATGCACTTCTCTGCTCTTTTTTCATTGCAGTTTGTTCAAATGGTTTCACAGCGAAATTCTAAACAGCTGCACGCTTAATAATCTCATCAAGTTAGCTACAAAGTTCTGAAATTTAACTCAGACTATCTGCTTCGACTTCTTCTTCCTTTATAAAACTTACAGGGTTCTTCCCTGGTGATGCTTCCTCTATTCAAAATCGAAAATATTTAACCAATACTCAATTTATTTCTTTACAACTTTTGTACTTTAAAAATAAGTTTTCTTTCTCGATGAACGTGATTGCTTCCCAGTCATTTTTGGAAGCATCTTTCGTATTGCACTGTGTCCTCCAAATATATCTGGTAGCTCCCTAATGAGTCTGGAATATTAATTCACTAACTTTAATACCATTAAGCTGGGATCTTCAGGTTACTTTTTTGAAACAAAAATTGATATTAAAATACTAACAAAATAAAAGACTAAATTAGCAAAATTAGTAAGTCTGAATCTTCCAATGATGTTTGTTTTTTACTTTTTTAAGGAAGAATCGCAATGATCTTAGCACTCCTAAAATAATAAATTAGTAATAAGCCGTTTCATAAGGAATCTAAATGAAAGGTGCATATGGCGCTGTTCCAATGTGCGTCTCTTAGAATAGATTCTTAACATCTGTAGATTCAAAATGCGCCTTCTAAAACGTTGTTTTTTAGCATACAAAATAAGAATTAAAATTGCTGATTTCTTCCGAAAGCACAACTTCAAAAATATTATGCAGCTAAATCGTCTCGGCATCTTCTAAATACTTCTAATTTAAATAAGCTTCAGTTAGATAAAGTAACAGTTCCGTTTTGAGTGTCCACCATGTGTCTAGATTCTGCAGCAACTCCGAAATCTACTAGACAGTTAACAGTTACCTGATGAAATTGTTCACAAATGAACTGCTGTTCTTCGCTAACAACCTAAAAGTCCTTAAGAAACTTGTAAGAAAGCATATTTCTTCGGGTACAGGTATCTTCCAATCAACTTCTTCATCTTCTTCTTGTTCTTCAGAATCTATTGAAGATTACTCTTGTCCTAATAATTTATCTACGATGTTATCTTCCAGCTGATCCTTTCCTTTGGGCACTTTAGCTTCTTTAGAGGAGTTAATCGCTGAGGAAAGGCATCCATTAATCTCAAATGATATTTTAAGGAGCTATTTCACAAGGAAAAGTTAATTTGATGGCAAAGCTTGCCCTTAGAGGAGAAAAATCGAAGGGAGAAATTACAAGAAAAGAAAGCAAAATCCATCATTTTCCCCTCGAATTAGAGAGCTTACTCCAGCTTTAAATCTGCTTTGCAACACCCCCAGTAACGTTGCTAAATCAGCAGATTACTCCACATTAAGTAGCAATCTTTCGTTATTATAGCATGCATTTCTCAGTAAAAGCAATGTAAGTTCAATGATTTCAGGTTCTTCTCTCTGCAATAAGAATCTCAGCAGCCCATTTGATCCAATTTCATTTTCACCTAAGCCTTTTCTGCTACTAAGAGTTTTATTCACAATTCCCTCTTCTCTTTTCCCTAAGAACTCATTTCTAGCTAATAAATAATCAACATTTGCACTATTTCCAGTTACATACACGCCCAAAACAGCAAGACAATCGCAAAATAACGTAAAGGTATTCTTAACTTTGCGCTCTTTGCAATTAACCAAGATTTCAATGATTTCTTCAACTAATCCTGTACAATTCAGTAGTTTCTGTGAAGCAGCAAGGGAATTAATATCTAAAATGTATTCTGGGTATATCTCCGTGTAAACTGCGGGGACTAACTCAGAAACACTGCGCTCTTCATGAATTTCTTCATCTAATTATTTCTACTCATCATCTTCGTTAATAGCATTCTGATGGTTGTTTCTATCTCTCTTCGTGATATCTTACATTTCTCGATAGGAAAACTTAAATTTAGGGTCAGCTGGAGATTTAAATTTATGACGAGATGTGAATGTCAGAGGATATTGTCCAGAATGTTCACTGCTAAAGTAACTCCCTATGACTCTGGGAGAAAAATTTTACACAATGTTTTCCTGCTAAATTGAAGAATCGGAGGATTCATTTTCATCCACTTCGCAACTGATCTTGCTACCTTCTTTCAGTCCATTTATATCGTAGACATCATACATATGTTTGGATTGATATTTTGTTTTCTTTCCTATTTGTGAGAGATGTTCACTTCCTCCGCCAGTAGCGACTCTTGATTTAGCTACACCTTCATTTTCGTCTAAGAACTATTCTCCTGGTCCTCTGTATGTTGATTGAGGATTTCTTTAAGATTCTTGACCAGCTATTATCAAAGTTCTTTTGTTGGAGTTCCCTGTTTATAATATTTCTGTAAACTCTATGCCTTGAACAAATACTTCTCGAACAATATTTCTGATTTTTTCACCGAGTTTCAATACAATATTGGCCTCATCTTGCAGTTAAATTGATCGTAATCTTGATAAATCTGTTAACAGAAATCTCATCTCATAATACAACTCAATTAACCTTGAAAAAGAAAAGAAAGATTTTTGTTTTAGAATTAAAATTTATTGAAATATCTCTCCATTTACTTCTCATATGGCCGAAGATTAGTCTATGTGATCAAGAGTGTATCTTCTACCGACTAAGCAAATCTTTCCTTATGGCAAAACATGCTGAAGATGAGACGAGATATTGAACGGTTTAATTGTGTTATTCCGAAATTCATCCATGCGTGCAGCACGTCTATCATCTGTGTCGTATACTAGGAAAGATGATTCTCAGAGAAGAACTTCTCATACCGTTCCTTTAGAATCGTTCGAAATATAATCTCCGCTTGGATTCTCGCCTAGAATTTTTAGTTTTGAGCATTTTTTTTCTTGAAACTTCTCCTCGAAGCATTAACTAACTCAGCTTCATATTTCAACTCTAATCTTCGGGTTTGTTCTTTTTCCTAAAAAGTTGTTAGCAAAAACGATTAATCAAGTTATTCTATGAGGCATTTAAGTTATGAAATAGGGCGAATATTACAAATATTTTTCTATGATTCTGCCTAACACAAAATAACTTATTTTTACTTTATCAATTTTAGAATGGTAGAAACTGCATAAATAAGAATTCTCTCGACTCATTAAAATCTCTTACAGAACGGAAACACTCAACTCCAGCCAAGTTGTCTCTCCAATAATATCGCTTGGGTCATCTTTTCCAAGACGATATTATTTCGACTTTTAACCTAAAAGCATTATTAAAATATGAGCTTATTCGAGAACATCTAAGAGGCTTGAATTCAAATATTCAATGTCTTCATCGGAGTAAAAATCTCTTTTAATAAAGAACATCGCTTGTCTAAGAGCTGATTTGTACATTAAAAAATATTTGTTTTCACTGGAGAATGCTGTTATTTATTTTATCGCCATCTAAACAACTGTACCTGCTAACTCAGCCTTTGTGAGTTCAATATCCTTATTGATTTATTCTTTGAATTCTAAAACAACAGTTGTAATAAGAGTCTTAATATTGATGCCACCAGAACCAGTGAAAAGATATTTCTTGACAAGTTGCAATCTCAATTGCATGTACTTCTAAAGAGCTTCACTTGAAAAGCTAACTGCATCAGACACTTGCAGAACAGCAGGAGTACGAATCTCTTGGATGTTCCTATTAAAAACCAATAGAATCATACAAAAGTAATGGCTTAAAAGTAGTATTTTAATTATTTATACTGAAAATCTCTAGCCATATAACTAGATAAGAATAAGTCAAGGAATACACTACTAAGTACAGTTGATGCTTAGGTATCTTGAAACAATTCAATTACTAGATCTCGAGGGAAAAATTCATCGACAAATGCTTAAATCAGCCATAACCCTCCTCCTTTGCATATTTCAATGACTAATAGCACAATATTCCCAAGATATTAGTATTATTTTGAAAAATTCTACACATGATTATCGGATATTTCCAGCAGCTTTTCCGTTTCTATTTCCAAGCAAACTTTCTCGGAAGAATCTTTGACAAGTTTACGGAACACTTTCGATCGATTCGTGTAGTTGAAAAATAAGGTTTCGATGATCTACTCAAGTTCTTTTTTTTCTCTGAAATAATTTGATCGGCAGAATCCAGTCATTAGATTCAAAGCACGAGTGTTGTAACGTGTAAAATCAACAGCATCTACAATACGAGTGAGATCTGCTCTAGCTCCAACGTTCATTTATGTTTTCTGTTGAATTAAGTATTTATCAGTAAAAAACACAATAATGCAATTATGGGAAATTGTCCAAAAAAAAGTAAGAATAGGCAAAAAGTAGTTTGTGTTACTTCAAACAGCTGATTGACAAAGATATCGAATCGAAATGTCTCACTAATTTTCTCATTTAGGATAATCTTCTTGAAGAAATCATACCATTAATACGTGTAGATTGAATTTGAGTAATGATCTGCACAAGATAATTACAAGATTTTCAATGCAATTTGAACTAAATTAGTTGTTTCTGGTGATTTATCAACCATTTAAACTTTTAAGTAACCATTTTTCTCTAAATCGCAGAGTAATTTAACAACCATATCGATAACACCTAGCTCTCGAAGCAACCCTTGTCTTCTTTTTTTAGGTTATCGATTTTCTTGCAATTTAGGGTCTAAATTAATAGGATTTCCAAGTAGCCATTGGACTATTCCATGAAGCTCTTCAACGATTAATGTGAAGTGCGTATCATCGCCCATACTGAGTAAAGTTGAGTTGATAGAGGAACTCAAATGAAATAGTCTACTATGTATGCACATTACATCACTGATATCTTCAGGGTTTACTTTTTAGAAATAGAAATAATCTGGTTTTTTATCGATCATGCTGCTGAATGCAGAGACTTTGAAGACTTCCCTCGAAAGCGCATTCACAGATTGAAAGATCTCTGTAAAATTATCACTGTTCAGAAATGAATTACCTGATTTTTGGTGAGAAAAACAAAGAGAATCAAATTTATATGATAAGTGTCTTTCTTATTTTTTATTTTTTTTGAATTTATCATTTCTTTACCTTCAATCTTCGCAGTTTCTGTATTAAAAGCTAGTATTGGTGCAGATTCCTTGTCGATGATGAATTTATTTCCTTTTAGCGTGTTTTGAATGTTAAATACACTAGTTGTCGTGAGAACTGAGTCTTCGATTGTTTTTGAGGAAATCGTCAATTAACTTACATCTGTGAAATTTCTCTCACGAAAGCCATTTCCTTTAATGTTGGTTTCTTGTTACTCATAATCTCTCCTTTCTTTTTGAAAAAATCAAAAGATAAATACAAAAAAAATTATTATTATTTCTTTGTTACTTCATAATTAATTTATTCATTCAAAGTTGTATTATTCTCTATCTTTTCAATATTTTACATACCTTTGACCTTATTTAAGCTTGCAAAACCTAAGAAATCGTTATTTACTTATTGACTAGTCTGTTACTGCAAATATGATTCCTTCGCTTCAATGATCTTATCTTCTCTAAAATTTGACATTCGTTGATGACTAGGACTACTTTCACTTTATTTCAATTAAAGCTATTCTTCCTTAGCTAGCAACTTTTCAGATTACTAGGAAGTGATTTATTTCCACATGAGATTCTGTGTAAATGAAGCTTGAAGCTTCTTTTTCAAAGATAAATCCTCACAATTGCTTCCAAGAGCAATTTTCTTATCGATTAAGTTCAAATAGCATCCACTGAGATAGTGTCTTAGCCTATTTCGAGCAATCATTAAATTTTCGATTTTACTTGAAAAAATCATAATTATTTTTGTTGAAATATGTTACCTAATTCTCGTGTACTTGAGTCCTTCCGATTTATCCAATTTGATTTCTTTTCCCAGCATTATCTCCAATGGTGGAATGATTTAGAATATACTCGAGAAAGTATCAGGTGAAGTGTGTGAATATCCTTACATCGTCTCAAATAGAATTTCCCTGTTAGTCCCAGCAACATTGATTTCTGCGAAAAGTGTGCCTACTTTCTTCGTTAATGGTAAGATGTGTGTAACGCGAACTAAATCTCCCCAATAGAGTTATCTCTATTTCTACACACTGATAGTCGTTCCATAAGGAGTCAATAAAGTTGCTCTAAATGCACTTACCTCATCTCTACGATGGCCACCTTCAAATTAATCAAAACACTTGAGTGTCTCCAAAGTGCAGGGCATAATCAAATTTGCTGCAGCATTAGAAGTAGGTTAATTTAATTTTCCTGCTTCCCCTGATCCAGGTTGGAGTTTCTCTTGATTTAAGCCAACAATTTGTGGCAGGGATATGTTTGTGATGACACTGCCAAATTTATTGCTCGAGAAAAAGAATGTATCCTCGAAACTTATTTTTTCTCCTTCCATCTTGAAGTTCAGAAACGGGTCGATGCGCATTTTAAAGTGTGTGCCAGATGATGCTTTATTACTGAGTTTCAAGTAGAAGAGATTAGAACTTTAGGAATTCTTTCCTCTAGTGGCTTTCACATAAGTTTTAGAGAAAATATGGTACCTTTACAAACAAAGAAAATGTGAATAAATTCATGAAAATCCTAAAGGAAATTATCCAAAAAATGAGATTAAAACTCGAAAAATGATAATATTAATTAAAATTCCTTGAAAGCTCCTACTTTTAATGAAAATTAATCCCATTGAGTATTATGTTCATGCTTTACAAAAATTGCTACAATTTCCAAAGAAAATGAAAACGAAAAAAAAAGAATTATTTTACAGCTAAACTTGTGAACCTATCGTGACATAGTTCCCAAGGTACTTTCGCATACTTTCCTGATTAGCTTCTTCTTCAGCTTGGACTCTTCTTTTAAGCATATTCAATTTAGCTTCATTAGTTAGTTCACCCTCCTGCATAAATTCATCGAGTTTAAACGCAGCTTTATGCATTATGCTTGGATGCAAACAGAAAACGAGCTCTCCCGTGTTAGGATATTCATTCACAGGGATTTCTCCAGTTTATATCATGAAAACACTCTATTCGATGGAGCTCCTCGCTGCTAAATATCGAGATTGCCCATCAGTTGGAGACAGAAATATTAAATCACCAAATCGCAGATATTTTGTTAAATCATCCTGATGAGTATTATGTCGAGTTGAATTTTCGTCAGATTTTATGTTGTTGTTGTTGTTGTTTGGTTCGTCATTTGTCGAATCGCATATCTACTAAGATTCCTAAGCAATCATAAGTGATCGCAACTATTATCACAAGAATCCTATTTTTTTCTTGAGTTTGAGATGAAAAAAACCCAGCACTCAGCAGCGTGTTGCTTTTAGCTCTTAAAAAAAATTAAGAAACTAGAATCAAAAATTAATTATTAAATCAAATATTTTGATTCATTTTTTGCAGTCCTCCGAGTAAGCCTACTCTAAAGTTCTTGAGTTCTCATAAGAAAACGATATTAGATGTAGTATTAAGTGCTTCAAGATAATATTCATAAAGTATCGTAAGAATAAATGAAAAAGATGTCATTTATTTTTTTCCGCTTGGCTCCAAATTAAAATGGGAATTTTATTTTAATTAGATATTTTTGTATCTTTTAATTCTTTAAAAAAAGACCTTAAGATGAATTGTTTTGGTGCCAAATTTTACTATCCTTTTCAAATATAAGATCGATGTGATAAAAATAAATATGTAAATTACACTTAATCGATGAAATAGCTTTTTTCTTTGAATAATATTAGAAAATTAAGAAGAAAGAAAAATTTACAAACTAATAAAATCAGACCTTCAAGGGCGAGTGCAGTTAAATGTGTGTTCTGTGAGATCTTATTATCGATATATTTTGAAGATTTTAACATGATCAAGAATGAAATGAATCATAATTAAATTTACATAGCCTTTTCATTTTTCGTAAAATACGTTATCTCAATGTTTTACAGTCTTAGTAATCCATTCCATAGCAGAATATTCTCAAATTTGTCAAGTTATTCAAAGATGTTATTGAATACAATTCATGGAAATTAAATTCAAAACGATAATAACTCGTTACTCTGATTTATAGATTATCCACGAATTTGATATCCTTAAGAGAGTTATCAAAGATAAATTGAAATTGACCATTTTAATTCACTGTAATATCAACTTTTAATGTTTTTACTCTTCTTTTTTGATACTGTAGAACTGAAAAGAGAGTCTACAAAAAGATTAGATTTTGCTCCATCTTTTATTGTTTAGTGAAATCAAAGGTAGCAATTACATTTTCAATAGAATATGTTTCATTGCTAGAGTCATAGTAGAGCTTCAGAATATCTGTGCATTTATTGATAGCTTCAGTTTCAAAAACTGATTTAAAACAGTACTTTGAAGGTAGTAAAATTTCATGGAAGTAACTACCTCGATTTATATTAATAGGAGAATTTAAATTAGAAAAAATTCTGATTTATCTGATAGCTTAGTCTACTTCTCCATTAACTGAAATCGAAGATTTTTTAGAAGAAATTTATTTGCTGCACAGTAAATTTTTCAATAAGCTGAAGCAGGAAATTTCAAGTGATGAATGAAGGCCAAGAAAATTGATATTGAATTTTTATATTTTTGGAGATATAGAGATAACTCCACACAAGTATTTGATTGCTTCAGTTTGCAGTTTTTAAGGATTTCTACAGTCTATTTTTAATTCTTCTAGGTTAATCATCCCTTCTATCCCATATCCTAATGCTTGACCACCATCTTCTCCAAAATTAAAGTCTTCTAAAGTGATTATGAATTAAGTGATTTCTTTGAGATTGTTTAGGCATTTTCCAAAGGGAATAATAGTTCCCTAAGTAGAGACATTTTCATGAGTGTGGCTGAGAGTTAGAGTTAGAGATTGTAAATGTATCATGTGAGAAAGAGCAGACTCTAAAGATAAGAACTTAGAGGAAGAATTCGGAGATCGGTCTTTAATTGAAACATGAGTTAAGAATGATAGTTATTTAAATGAACTCCAATCTTGGTTTCCTTCTGAAAAGCACTCAGAAGCATTAAAATCAATATTTGAAATTCTTTTAAGAGATGAGAGGTTATCAGCTACCTGTGATATACTAATAGATTGAAATTCATCTAGGTTATTCCCTTGGCAAAGAGCAATTTACTTGGGGTTCCTGATATTTAGAATCTATTAATTCTTAACGGTCAACATATTTGTGGTTAAGATAAACTTTTTTCCTGTTATATTTATCGTGTTATATTTGATATCCAAGCTCTAATCATTTAAAGCACTAGCTAAAGCTTAGAGAGCATTATCTGCTGTAAATGTATCGTCTGTTTTTATATACATTATTTATTGTTTTTTATTATTCTTTTAATTTGCAAAGGATTATGAAAGCAACACTGCTCCTTCTCCTGTAACAAAGCACTTCTAAACGAATTCTAAATGCAAACTAATTAAATTAGCTTGATTTATGATACCTTCTTGAATGATGCCTGCTTCTTTAGTACTGATTTATTTCTCTGAAAAAACACACAGCTTAATTATCTGTAATTTTTTTGTTGACTTAAGAAAATTTCCTAAGTGAATTAGACTTTCATCGTTAGGAGGTTCTTGACCCTCTTGAATAATAAACTAAAAGGATGATTCTTAGAGAGAAACATTTTTATTAGTTTTCTCAACTATTTAGTGGTCGTCATCAGCAGTGCCTACCTTTTCTTTTTCATGCATTGAAGAAATCAGAGAAAGATCTTCTATTGTTGGCTGATTCTTGAATTCATATTTAATTTAAGAGTATGAATCAAAGAATACTTGAAAGCGCTTTAGATTTGCGCAGGTTTATATGGAACTCATCAGAAGAAACTGTGCTTAGCTTTAAGCTTAGTTAGGGTGAGATTTACATGTCAGTCGAACTGTTGTAATCTTTGGAGAATATTGAAAAAAAGCAGCAAGAGTTTCAGCTGCTTTGAGTGGCAATACTTAGGCATCAAGCTTAAGAGACACTTTAGATAAAAATGGCATACAAGAAATTGAGTCTGCGAGCTAGTTTAGAGATATCTCATCTAATAATTGCTTTTAGAAATTGAGTTTGAGTTTTATGCATTTCTTGAATCCACTTAAAACTCTTATGAGATAAGTGAATTAAGGACATTTCTTGGCCGCCTCCATGCCATCAATTTAGAAATGCAAATACACTATCTACTATGATGCTTTCACAAGTAAAGCGAGACTTTCAGCAAATTTATCAATGTACTCTTGAGAAACCTATTCTCTTTTGAGTTACTTTTTGAATTGAAATCCATTTTCTGTCCTGAATTCAAGTAATTATTGATTTTGAAAAATAATTTCTGGGAGTTTTGAAGAGCTTGACCTTTTCATAATACTATTCCCTACTAATTACCCATTGCCTTACACATGTAAATCGAGATGATGTAGATTTTTTAAAGAGCATATTGTTGAACATAATTTTATCTATTCTAACAATGCTACACTTTATTAAATTCTAAAGAATGTCCTTAATTCCTTTAAGTCACTCATTCTCTCTAGACTGCTCGATAAAGAGTTAAGAGCTTGGTTATTAATAACTACGTCTTAGGGCATTCTGAATGTGAAATATTAAAGATAAACTGTCGATTTTAAGGAATCCGCAAGTTATTGAATTGATTCTGAGTTAATATTGTTCGATTCCTTGAATTCGAGAGTGAGATACTCGATGCGAGGCGAGCTTTTCTCAAACGCCGCTGCAAGCTATCCAAGAGATTTTTCACTGCATTCATTGAAGTCACCAACGGAGATGTAAAAGTCTTTCATTTTCTCAAGGTTTACGCTGCTTAACAGATTGCTCCAACCACCTTCGCTAGTCTCGTTCTCATTATTCACTTCGATTCTCAGGCAATCTAAACTAATACTGCTACTTATCTTACTTAAACTGCGAAGTCCTTCATCTTATAACTTACACCCTTCACCGATCTTCACTCTGAACTCTCGGAGACTTCGACTCTTGCTTAGTCTCTCCCAGCCACCATCACTCACGTCGTTTTGAGTAGAAATGATCCACTCAACTTTCTCAAGTTTCTTCAAGCTACTAAGGGATTCTGAAATATCACTAATTCCTCTTGTTTAAGTGATCTCTTCTTGTTGCTTGGTTGTTTTTTTGTTTGTTTTCCTATTTTTATTATCGTCTCTTAGCAGGTCTTTCTCTTTGAAGTAGTATTTCTTTGGAGATTGTTTTCTTAGATTTCCAATGAAAATACTTGAAGTTGTGAAAGTTTTTTGAGATTCACTGCAAAGAGAGAAAGAGCAGAATTATTTAATTCGTTCAAGGGTGGTATTACAAACTGCAAGCTCACTAGTTTATTCGAGAGCGAAAATTGAGTCAGGAAATCTACCATTGGAGTCGCAATGAAAGCACAGGGATCAGTATTTATGCTCATCTAAATTCTCTGCAAGGACTTCAGCTTCTTAAGGCTATCTTGAATAATCTTAATGGAATCTTCTTTCATTTCTTTCTTCACCCCCAAGTCTACAGATAAATCCTTTAATCTAGCAAATCCCTCAATAGAACTGAACATTTGAACAATGTTTTCCACCTTGGTTGCTTTAGTGTCATCTATTTTAAGGCTGAGCTTTTCAGCGGATTTACTCAAATGCTGTTGGAGAATGTTTTTATCTATTGATTGCATACCTTCGTTGCCAATGTCATTTGTCTTAGCAATGAAGAGATCGAAATCACTGACTTGCTTAAGTTAACCAACTGCAGCACTGATTATTTGTGTGCCTTCTGCGTTTAATCGATTGTAGCAACCGATGTGCAACTTTAGTTTTCCAATCTTCTCACATGCTTCCATTCCCTAAAACAGCCTCTTTGCTCCATTGACTCCTAACGAGCAATTGTCACCAATAATGACGCTTAACTCTTTTAGTTGAATCATCCTTCTTAGCGACTCTCCTAGTTGGGTGAATCCAGTCACACCAAAATTTTTCTCCTTCCCAATTTGCAGATGGAATATTTCTAAGTGGTTTAACCGAAGTAGTTCCTATCCAAGTTGAGCTAAGTTATAGCGATTCAATACGTAGTCTCCAATTGAAACTTTAAGAGTCTTTGCTGATTTGTCAATTCCTTTGATGAAATGAATCCAATCTCCTAATCCTTCTCTGTCCTTTTACTCTTGTTTCACTAATCTCATTCCAACATTCATCTCAATTACCTCAGCTTTGGATAAGGCTTGTATCACATTTGCGAAATTTAGCTAGTTGTGTTATCTGATATCATTTTTAGTATCCATCCATACATGCAGGTTGCGCTCTGTTTTTAAATTGATATCGTGTACAATTGGATAATTATCTGAGTTTATTATGATTGTTTCTCTAAGTTCTTCACTCAGACTTTCATTTTCTATTTCCATTTTGTGATATTTGTTTGTTCTTTCTTCCAAGTTTTTTTAGGTTTTTTTTTTCAATTTCCTTGCTAGTTTTGGTAAATATTAACTATCTGTCAATGATAATACTCTACAAATCAAAACTTTTTAATTTTTGCAAGGATTTAGCTTTCTGATCCCCTAGAATTCTCCCGGGAAATTTAAAAAAGAGTTAACTTAATCCAAACAGTGAATAAAGAAAATTAATGTTCTTTTTTATCCACCTTAAAGAATTAATAATCAACTTTTAAGAAAGAATTCTAAATGATTACATATTCCCTCGAAATCTAACTTTCTCAAAAAACATTGAAATTCTTTAAACTCAGAAAGAATGTGATTCCAAATGAGATGCTTGCTCGTTATTCTTAAGCTAAAAATAATTCTTAATTTTAATCAGAATGTTACTGCTAACTTTCATTTTGCAAAAATAGTTTCAAGAAAATATTCGGGAAATCTTTTCAAACGGATATTGATTTTATCTAGTTATTTATCAAAAAAATTAATAAAACCTTAAAACTGGATATTTTATTATTAGAATTTTAAGAAGAAAGGCAAATTTAAAAACTAATAAAAATAATTCTGCAAAAGGAAGAGCGCAGTTAAATGCGTGTTCAATGATATGATAATATTGATGTATTTTTACGATTTTAACATGATCAATAATTTTCACATCCATAATTAAATGCACAACCTTTTTATTTTTCGTAAAATACGTTATCTCAAAGTCTTCTAGTCCTAGTTATCCATTCGTTAGCTGAATATTCTCAAATTTGTCAAGGTATTCAAAGATGCTATTGAATACTATTCTTGGAAGTTAAATTAAAAATGATAATAACTATAACTCGTTACTCTGATTTGTAGAGTATCCACGAATTTGATATCCTTAAGAGAGTTATCAAAGATAAGTTGAAATTGGTCATTTTAATTCACTATAATATCAACTTTTAAGGTTTTTACTCTTCCTTTGTAACCCTGCAGAACTGAAAAAAGAGTCTACAAAAAGATCAGATTTGGCTCAATCGATTCTGGCTTAGTGAAATTAAAGGGAACAATTACATTTTCTATGGAATATGTTTCATCGCTGGAGTCATAGTAGAGCTTCAGAATATCTGTGCATTTATTGATAGCTTCAGTTTCAAAAGCTGATTTAAAACAGTACTTTGAAGGAAGTTATATTTCATGGAAGTGGTTACCTCGATTTAGCTCAATAAAAGAGGTGATATTAGAAAAAAAATTGATTTAGCTGAAAGCTTAGTCTATTTCTCCTATTACTGAAATCGAAGATTTTTTAGAAGAAAATTATTTGTTCCAAAATAAATTTTTCAATAAGCCAAAGTAGGGAATTTCAAGAGATGAATGAAGCCCGAAGATATTAAAAGTGAATTCCTGTATTTTGGTCGATTTAGAGATAACTTCACACAAGCATTTGATTGCTTCAATTTGTAGTTTTTAAGGATTTCTACAGTCTATTTTTAATGATTCTAAGTCAGTCATTCCTTCTACCCCATATCTTAATGCTTAGCCACCATCTTCTCCAAAATTAAAGTCTTCTAAAGTGATTGTGAATTATCTTATTTCTTTGAGATTGTTTAGGCATTTTCCAAAGGGAATAATAGTTTCCAAAGAAGAGACATTTTCATGGGTGTGATAGAGAGTAAGAGATAGAAATAGTAAATGTGTCATGTGAGAAAGAGCAGACTCTAAAGATAAGAACCTAGAGGAAGTATTCGGAGATCGGTCTTTAATTGAAACATGAGTTAAGAATGATAGTTATTTAAATGAACTCCATTCTTGGTTTCCTTCTTAAAAGCACTCAGAAGCATCAAAATCAATATTTGAAATTCCCTTCAGCTATGAGAGGTTATCAGCTACCTATGATATACTAATAGATTGAGATTCATCTTTGTTATTCCCTTGACAAAGAGCAATTTACTTGGGGCTCCTGATATTAAGAATCTATTAATTCTTAACGGTCAACATATTTGTGGTTAAGAAGAACTTGTTTCCTGTAATATTCATGGTATTATATTTGATATCCAAGCTCTAATCATTTAAAGTACTAACTAGAGCTGAGAGGGCATTGTCTGCTGTAAATGTATCGTCTGTTTGTATATTCATTATTTATTGTTTTTTATTATTCTTTTAATTTGCAAAGGATTATGAAAGCAACACTGCTCCTTCTCCTGTAACAAAGCACTTCAAATAGAATTCTAAGCTTAAACTAATTAAATTAGCTTGATTCATGATACCTTCTTGAATTACGCCTGCTTCTTTCGTACTGATTTGTTTCTCTGAAGAAACACACAATTTAATTTTTTGTAAGTAATTTGTCGACTTGAGAAACTTTCCTAAGTGAATCATAGTATCATCGTTAGGAGGTTCTTGACCCTCTTGAATAATAAACTAAAAGGAAGATTCTTAGAGAGAAAGATTTTTATTAGTTTCCTCAATTATTTAGTGGTCGTCATCAGCAGTGCTTACCTTTTTTTGTTTTTACATTGAAGAAATCAGAGGAAGATCTTCTATTGTTAGCTAATTCTTGAATTCATACTTAATTTAAGAGTAAGATTCAAAGAATACTTGAACGCGCTTTAGATTTGGGCAGGTTAATATGGAACTCATCAGAAGAAACTGTGCTTAACTTTAAGCTTAGTTAGCGTGAGATTTACACGTCAGTCGAACTGTTGTAATCCTTGGAGAATTTTCAAAAAAAGCAGCAAGAGTTTCAGCTGCTTTGAGTGGCAATACTTAAGCATCAAGCTTAAGAGACACTTTCTATAAAAATGGCATACAAGTAATAGAGCCTGCAAGTTAGTTTAGGGATATCTCATCTAATAATTGCTTTTAGAAATTGAGTTTGAGTTTTATGCATTTCTTGAATCCACTTAAAACACTTGAAAGCTAAGTGAATTAAGGACATTTCTCGACCGTATCCATAACACCAATTAATATCTGCAAATAGACTATCTGCTATGATGCTATCACAAGTAAAGCGAGATTTTCAACAAATTTATCAATGTACTCCTAAGAAACCTATTCTTTTTTGAGTTACTTTTTGAATTGAAGTCCATTTTCTGTCCTGAATTCAAGTAATTATTGATTTTGAGCAAAAATTTCTGGGAGTTTTGAAGAGCATGACCTTTTCATAATGCTATTCCCTACTAAGTATCCATTGCCTTACACATGCAAATTGAGATGATACAGCTTTTTTAAAGAACATATTGTTGAACATAATTTGATCTCATCAAACAATGTTACACTGTCTTAAATTCTAAAGAATGTCCTTAATTCCTTTAAGTCACTCATTCTCTCTAGACTGCTCGATAAAGAGTTAAGAGCTGAGCTATTAACAACTAGGTCTTAGGGCATTATGAATGTGAATTATTTGAGATAAACCATCAATTTTAAGGAATCCGCAAGTTATTGAATTGATTCTGAGTTAATATTGTTGAATTTCTAGAATTCGAGAGTGAGATACTCGATGCGAGGTGTGCTTCCCTCAAATGCCGCTGCAAGCTATCTGAGAGATTTTTCACTGCATTCATTGAAGTCACCAACGGAGATGTTAAAGTCTTTCATTTTCTCAAGGTTTACGCTGCTTAACAGATTGCTCCAACCACCTTCACTAGTCTCGTTCTCATTATCAACTTCGATTCTCAGGCAATCTAAACTAATACTGCTACTTATCTTACTTAAACTGCGAAGTCCTTCATCTAATAACTTGCACCCTTTACCGATTTTCACTCTGAACTCTCTGAGATTTCGACTTCTGCTTAGCATCTCCCAGCCACCGTCACTCACGTCGTTTTGAGCAGAAATGATCCACTCAACTTTCTCAAGTTTCTTCAAGCTACTAAGGGATTCTGAAACATCACTAATTCCTGTTGTTTAAGTGATCGCTTCTTGCGGTTTGGTTGTTTTTCTATTTTTATTATCGTCTCTTAGCAGGTCTTTTCTCTTTGAAGTAGTATTTCCTTGAAGATTGTTTTCTTAGATTTCCAATGAAAATACTTGAAGTTGCTAAAGTTTTTTGAGATTCCTGCAAAGAGCGAAAGAGCAGAATTGTTGAATTCATTCTGAGGTGGTATTACAAACTGCAAGCTCACTAGTTTATTCGAGAGCGAAAATTGAGTCAGCAAATCTGCCATTGGAGTCGCAATGAGAGCACAGGGATCTGTATTTATGCTCATCTAAATTCTCTGCAAAGACTTCAGCTTCTTAAGGCTATCTTGAATAATCTTAATGGAATCTTCTTTCATTTCTTTCTTCACCCCCAAGTCTACAGATAAATCCTTTAATCTAGTAAATCCCTCAATAGAACTGAACATTTGAACAATGTTTTCCACCTTGATTGCTTTCATGTCATCTATTTTAAGGCTGAGCTTTTCAGCGGATTTACTCAAATGCTGTTGGAGAATGTTTTTATCTATTGATTGCATACCTTCGTTACCAATATCATTTGTCTTAGCAATGAAGAGATCGAAATCGCTGACTTGCTTAAGTTAACCAACTGCAACACTGATTATTTGTGTGCCTTCTGCGTTTAAACGATTGTAGCATCCGATGTGCACTTTTAGTTTTCCAATCTTCTCACAAGCTTCCATTCCCTAAAACAGTCTCTTTGCTTCATTGGCTCCTAACGAGCAATTGTCACCAATAATGACGCTTAGCTCTTTTAGTTGAGTCATTCTTCTGAGCGCCTCTCCTAGTTGGGTGAATCCAGTCACACCAAAATTTTTCTCCTTCCCAATTTGCAGGTAGAATATTTCTAAGTGGTTTAATCGAAGTAGTTCCTATCCAAGTTGGGCTAAGTTTGAGCGATTCAAGATGTAGTCTCCAATTGAAATTCTAAGGGTCTTTATTGATTTGCCAATTCCTTTTATGAAATGAATCCAATCTCCTAATCCTTCTCTGTCCTTTTACTCTTGTTCTAGAATTCTCGTTCCAACATTCATCTCAATTACCTTAGCATTGGATAAGGCTTGCATCATATTTGCAAAATTTAGGTAGTTGTGTTATCTGATATCATTTTTCGTGTCCACATACACACACAGGATTCGTTCTGTTTTAAAACTGATATCGTGTAAAATTGGATAATTATCTGAGTTTATTATTATTGTTTCTCGAAGTTCTTCACTCAGACTTTCATTTTCTATTTCCATTTTGTGATATTTGTTTATTCCTTCTTCCAAGATCTTTTTGATAATCTTTTAATTATTTTCTTTCAATTTTCTTATTAGTTTTGGTAAATATTAACTATCTACCAAGGATTTTTCTCTTTACAAATCGAAAATCTTTTATTAATTTTGCAAGGATTTTACTTTCTGATGCCCGAGAATTCTCGCGGAAAATTAAAAAAAGAGTTAACTACACCAAACAATGAATAAAGATAATTAATTTCCTTTTTTATCCACCCTAAAGTATTAATAATCAACTTTTAGGAATGAGTTCCCAATGATTGCATAATCCCTTGAAATCTAAGTTTTTCAAATACCATTGAGATTCTTAAAATCTCAGAAAGAATGTGATTTCAAATGAGATGCTTGCTCGTTATTCTTAAGCTAAAAATAATTCTTAATTTCAATCAGAATGTTACTGCTTACTTTCATTTTACAAAAATAGTTTCAAGAAAATATTCGAGATAACGTTTCAAATGGATTTCAATCTTTGTCTCATTTTTTTTTCAAGCAAATTAATAGAACCTTAAAGCCAAATACTTCATATGATTGTTCTTTGCTTAGTAGCTTTGTAATAGCTTAATAGCTTAAAAAGCCATTACTGGGAGTAACATGAAAGGATATTGGTGATGTTGTAATTAAATAAATTGATGTTCGCTTATTTTTAAAAACTCAGACATTGATTGATTTTTTACTGGACAAGAGGATTTGAAGTTCTTAACAAAGGGAGTATTAGTATTATAAATTAACTTCTTCGAAATACATTAAAGAAGAAGAAATCTAATAATTTTATTTATTTTCAAACTAAGAGTTTCTCAATCACTTCAAAAAGTTGAGATCACAAAACAACAAATATGAAAAAGAGAAAGTATCCCGTTGAATAAAATGCATTTTTACTGCTACTATTTCCAGTCCAGCAATCACTGTGCGTTTTTTTTCTTCAATAATGTTAAACAATAACAATCTTTTTTAACTTCATAACTTTCGAAGCTTCGATCTAAGAAAAGATGGTTATTCTATCAAGTTAACTCCTCCAATCGAGCAAGCCTGCAATTCAAGTGAAAATAAAAATAACAAATTATTGTTTGCTTCTTAAAATAATATGTAAAATATTGTTTACCAGCTAAAAATCAGGCAATCTAGTATCTAAATGATGTGAGATGCTTTTCATTCGATCTAAAAGCGCGAAATCCTTCTTAAAAGCTGCTTTATCAAGTGCAGAACAAGAATCAATGATCTTTTCTATCGATACAATTTAATTTTCTAAAATACTACTACTGATGTTTCTCTTTTACGGGCTCTTTTCTAACGAACAAATGCTTTCAGACGAATTAAAAGATTGCAAGGAGAAGTTATTTTTTCGATCGTCTCGTCGGAGTGTATTTTATGTGGTTGGTTTCTGTTCTTAAATAATCTTGAAATTATTAGTATTTCTGGGGTTACTTGTGATATTTCGTAGTTTGATTAGATTTTATCTGCCTTGTATTTAAGACTAACCAAGATTTAAGATGATACCACTTGGAACTTACTTTTCTTGAAAAAAATCATTTTATTCTTAGCCATCCACAGCATAATCTTCACTAGCCTAGATATCTCTTAGATTATTCTAGTATTGACGAACATTTTATGAATTTTGTCTGAATTTCTCTGAATCTTCAAAAATATTGTTGTTACATCTATTTACCTTGCTGCTATTGCTATTTTTATCTTTCATGAAGCGATCACTAACATCATTGTGCTAGCTGCGGGACCTTTACTATGATGCAATTCTGAAGCTTGTCTCAGATTGATTCTAGCAATTTTCTTGATATTAATTTCTCTGTGAAGATTAGTTTCTAGGAAGAATCAGTGGCTACAATTCTGAAGAACTGTTATGTTTCTCTTATTTGCTAGTTTATTTCAAAATATCCTTGTTCTTTTCGTTAAAATTATTATTTTCTAAACCCAATTTCTCTGAAAACCTAAATGAATCAGTAATAAATACATTCGAAATACTTCGAATAGAAGGAGATGTAGCTCCTTAGCGTTTTATGGATATCTCATTTAGCTTCTCTGGCAAAAATTTTTTATTTAAAATCCTTTATGATTTGATCTTCGCCTGAAGTATCAACTTATCAGTCTCTTATTTGTAAATCTAATGAAAAATCTGCAGTTTATCAACTTTTTCTTATTTTTTGTAATTAAGTATCTAATTTTCTATGAAACTATCATCATTATCATCCTCCTTAACTCCAAGATTACTCATTGAGACACTATTACTATTATTTTTGTAGTTAATAGTATGTTAACTCACGCTGATTCTATTATTCCTACGATTCTTCTAATCATTGCTGCTACTCAATTTCAAATTATTCTAGCTATTATCCTTCATAATTTCACTGCTACTTCTTTACGTCATCACATCTTTCTTATCTTTCTCCTTTATCTCTCCCCTATGAAAGCTAAAACTCTTTTAATACTATTCTTTCACTTATTTTTCAGCTTCTAATATACTTTCTAACAACGGATCACCCTCATCGTATGTTTCATCTTTATTAAACTTTGATTCCTTCTAGCTTAGTTCTTATCCTAAACTATTCACTATGGAATTGAGAAATGTATTCTATGGATGCGTCATCTTTTCTTCCTTGTATCTCTATTCGATTTTCTTCAGTAAAGCATCACCAATGATCTTTTATCTCTTAAGTCTTCTATTATGCCTCCCACCTGGACTATCATCTTCCCTTCCATGAACTTCTTTATAATTCAGCTAGATTCTCCCTGAATTTCTGCTATGAAAATCATCGCTATACTTTTCAATCTCTTCTCCATCTAATAATGTATTCTTATTCTGTGATTCTTTCTTTTGAACGTTACCAATAGCTCTAATATCTTATCCATTATTCTTCGCAGCTTCAAACATCTTCAATCCTCTATCTTATAAGACTTTCTTCAAGTTCAAAAATGTATTGAGTCGCTTGAACGAACTTAAGTTTTTCTCAAAGGCTACATCTTTAGTCGTGAAGAGTCGAGAGAATGGATGCTTAAGAACTTGCTAATGATACTGCATATGCAAATTAGAATTCTCATTGCTGCTGTTGCTGATGATTTCAGCTTGTAAAATACTTTTCTTCAATAAATCTTCTCTGTTTTAGCTCATAGACTTAGGAATTCTAGTATGAGTTCTCAGAATACTTGCTGTTTTAAGCGATCGTAGTTGCGATTATTTTTATGATAGCTAAAGAACCATCGATGTGCAGTATTAATTGTTTTCATTTTATTGATTAAACCAAACTCCTTCTTTTTCCATGAATAATATATTAATTTTTTGTGATAAAATGAGTTTATAAAAGCATTTATGCCAAATCAATTTCGTTTGATTTTATTAACCATCCAAACTTCGTTTAAAAAAGATTCTGTTTTTGTTCTAATTTAAGTTACAAAACATGTATTATTGTCTTAAACGTACATCGAGGATGGTTAAAAATGCAAATTAATTAATTGGGTAAAATTTTGAGAACCATCCTTTTTTGTGGGTGTGATCATCTTTTTCCATAAATGTTTTGTTGAGAATAACTATTTAATTTGGTTTTATCAAGATATGTTCCTTTGAGAGCAGCCCCTGATTGGTTTGTTTAATTATCTGTATTCCTCGTGGGTAGAGCTTTCGTAGATGTTGTATTGTTGACCTCATTAAATGGGTTAAGTTTCTACTTAGCTGGTTTGATCTCCCTTCTATTTCCATACCGATTTGTTGAGAATCCTATTTTCAAGAAGAATCTCATCAGATGCGGGCAATTATCT